>Ga0307320_10000018_pt1 | contig 62982 bp, 72 predicted proteins | sample ER_DNA_369_FD_194495 | JGI IMG/M metagenome (GOLD analysis project Ga0307320, IMG submission 194495) | Bulk soil microbial communities from the East River watershed near Crested Butte, Colorado, United States - ER_DNA_369 | ecosystem: Environmental > Terrestrial > Soil > Floodplain | place...
CGCCCACGCCGTCGATGTCCGCCGCAGCCATCACCCAGTTGTTCAGCGTCTCCAGGCCACGCGACGGGCAGGCCCGGTTGGGACAGCGGTGCATCGCTTCGCCTTCGGGCCTGACCACCTCCGCACCGCAGAGCGGGCAGTTGGTGGGCATCCGGAATGGCTTCGTACCCTTTCGGTGCGAACCCGCCGGCCCCACGATCTGCGGGATCACATCGCCGGCGCGCTGCACGATCACGTCGTCGCCCTCGCGGATGTCCTTGCGGTTGATGTCCTCCTCGTTGTGGAGCGTGGCGCGGGAGACGGTGACGCCGCCCACCTCGACCGGCTCGAGCATCGCCCAGGGATTGAGTGCCCCGGTCCGCCCCACACGGATCAGGATCTTGTTCAGGCGGGTCGTCGCCGTCATCGGCGCCCACTTGTACGCCCGGGCCCAGCGAGGCCTCGAGTGGAGGGCCCCGAGCTCCGCCTGTTGCTCGAGCGAGTCGACCTTGATCACGATGCCGTCGATCTCGTAGTCGAGGTCGATCCGCGCCGTCTCCCACTCGGCGCAGCGCCGTGCCACCTCCTCGATCGAGTCGAAGCACTCCGCGAGCGGGTTCGTCCGGAAGCCGCGCTCGCTGAGCCACTCCAGCGTCCCCCAGTGCGACGCCGCCTCCACGCCCTCGCGGACACCCACGCCGTAGACCCAGAGCGAGAGCGGGCGCGAGGCGGTGATCGCCGAGTTCTTCTGCCGCAGCGAGCCGGCCGCCGCGTTCCGGGGGTTGGGGGCGAGCTTCTGATTCGTGCCGGCGAGCTGCTCGTTCAGCTGCCGGAACCCCGACAGCGGCAGGTACACCTCACCCCGCACCTCGAGCACCGGTGGCGGATCGTCGCCCAGCATGCGGAGCGGGATCGCCGGGATCGTGCGGAGGTTGACGGTCACGTCCTCGCCCTGGACGCCGTCGCCGCGAGTCGCACCACGCACGAGAACGCCGTTCTCATACGTGAGGTTGATCGCAAGCCCGTCGATCTTCGGCTCGATCACGTACGAGAGCGGCTCGTCGCGGTCGAGCCGCTTGCGCATGTCCGCCGCCCACTTGAAGAGCGCCTCGTCGGTCGTGACCTTCTCGAGTGAGCCCATCGGCATCAGATGCTCGACCTTGCTGAACTTCTCCGACGGAGGCGCACCGACGCGCTGGGTCGGAGAGTCAGGCGTCACGAGCTCCGGATGCTCGTTCTCGAGCTCGACGAGCTCGTCGTATGCCCGGTCGTATGCCGCGTCTTCGACGAGCGGCTCGTCGAGGACGTGGTAGGCGTGCCCCCACTTCGTCAGCAGGCCGCGCAGCTCCGCCGCACGCTTTTCGACCTTATTTGCGGCCTTCGTCGCCATCGCGCCGATCGTACCCAGCGGGATTCAGCCGACCCGTGTGGAAAGGTGACGCTTGGCGGGCGGACTGTGCCTCTCCCCCCGCCCGTCGGGGGCCCTGGCGGCTGGCTGCAGGCCGTCGGGGTCCCTTTTTTACGGGGTAACCCCTGGTTCCCCCGTTGGCCCCCTCCTTGCGCCCGGTCGCGTGGTCCTGACGTGGGCGGAGCCGCCGGCCCGTTCCGGTTGCTCGCACGGTCCTTGGCGTTGTGAGCCTCCCGCGCGGCGAAGCCGCGCTCCGGCGCCCGCGGGAAACGGTCTTCCGTTTCAGTAGTGCACGCGCTCGAGGTAGAGGCCCCACGGTGGGGCCGTCGTGCCCGCGTCCGCGCGAGCGCCACCTTCGAGCAGCTTCGCGATCGCCTCGGGTGGGAGCTCGACCATCGTCCCCACCAGCGTTCTCACCATGTGACGGAGAAAGCTGTCGGCCGTGATCTCCAGCTCGAGCGTGTCCTCGCCGTGCACCCACCGCGCCTCCAGCACCCGCCGCCGGAACACCTTGTGCTGCGTCTCGGTCGGCGTGAACGCCCGGAAGTCGTGCCCGCCGAGCAGGAGCGCCGCCGCCTCGTCGAGCGCGCCTCGATCGAGCGGGCGCGGGTACCACCAGGCTCGCCTGGCCTCGAAGGGCGAGGGCGCACGCCGGCGGTAGATCCGATACCGGTAGCTGCGCGCCTTCGCTGAGCGCCGGGCGTGGAACTCGCCCGCGGCCTCCTCGACGGCGGCGACGGCGATCTCGTCCGGGAGCTCGGCGTTGAGTGCCTCCGCGGCGCGATCGACGGGCGGTCCCTGTACCGCCTCGACGCTCGCCACCTGGCCGAGCGCATGGACGCCCGCGTCCGTCCGGCCGGCGACGGCCAGTTCGTGCCATGAACCGTAGACCGCGTCCAGGGCCCTGCTGACCTCGCCTTCCACGGTCTGCCGGCCCGGCTGCGCCGCCCAGCCGCGGAACCCGCTCCCGTCGTACTCGAGTGTCAGCTTGAGCCGCACGCGCGCGTATCATCGCCGCGTGACCGACGAAGACTGGCGCGTCGAGGTCGAGCTCGACGACGAAGAGCAGGGCTACTCGCTCGACGAGCGCCTGCGCAGCGGCGAGCTGGACGACGATGCCCGAGAGCGACTGGGCGACCGCGTGGCCGTCTCCCGCGACGGCTCCCGGATCTTTTTCTATGCGGCCGACGAGGCGCAGTCGCGCGAGGCCGAGCACGTGATTCGGGAGCTCGTGGAGCGTGACGGCCTGAGCGCCGAGATCTCGACGACGCGCTGGCACCCGGTCGAGCAGGCCTGGAAGGACCCGTCGGTCCCGCTGCCCACAACGGCCGAGACGGTCGAGGAGGAGCTGGAGGAGCGAGAGGCGGCCGACGAGGAGGAGGCCGAGCGCACCGGCTCGTGGAACTGGCATGTACGGGCGGAGCTTCCGCACCGGGGCGACGCGGTCGACCTCGAGAAAACCCTGCAAGCGGAGGGTTTTCGGGTGCACCGGCGGTGGCGCTACGTCACGGTCGACGTCGCCACCGAGGAGGCAGCGCGGGAGCTTGCGGACCGCCTCGCGGACACGCTGCCGGACGGCTCGGAGCTCGTCGTCGAGACGAAGCCGCCCGACCCGATCTTCGTCTTCCTGGGCTCGCGCGGGGTCTAGCCGGCGGTTGCCTCGGCCGGCTCCTCGACCCGCTGGGGCCGGACGACCGGCGCCGGCGGAACGAAGTCGACGACCTCGAGGTACGCCATGTCGGCGCCGTCTCCGGGGCGCGGGCCGAGCTTGACGATCCGCAGATAGCCGCCCGGCCGGTCGGCGAACCGTGGGCCCACCTCGGCGAACAGCTTGTGGACGACCTCCTGCGAGCGAAGGTAGGCAAGAGCCTGCCGCCGAGCGGCGAGGTCGCCGCGGCGGCCGAGCGTGATCATCTTCTCGGCGATCGGCCGGACCGCCTTCGCCTTCGCCTCGGTCGTCTTGATGCGGCCGTGCTCGATCAGCGACCCGGCGAGGTTGGCGTAGAGCGCCTTCCTGTGCGCCGAGTCGCGTCCGAGCTTCTTGCCCGATCGATGGTGTCGCATCGGGTGGTGCTACTCCTCCCCGCGAAGGTTGAGACCGTGGGTCGCGAGCGTCTCCTTGACCTCTTCGATCGACTTCTTGCCGAAGTTCGGGATCGCGGCCAGCTCGCCCTCGCTCTTCGTGACCAGGTCGCCGATCGTCTCGATCCCGACCCGCTTGAGGCAGTTGTACGAGCGGACGCCAAGCTCGAGCTCCTCGATCGGGAAGTTCTCCATCCCGTGCGCCTGCGGCGCCTCGGCGGCGGCGGCCTGAGCGGCGGCGGCCTCGCCGAAGCCCTCGATCTTGTCGATGTCCGTGAAGATCGCAAGCTGACGGATCAGGATCTCGGCCGCCTCGCCGATCGCCTCACGCGGATCGAGGGAGCCGTCGGTCGTGACGTCGAGCGTCAGCTTGTCGTAGTCCGTGCGCTGACCGACCCGCGCCGCCTCGACGTCGTACGAGACGCGCCGGACGGGCGAGAAGAGCGAGTCGATCGGAATCACGCCGATCGTGTGCTCCGGCCCGCGGTTGAGCTCGGCCGGGACGTAGCCGCGGCCGCGCCCGATCGTCATCGTCATCTCCAGTCGGCCCTTGTCGGAGAGGTGGGCGATCTCGAGCTCCGGATTCAGGATCTCGAGCTCGGCCGGAGCCTCGATGTCGGCGCCGGTGACCACGCCGGGGCCGCGCTTGTTCAGCCGGACCTCGATCTCGGGCGACTCGCCGTGGAGCCGCGCGACGAGGTTCTTCAGCGAGGAGATGATGTCGACGACGTCCTCGCGGACGCCGTTCAGCGTCGTGAACTCGTGTGCGACGCCCTCGATCTTCACCGAGGTGACCGCGGCGCCCTCGAGCGACGAGAGCAGCACGCGGCGCAGCGAGTTGCCGAAGGTGTGGCCGAAGCCGCGGTCGAGCGGCTCGATCACGAAAACACCGCGGCGCTCGTCCACTTCCTCGTGGACGATCCGCGGAATCTGAAATTCCATGAGAGAGGTTCGTGTAGCCAAGATTCTCCTTACTTCGAGTAGAGCTCGACGATGAGCTGTTCCTGGACGGGGGTGTCGATCTCCTCCCGCTCGGGCCACTTGAGCACCTTGCCGGTGATGTTCTCGTGGTCGGCCTGCAGCCAGGGAGCGACGGACGCGGTCAGGTCGGTCGCGTCGCGGATCACCTGCTCCGCCGACGAGCCGGGCGCCATCGTCACGAGGTCGTCCGGCTTGACCTGGTAACTCGGGATGTTCACGCGGCGGCCGTTCACGTGGAAGTGGCCGTGGCGTACGAACTGCCGTGCCTGCGCGCGCGAAGCTGCGAAGCCGAGCCGGTACACAACGTTGTCCAATCGGGTCTCGAGCAGGCGCAGGAGCGTCTCGCCGGTGATCCCCGATCCCTTTGCCGCCTTGCTGTAGTAGGTGCGGAACTGCTTCTCCAGCAGGCCGTAGTAGCGCCGCGCCTTCTGCTTCTCGCGCAGCTGGAGCAGGTACTCGGACTGCTTGATCCGGCCGCGGCCGTGCTCACCCGGCGGGTAGCTGCGGCGCTCGACCGAGCACTTCTCGGTCAGGCAGCGCTCCCCCTTCAGGAAGAGCTTCATGCCCTCGCGTCGGCAGAACCGGCACTTCGGTCCGATCGAGCGGGCCACTAGCGGTCACCTCCCGCCATCAGACGCGCCTCCGCTTCTTCTGGCGGACGCCGTTGTGCGCCTGCGGGGTCACGTCCTTGACGCCGAGGATCTCGAGGCCGGCGGCCTGGAGCGAGCGGATCGCCGTCTCACGGCCCGAGCCCGGGCCCTTGACGAAGACCTCGACCTTCTGGAGGCCGTGCTCCATGCCCTTCCGCGCGCAGGCGTCGGCCGTGACCTGCGCCGCGAACGGGGTCGACTTGCGCGAGCCCTTGAACCCGGCCGAGCCGGCGGACTCCCACACGATCACCGCGCCGTCCTTGTCCGTGAGGGTGACGATCGTGTTGTTGAAAGACGTCTTGATGTGCGCCTGCCCCACGGCGATGTTCTTGCGAACGCGGCGGCGCGTCCGGCCTCGGCCAGCCTGTCGACGAGGAGGAGCCATCAGGTCTTCGTCGCCGCCCTCTTGCCGCGCCCGACGGTCTTCTTCGGGCCCTTACGGGTGCGGGCGTTCGTCTTCGTGCGCTGGCCGTTGACGGGGAGGCTGCGGCGGTGCCGCAGCCCGCGGTAGGCGCCGATCTCGGAGAGGCGCTTCAGCGCCTGGGTGCGCTCACGGCGCAGGTCGCCCTCGACCTGCAAGTTCGTGTCGATGTACTCGCGGAGCTTCGTGATCTCGGGGTCGGTCAGGTCGCGGATCTTCTCGTCGGGCGAGAGACCCGTTCCCTCGCAGACCTTCAGGGCCGTCGCGCGGCCGATGCCGAAGATGTACGTGAGGCCGATCTCGAGGCGCTTCTCACGCGGAAGGTTGACACCGGCGATGCGTGCCATTAGTGGATCTCCTTGTGAGGCTGGTGGATGCCTGGGTCGCGAGCACCAAGCGAGGCAAGGACGCAGGGAGCGTTCGGGCCTGAAGGCCCGGCGACTGAGGACGCGGCCTCGCGCCGCGTGATCGCGGGCCAGGCGCCGCTATGTCTCGCAAGGTGATCCACTAGCTCCTTACCCCTGTCGCTGCTTGTGTCGCGGGTTCGTGCAGATGACCATGGTGCGCCCATGCCGCTTGATCACGCGGCAGCGCTCGCACATGGGCTTCACGGATGCTCTGACCTTCAATTTCTCTTCCTCTCACGCGAACCGCGCCCTTGCGGGGCGCGAGTTCGAAACGGTGGTTCGAACATGGCGTAGCACGGCCTACGCCGAGGCGAGAATGGTAGCAAAACCCCTTCGTTACGCGATCTGGCGGGCCCGAGCCGCCGTCAGGATCCGCGGCCCCTCATCCGTGATCGCCACCGTGTGCTCGAAATGGGCCGACCGGGACGCGTCCGCCGTGGAGATCGTCCAGCGGTCCTCACCCAGCACGACGTCGTGGGTCCCGACGTTGATCATCGGCTCGATTGCGAGCGTCATGCCGGTCGCGAGCGTCGGGCCGCGGCCCGGCTCGCCGTAGTTCGGGATCTGCGGGTCCTCGTGCATGTCCCGCCCGACGCCGTGGCCGACGAGGCTCCGGACGACCGTGAAGCCGCCCTGCTCGGTCGCCCGCTGGACCGCGTGCGAGATGTCCGTCAGCTTGCCGCCGGCCTGCGCCTGCTCGATGCCCGCGTGGAGCGCCGCGTTCCCGACCTCGAGCAGCCGCTCGGACTCCTCGTCGATCTCGCCCACCGGGAACGTGAAGGCGGAATCGGCCACGAAGCCGTCGAGCGTGACGCCGACGTCCACGGACAGGATGTCGCCCTCGCGGAGTGCGTAGGGGCCCGGGATCCCGTGCACCACGACGTCGTTCGGCGAGGTGCAGATCGACGCCGGGTACGGATAGGGGCCCTGGTAGCCCTTGAAGGTGGGGACGCCGCCCCTCGAGCGGATGTACTCGTCGGCGACCCGGTCGAGCTCGCCCGTCGTCGTCCCCGTGCGGACATGCTCGCCGAGCAGCGCAATCGTGTCGGCGACGATCTCGCCTGCTCGTGCCATGCGCTCGAGCTCCTGGTTCGACTTGCGGACGATCACTGGCTCACGACCGCGCCGCTACCTGCTCGAGGGCGTCCTGCACCTCGGCGAAGACTCCGTCGACGGATTTGTTCGCGTGCACACCCACAAGATTGCCTTGCGCACGGTAGTGCTCGACGAGTGGTTCGGTCTGCTCGTGGTAGAGCGCAAGGCGCCGGTCGATCGCCTCGGGCGTGTCGTCGGCCCGCCCCTCGAGCTCGGCCCGCCTGTGCAGGCGCTCCCTGGCGACGCCGTCGGGGAGCTGGAACTCGAAGACGATCGAAAGGTTCCGGCCGATCTCGTCGAGCATCGCATCGAGCGCGTCGGCCTGCGGCGGGGTACGCGGAAAGCCGTCGAGGATGAAGCCCCGCTCCGCGTCCGGCTGCATCAGCCGGTCGCGGATCAGGTCGATCATCAGCTCGTCCGGGACGAGCTGGCCGCTGTCGACGATCGGCTTCACCTTCCGGCCGAGGTCGCTGCCCTCCTCCATCGCCGCGCGCAGGATCTCGCCGGTGGCGATGTGCGGAATGCCGTACTCGGCCTGGATCCGCTTCGCCTGCGTTCCCTTCCCCGAGCCCTGAGGCCCGAGCAGCAACACGTTCACGCTATTTGAGGAATCCCTCGTAGGAGCGCATCATCATCTGCGACTCCATCTGGCGCATGGTGTCGAGCGCGACACCGACGGCGATCAGCACCGAGGTGCCGCCGAGCGCGCCGGCGAGCGCCTGCGAGACGTTCAAGTAGGCGATCACGATGCTCGGGAGCGTCGCGACGAGCGCGAGGTAGATCGCGCCGGGCAGCGTGAGCCGCGTGAGCACACGGTCGAGGTACTGCGCCGTCGGCGGCCCGGGACGGATCCCGGGGATGTACCCCCCGTGCTTGCGCAGGTTGTCGGCCTGGTCGACCGGGTTGAACTGGACCGCCGTGTAGAAGAACGTGAAGATCACGATCAGCGTCCCCTGCAGCAGCAGGTACGGCCAGTCCGTGTAGCTGAAGTACTTGTTGATGAAGCTCTGCGTCGCCGGGAAGTACTGGGCGACGGTCGGCGGGAACGCCATCACGGCCGCCGCGAAGATCACAGGGATGACGCCGGCCATGTTCACGCGCAGCGGCATGTAGGTCGAGCCGCCGGTGGTCATCCGGCGCCCCACCATCCGCTTGGCGTACTGGATCGGGATCTTGCGCTGCCCCTCCTGGATGAAGACGACGGCGACGACGACGCCGACGGCCATCAACGGGAAGAAGAGGCGCTCGAAGATCCCGCCGTCTACCCAGGCCCGGATTCCGAGCGGGAATCCCGTCAGGATCGAGGCGAAGATCAGGAGCGAGATGCCGTTACCGATCCCACGCTTCGTGATCAGCTCGCCCATCCACATCAGGAGCGTCGTCCCCGCGGTCAGGGTCACGACGATCAGCGCCCCGCGGCCGAAGTTCGCCTCGAGCGCGCCCTGCCGCTGGAAGAGGAACGCAAATCCAGTGGCCTGCGCCGCCGCGAGCACGACGGTCAGGTAGCGCGTGTACTGGTTGATCTTGGCGAAGCCGGCCTCGCCCTCCTTCTGGAGCTCCTCGAGACGGGGGATCACGACCGTCATCAGCTGCAGGATGATCGACGCCGTGACGTAGGGCATGATCCCGAGCGCGAAGACCGCGAACTGCGAGAGCGCGCCGCCCGAGAAGAGATTCAGCAGCGCGAGCACGGTGCCGCCCGCCGACGAGTTGAAGTAGTTCTCGATCGTCGCCGAATCGACGCCCGGCGCCGGGATCCACGAGCCCAGCCGGTAGAGCAACAGGATCACGGCGGTGAAGAGGACGCGCCGGCGCAGCTCGGGGACGCGCCAGGCGTTGGTCAACCAGGAAAACAACGAGCTAGCTCTCCTCGGCCGGCTCGGTCTCGGCGACCGGCTCGTCGGCGGAAGCATCCTCCGCCGGGGCCTCTTCGGATGCGGCCTCGGCCTGCGGAGCCGCGGCCGCCGGAGCGGGCCTTGCGGCCTTCTTGCGGCGCCGCTTGACCTTCGGCTCCTTCAGCGCGGTGGCTGACCCGCCCGCGCCCTCGATCTTCTCCTTGGCGGTGCCGGAGAAGGCGTGGGCGGTGACGGACAGTTTCTTCGAGAGGTCACCCTGCCCGAGGACCTTGACCTCGAGCTTTGCGCTGCGAATCAGGCCTGCCTCCGCAAGCAGCTCCGGCGTGATCTCCGTGCCGGCGTCGAAGCGCTCGAGGTCACGGACGTTGACCGCGGCCATGTGGGTGCGGTGCGGGCCGACAGGCATCGCGTCCTTCGAGTAGGGGCCGCGCTGCTTGCCGAGCCGCATGTAGATCGGCATCTGGCCGCCCTCGAAGCCCGCCCGCATCTTGTGCGAGCCCGAGCGCGCCTTCTGGCCCTTGATCCCGCGGCCCGAGTAGCGCCCCTTGCCGGAGCCCATGCCGCGGCCCACGCGCTTGCGATCCTTGCGCGCGGCGGCAGGCTTCAGGTTCGACAGGTTCAGCTGCTCGGCCATGTCGGGCTACTCCTCGCCTTCGATCCGGACGAGGTGGCGGACCTTCCTCAGCTTACCGGCGAGCTCCGGGCCTTCAGCGTGCTCGGCGGTGCGGCCGATCTTGCCGAGCCCGAGCGCGCGGAGCGTGCCGCGATGCCGCTCGCTCTGGCCGATCTGGCTGCGGATCTGCGTGATCTTGACGGTCTTAGCCATCGGGCTGCTCCTCGCCACCATCCGCCTCGGCGGCGACGGCGGCAGGCTTGGGCTCCGGCGCGGCCGGGGCTTCCGACTCCTCCTCGGCGGCCGCCTCGAGCTTCGGCAACGGCAGCACCTCGGCGATCGTCTTGCCGCGCGCCTTTGCGACCTCCTCCGGCCGTCGCAGGCTCTGCAGACCCTGAACGGTCGCCTTGAGCATGTTCACGGGGTTCGTGGTCCCGAGGCTCTTCGCGAGGATGTCCCGCACCCCTCCGAGCTCGAGCACCGCGCGCACGCCCCCGCCGGCGATGACGCCGGTCCCCTCACTGGCCGGCCGCAGCAGCACGCGCGCGGCGCCGAACTCGCCGAGGATCTCGTGCGTGATCGTGGTGCCGTGCTTCGGGACGGTGAAGAGGTTCTTCTTGCCGTCCTCGACGGCCTTCGAGATCGCCAGCGGGACCTCGCGGGCCTTGCCGTAGCCGACGCCGACGCGGTCGACCTCGTCGCCGACGACGACGAGCGCCGTGAACGAGAACCGCCGGCCGCCCTTCACGACCTTGGCGACGCGGTTGATCTCGACCACGCGCTCCTTGAGCTCGCGGCTGTCCTGGTAGTCGCTCAAAGACGGTCACCTCCTCTGCAGGGCGTGCTGACTGGCTGCGCAGGAGCGCGGCTGGCAAGGACGCAGGGAGCGTTCGTACCTGGAAGGTACGGGCGCGACTGAGGACGCGGCCAGGGGCGCTCCTGGGCACCCCAGGCAGTGCGAACTGTGCGGGAGGGGGCCGTCATTAGAACTCGATGCCCCCTTCACGTGCGGCCTCGGCAAGCGCCTTCACGCGCCCGTGGTACAGATAGCCGCCGCGGTCGAAGACGGCCGTCTTGACGTCAGCGGTCTTCGCCTTCTCGGCCAGCAGCTTCCCGACCTCCGCCGCCTGCTCCGACTTCGTCCCCTTGCCGGCCTCGAGATCGAGCGAGCTCGCCGCGGCGAGCGTGCGCCCAGCGGTGTCGTCGATCAGCTGGGCGCCGATGCCCCGGTTCGATCGGAAGACGACCAGGCGAGGGCGCTCGGCGGTGCCGAAAGCCTGCTTGCGCACCCGCTTGTGGCGGCGCTGTCGTCGCTGTCTCATCGTCAGCTGCGCCATTACGCTCTCTTTCCGACCTTGCGGCGGACGTACTCGCCGACGTAGCGGATGCCCTTGCCCTTGTACGGCTCCGGCGGGCGAACCGCCCGCACCTCCGCGGCGGTCTGGCCGACCTGCTGCTTGTCGATGCCCTTGACGATGACCTCGGTCTGGGTCGGCACCTCGAAGGTGATCCCCTGGCGGGGCTCGATCACGACCGGGTGCGAGAAGCCCACCTGAAGCTCGAGCGACTGTCCCCGCAGCGCGGCGCGGTAGCCGACGCCCTGGATCTCTAGGCGCTTCTCGAAGCCCTTGGTGACGCCCTCGATCATGTTCGCGACGAGGCTGCGCGTGAGCCCGTGCAAGGCGCGGTCGTCTCCGCGCTCGGTCGGGCGCGAGACAAGGAGCTCGCCGTCGGACTGCTCGACCTTCATCCGCTGCGGCACCTGCTGGGTCAGCTCGCCGAGCGGCCCGTTGACCATCACGCGGCCAGGGTCGAGCGACACCGAAACGCCGGCGGGGATCTCGATGGGTCTTTTGCCGATTCGACTCATTCAGCTACCAGACAAAACAGATGACTTCGCCGCCGATGCCTTCGCGCTCGGCGGTCTTACTTGTCACGACGCCCCTGGAGGTCGACATGATCGCCGTGCCCATCCCGCCGAGGACGCGCGGCAGGCGATCCTTGCGAGCGTACACTCGGCGGCCCGGCTTGGAGACCCGCTTGAGGTCGCTGATGATCCGCTCCCGGCTCGGGCCGTACTTGAGCTCGATCACGAGGGTCCCGTACGCGCGGTGCTTCTTCGGGTCGCCCTCCCGGCTGTTGAAGTCGGCCGCGCTCACGACCTGGAAGCCGGAGATGTAGCCCTCCTCCTGCAGGAGCTGAGCGATCTCCTCTTTCTGGCGGGAGGTCGGCATCTCGGCGGACTCGTGCAGCGCCTTGTTGGCGTTGCGGATCCGGGTGAGCATGTCTGCGATCGGGTCTGTCTGCATCCTTCGCTCCCTACCAGCTCGACTTCGTCATGCCGGGGATCTCGCCGTTGTGAGCGAGCTCGCGCAGGCAGATCCGGCAGAGCCCGAACTTGCGGTAGACGGCGCGCGGGCGGCCGCAGCGCCGGCAGCGGGAGTAGGCGCGCGCCTTGAAGCGCGGCTCACGCTGCTGCTTGTTCACCAAAGCCTTCTTTGCCACTACTGGTTCTCTCCTTGGTTTGCGAACGGGAGCCCGAGCGACCGGAGCAGCGCAAACGCGTGCTCGTCGGTCTTGGCCGACGTCGTGATCGCGACGTCGAGCCCGCGGATCCCGGCGATGTCGTCGTAGTCGATCTCGGGGAAGATGATCTGCTCGCGGATCCCGATCGAGTAGTTGCCGCGGCCGTCGAACGACCTCGGGCTGAGCCCGCGGAAGTCGCGGATGCGCGGGAGCGCGATCGAGACGAGCCGATCGAAGAACTCGTACATCCGGTCGCCGCGCAGCGTGATGCGCGCGCCGATCGGCATGCCCTCGCGGATCTTGAAGCCGGCGATCGACTTGCGGGCGCGGCGGACCTGGGCGCGCTGCCCGGCGATCGTCGTCAGCTCCTCGATCGCGGCGTCGAGCGCCTTGGCCTCGGTCTTGGCCTCGCCGACGCCCATGTTCAGCGTGATCTTCTCGATCTTCGGGACCTCCATGATCGTGCTGAGCCCGAGCTCGTCCCTGAGCTGCCCGCGGATCTCGTCCACGTAGCGCTGCTTCAGGCGAGGCGTGTAGGTCTCGGTTGCGGTCGCCATTACTTGTCGATCTCCTGGCGGCAGTCGTCGCGGCGGCAGACCCGCACGCGGCGCACCTCGCCCTGCTTCGTCTCCTTCACCACCGTGCCGACGCGGGTCGGCCGGTTGCAGACCGGGCAGACGAGCATCACGTTGGAGACCTGCACCGGAGCGGCCTTCTCGATGATCCCGCCCGGCTGGATTTGCGGAGCGCCCATCCGGCTCGGGTTGCGCATCGGGCGCGGACGGGTGTGCCGCTTGATCATGTTCAGGTTCTCCACGATCACGCGGCCGTCGTTCGGGCGCGCCTCCAGGATGCGGCCCTGCTTACCGCGGTCCTTGCCGGAGAGGATCTGGACGAGATCGCCCTTCTTGATCTTCATCGTCTGGGCCATCAGCGGTCACCTTCCGTGGGGCTCGTGCACGCCAGCCGTGAAAAGCCGGGCTGGCAAGGACGCAGGGAGCGCGCGTAGCCGGAGGCTACGGGCGCGACTGAGGACGCGGCCAGGACGCGCTTTGCAGCGCGCTGGCGGGTGCGAGCCACGCGGACAGGGGCCGCCATCAAAGCACCTCGGGAGCTAGGGAGACGATCTTCATGAAGTTCTTCTCGCGGAGCTCACGCGCGACCGGGCCGAAGATGCGCGTGCCGCGCGGATTCGACTGCGCGTCGATGATCACGGCGGCGTTCTCGTCGAAAGCGATCGAGGTGCCGTCGTTGCGGCCGTACGGCTTCTTCGTCCGAACGACAACGGCGCGGACGACCTCGCCCTTCCGGACGGCGCCCTGCGGCGTCGCGGTCTTCACGGTGCCGACGATCACGTCGCCCACCCGCGCATAGCGGCGATGGGACCCTCCGAGCACGCGGATGCAGAGGAGCACGCGGGCGCCCGTGTTGTCGGCAACTCGGACTCTGGATTCCTGTTGGATCATCGTTAGCGGGCGGCCTCGACGATCTCGGCGAGGCGCCAGTTCTTCGTCTTGGAGAGCGGCCGCGTCTCGACGATCCGGACGACGTCGCCGGCTTTCGCCTGGTTCTGCTCGTCGTGCGCGTGGAAGCGCTGCGAGCGGCGGACGACTTTCTTGTAGCGCGGGTGCGCCTTGACGACGTCGACGCGCACGACGATCGTCTTGTCCATTCCCGAGGAGACGACGACGCCGCGGCGCTCCTGGCTCCGGCCGCGCTCGCCCGCCGGCTTCGGCTGCCGCGTGATCGGCTTGCGCTCGCCCGGCTGCTCGCGCTTCGGCTTCGGGCGCTGACGGCGCTCCGACCGTGCGACGCGCTTCCGCGTCTTCTTCGCGGGAGCCTCGGCGACGGCAGGAACCTCCTCGCCTTCCTCGGCGGGAGCTTCGTCGGCCTCGGGCGGGGCTTCCTCGTCGGCAGGGGCCTCCTCGCCCTCCGCGACCGGCTCGGGCGCAGGTTCGGGCTCAGTCGGCTCAGGCTCGGGCACGGGCGGGCCCGGCTCCTCGGGCGGAGCCTCGGGGTCCGGCTCGGGCGGCGCCTCAGCCGCGGCCTCGGCCTCGACCGTCGGCTCCTCTGGAGTCTCTTCCGGCGTCTCTTCGGTTGTCTCGTTCTGCTCTTCGTCTGCCATGTCCTAGCCCTGCTCTCGCTCGTTGCGGACGGTGAGGATCCGGGCGATCTCGCGCTTGGCGAGCTTCAGGCGCGCGGGATTCTCGAGCGCGCCGGTCGCCGACTGGAACCGGAGGTTGAAAAGCTCCTGGCGCCGGTCGGCCAAGGCGATCTCCAGCTCCTCGTTGGTCATGTCCCTGATCTCTCTAGCCCTCAAAGAGATTCGCCTCCCGCTTCACGAACTTCGTCTTCACCGGGAGCTTGGTGCCCGCGAGGCGCAGCGCCTCCTTGGCGAGCGGCTCCGGAACCCCGGCGAGCTCGAACATCACGCGGCCCGGCTTGATCACCGCGACCCAATGCTCGGGCGAGCCCTTCCCTGAGCCCATCCGGGTCTCGGCCGGCTTCTGCGAAACCGCCTTGTCCGGGAAGACGTTGATCCAGACCTTGCCCCCGCGCTTGATCTTGCGCGTCATGGCGATCCGGGCAGCCTCGATCTGGCGGTTGGTGACCCAACCGTCCTCGAGCGCCTTGATCCCGAAGTCGCCGAACTGCACGTTCGTCTGGCCCTTGGACTGGCCACGACGGCGGCCGCGCTGGAACTTCCGGTACTTGGTCTTCTTGGGGAGCAGCATCAGTCGGTCTTCTCCTGCGACGGATCACCCGACTGCTCGAGCTTGGTCGGGTCCTCGACCTGCGTCTTCGGGGTAGTCGTGTCGGGCGCGTCGGCCACGGCCTCCGGCACCACCGGGTTCTCCGGCTGTATCTCCGGCTGCTCGCGGCCCTCCGCGGACACCCCGCGCTGGTCTGTACGAGGCTGCTCGACGCGTCCACCGCCGCCCGAGCCTCCGCGACCGCGTCCGCCGCCACCGCGCCCGCGGCCGCCGCCGCGCCGCTCGCGTACCGGGCCGAGGCCTTCGCGGTCGGCGTTGCCGCGGCGCCCGCTCTCGCGGGAGGCACTGAGGCCCTCGGTGCGGCCGCCTCGGCGGCGGGCCTGATCCTGGTCGCCGAGCCGAGCGTCGCGCCCGCCCCCGACGGACTCGTAGCCCTCCGGCATGATCTCGCCCTTGTTGATCCAGACCTTGACGCCGATCCGGCCCGACGGCGTCTTCGCCTCGACGAAGCCGTAGTCGATGTCCGCGCGAATCGTGTGCAGCGGCACGCGGCCCTCGGAGTAGGTCTCGGAGCGGCTCATCTCGGCGCCGCCGAGGCGGCCGGAGCAGGTGATCTTCACGCCCTGGGCGCCCGAGCGGATCGCAGAGGCGAGCGAGCGCTTCATCGCGCGGCGGAACGCCACGCGGTTTGCCAGCTGCTCGGCGATCGACTGGGCGACGAGCTTCGCGTCGAGCTCGGGGCGCTTGATCTCGTTGATGTTGATGTGGACGTTCTTCTGCGTGATCGCGTGCAGGTCGCGGCGCAGCGCGTCGACCTCGGCGCCCGACTTGCCGATCACGATCCCCGGCCGCGCCGTGTAGATGTCGACCGTGATCCGCTGCTTGTCTTTGCGGATCAGGATGTCCGACAGCCCCGCATGCGAGAGCTTCCCGAGGATGTGCTCGCGGATCTTGACGTCCTCGAGGATCGCGTCGGAGAAGTCCTTGTCGTTCGTGTACCAGTTGGACTTCCAGTCGTGGATGACGCCGACGCGCATCCCGCCGGGATGGATCTTCTGGCCCATCTAGCTCTCCTCGCTCTCTCGTTTCCGCGAAGAAGCCTTCGGCTTCTTCGCGGAGGTGCTCTCGGCCTTCGGCTTCGGCTTCGGCTTTGCGGCGGCCTTGCGCGCGCGCGGCTGCCGCTTCGGCTTCTCCTCCGCAGCCTTCTCTTCGGGCTTCGACTCCTCCGGTGCGGACTCCGGCTGCCGCCGCTGCTGGCGGCGCGGGCGGCTCACCTGGCCGTCCTCGTCCGCCGGCCGCAGGCGCAGCGTCACGTGGCAGGTCTTCTTTTCGATCCGCGCGGCGCGGCCACGGGCCCGGGCGCGCCAGCGCTTGATCGTCGGGCCCTCGTCGACGTATGCCGCGCTGACGATCAGGTCGTCGCCGATCAGGCCGTGGTTCGCCTCCGCGTTGGCGACGGCGGACGCGAGCACCTTCTCGACCTCGCGCGCGGCGGCGCGGGGCGTGAAGGCGAGCACCGTCCGCGCCTCTGGCACGCTGCGGCCGCGGATGTGCTCCACGACCAGCCGAGCCTTGCGCGGGGTGATGCGCAGCCATCTGGCCTGGGCGCGCACCTCCTGCGGCTCCTCGACCACAGGTGTCCGGGCTCTCGCCACTAGCGGCGCACCTCCGTCTTGCGGTCACCGGAGTGGCCGCGGAAGGTCCGGGTGGGCGCGAACTCGCCGAGCTTGTGTCCGACCATCTGCTCCGTGATGAAGATCGGGACGTGCTTGCGACCGTCGTGGACCGCGATCGTGTGCCCGACCATCTCGGGGAAGATCGTCGAGGTCCGCGACCAGGTCCGGATCATGTTCTTCGATCCGGAGTTGTTCATCGACTCGATGCGGCTCATCAGCCGCTCCTCGACGTACGGGCCCTTGCGGGACGATCTCGACACCTAGCGTTTCTCCTTGCCTCTCCGGCGCTGCCGGATGATCTGACGATCGGATTCCTTGTGCTTGCGGCGGGTGCGCTTGCCGAGCGTGGGCACGCCCCACGGCGTCACCGGGTGCCGGCCACCCTTGGACTTGCCCTCGCCGCCGCCGTGCGGGTGGTCGACGGGGTTCATCGCCGAACCGCGGACGGTCGGGCGGACGCCCTTCCAGCGACTCCGTCCCGCCTTGCCGCCGGTGATGTTCTCGTGGTCGACGTTGCCGACCTGACCCACCGTCGCGCGGCAGGCGAGTGGCACACGCCGCAGCTCTCCCGAGGGTAGCCGAAGCACGGCGCCTCCCTCGTCCTTGCCCACGAGCTGGACGCCAGACCCGGCGCTCCGTGCCATCTTCCCGCCCTGACCCGGCCTCAGCTCGACGTTGTGGACGAGCGTGCCCGTCGGGATGTTCTGCAGCGGCAGGGCGTTGCCGGGCTTGATGTCCGCTTGGGGGCCCGACTCGACCGTCGAGCCGACCCGAAGCCGCGCCGGCGCGAGGATGTACGACTTCGCGCCGTCCGCGTAGTGAAGCAGCGCGATGTTCGCCGACCGGTTCGGGTCGTACTCGATCGCGGCGACCTTCGCGGGAATCCCGTCCTTGAGGCGCTTGAAGTCGATCACGCGGTAGCGGCGCTTGTGGCCGCCGCCCTTGTGCCGCGTCGTGATGCGGCCCCTGTTGTTGCGGCCGCCGGTCTTCTTCACGGACTCGACGAGGCTCTTCTCGGGGTCGGACTTCGTGATCTCCGCGAAGTCGGAGACCGTCATGAAGCGGCGGCCCGGGCTCGTCGGCTTGAACCTGCGCGTGGGCATTAGTGGGCCTCCCGGTGGCATTGCCGGGCGCCGGTGAATGTCGCCGGGTGGCCCACTAAACCTGGGCCCCCTCGAAGATCTCGATCGCCTCGCCCTCGCGCAGCTGCACGATGGCTTTCTTCCAGCCCGGCCGGCGGCCGCGGATCATCCCGCGCCGCTTCGGCTTCGGGCGGACCTGGATGATGTTCACGCCCTGCACCTTCACGCCGAAGAGCTCCTCGACGGCCTGGCGGACCTGCGTCTTGTGCGCATCCGGGTGGACTCGGAAGGAGTACTTCCGATCCTCGAGCAGGCTGTAGCTCTTCTCAGAGACCACCGGCGCGAGCAGGACTTCGTTCGGATGGAGGCTCATGCGCTACCTCCCTGCTTCTTGCCGGGGGTACCTCCCGGTTCCCCCGAGACCCCCTCCACTCGCCCGCTGTCGCGGGCAGGCCGCTCCACGGCCCCCCGCTTCTGCACGTCCTCGAGCGCGGCCTCGCTGACGAGGAGCGCGCGCGCCCAGACGATCGCCGCCACCTCGAGCTCGGCCGGCGTGATCACCAAGACACGATCCAGGTTCCGGAAGGACTTGATCAGCTGGTCGTCGTCCTCGCGGACGACGACCAGGACCGGCCGATCCTGGCCCCACGCGGACAGCAGCTCGGCAGCCTTCTTCGTCGACGGCTCGGTGAAGCCCGACCCGTCGAGGACCGCCAGTGTCCCATTCGAGGCGTGGTCGGAAAGGGCAGCGCGGAAGGCGGCCTTGCGGGCTTTGCGATTGACCTTGACCGTGAAGTTCGTGCGCGGATGGAACGCGTTGCCGCCGCCCGTCCATTGCGGTGCGCGAGTCGTGCCGGCTCGGGCGCGGCCCGTGCCCTTCTGGCGCCACGGCTTCCCGCGGCCGCCGGCGACCAGGCCGCGGCTCTTGAAAGCGCGGGTGCCTGCCCGGTCCGCGTTCAGCTCCGCTCGAACGGCCTCGTGGACGAGGTGCGGCTTGACCTCCGCGCCGAAGATGGCCGCCTCGAGGGTGGCGTCCTTCGACTTCTTGCCGGCCGCGTCCAGTAGCGGAGCCTTCGGAGACTTCATCGGCCGCGCCGTCGAGGCCGCCGCGGCCTCTTCTGGGCGGCGCCGCCTAGTCGGCGCCTCAGCCACTGCGCACCTCCTCGCGGATCTCGACGATCCCGTTCTTCGGGCCTGGGACCGCGCCCTTGACGAGCAGGAGGTTCTGCTCCGGTTCGACCGCGTGAACGCGCAGCCCGACCTGGGTTGAGCGCTTCGCGCCCATCTGGCCGGCCATCCGCATGCCCTTGAAGACGCGGGACGGCGTCGCCGAAGCGCCGATCGAACCGCGCTTCCGGACGTTGTGCGACCCGTGGGACTCGGGCCCTCGGCTGAAGTTGTGGCGCTTGATCGTGCCGGCGAAGCCCTTTCCGATCGAAATCCCGGAAACCTTGATGCGGTCGCCCGGTTCGAACGTCTCGACCGTGACCGTCTCGCCCTCGGTGTAGACGTGCGGCCCGCGAAGCTCGACGAGCCGGCGGTGCGGCCCGACGTCGTGCTTGCCGAGGTAGCCGAGCTTCGGCTTCGACAGCTTGCGCTCCGGCACCTCGTCAAATGCGAGCTGGACCGCGTCGTAGCCGTCCGCGTCGGCGGTCCGCACGGCGACCACCGGGCAGGGGCCTGCCTCGATCACGGTCACGGGCGTGACGGCGCCGGTCTCCTCGTCGAAGACCTGCGTCATCCCGAGCTTTCTGCCGACGATGCCTTTCATCAGAGTTTTACTTTCATCAGAGCTTGATCTCGATGTCGACGCCCGCCGGCAGGTCGAGCCGCATCAGCGAGTCGACCGTCTTCGGCGTCGGGCTGTGGATGTCGATCAGCCGCTTGTGCGTCCGGATCTCGAAGTGCTCCCGCGAGTCCTTGTCCTTGAACGGGCTGCGGATCACGGTGTAGATGTTGCGCTCCGTCGGCAGCGGCACGGGACCGGTGATGGTCGCGCCGGTGCGAGTCGCCGTCTCGACGATCGAAGCCGCCGAGCGGTCCAGCGCCTGATGGTCGTAGCCTTTCAGGCGGATTCTGATCTTCGACTGCGGCACCGGCGCTATCTCCTTCGCTCTCTTCTCTTAGCTGGATGTAACTAGGGGCCGTAGGCCTTACTTGGCGATCTCGGTGACGACGCCCGCGCCCACGGTGCGGCCGCCCTCACGGATGGCGAAGCGGAGACCCTGATCCATCGCGATCGGCTGGATCAACTCGATCTCCATGTTCGTGTTGTCGCCCGGCATGACCATCTCCTGGCCCTCCGGGAGCTTGATCGAGCCGGTCACGTCCGTCGTCCGGAAGTAGAACTGCGGCCGGTAGCCGTTGAAGAACGGCGTGTGGCGGCCACCCTCGTCCTTCGAGAGGACGTAGACCTCCGCCTTGAAGTGCGTGTGCGGGGTGATCGACCCCGGCTTCGCGACGACCTGGCCGCGCTCGACGTCCTCGCGCTTCGTCCCGCGCAGGAGCACGCCCGCGTTGTCGCCCGCCTGGGCGAAGTCGAGCGTCTTGTTGAACATCTCGAGGCCGGTGACGACGGTCTTCTGCGTCTCCTCCTGGATGCCGATGATCTCGACCTCCTCGCCGGAGTTGATCTGGCCCTGCTCGATCCGGCCGGTGACGACCGTGCCGCGACCGGTGATCGTGAAGACGTCCTCGATCGGCATCAGGAACGGCTTGTCGGTGTCGCGCGTCGGCTCCGGAATGTAGGAGTCGACCGCAGCCATCAGCTCGAGGATCTTCTTGCCGTGCTCCTCGTCGCCCTCGAGCGCCTTCAGCGCCGAGCCCGCGATGACCGGAATCTCGTCACCGGGGAACTCGTAGGCGGAGAGCAGCTCGCGCACCTCCATCTCGACGAGCTCGAGCAGCTCGGGGTCGTCGACCATGTCCGCCTTGTTCAGGAAGACGACGATCGACGGCACCTCGACCTGCCGGGCAAGCAGGATGTGCTCGCGCGTCTGCGGCATCGGGCCGTCGGCGGCCGACACGACCAGGATCGCGCCGTCCATCTGGGCGGCGCCCGTGATCATGTTCTTGATGTAGTCCGCGTGACCCGGGCAGTCGACGTGCGCGTAGTGACGGTTCTCCGTCTCGTACTCGACGTGCGACGTGTTGATCGTGATGCCGCGCTGGCGCTCCTCGGGAGCGTTGTCGATGGACTCGAACGACCGCTCGGTCGCGCCACCCTGGTCCGCGAGGACCTTCGTGATCGCGGCCGTCAGGGTCGTCTTGCCGTGGTCGATGTGACCGATCGTGCCGACGTTGACGTGCGGCTTCGTGCGCTCGAACTTCTGCTTGGCCATCTCTTCCTTTCTTTCCTTTCTTTGCTAGCGCTCTGAGAGTGCCTAGGACGCGTAGCGTTTTCCTGCGTTATGCGGTCTGCGAGTCGACGAGCTCGCCGGCGATCGACTGAGGGACTTCCTCGTATCGCTCGAACTGCATGGTGAACGTGGCCCGGCCTTGCGTCGTCGAGCGCAGGTCGGTTGCGTATCCGAACATGGTCGCCAGGGGGACCCGCGCGGTGATCACCTGCGCGTTGCCCCTCGGCTCGAGGTGCTCGATCCGGCCGCGGCGTGAGTTGAGGTCGCCCATGACGTCGCCGAGGTAGTCCTCGGGCGTCACGACCTCGACCGCCATCACCGGCTCGAGCAGCTTGGGCTTCGCGCGCTTCATCGCCTCCTTGAACGCCATCGACCCGGCGACCTTGAAGGCCATCTCGCTGGAGTCGACGTCGTGGTAGGAGCCGTCCACCAGCTCGATGCGGATGTCGACCACCGGGTAGCCGGCGAGCACGCCCGACTCCATCGCCTCCTGGATCCCCAGGTCGACGGACGGGATGTACTCGCGCGGGATCCGGCCGCCGACGATCTTGTCGAGGAACTCGTAGCCCTCACCGGGCTCGGAGGGCTCGAGGTTGATGATCGCGTGACCGAACTGGCCGCGGCCGCCCGTCTGGCGGACGAACCTGCCCTCGATCTTCTCGACGCGCTTGTCGACCGTCTCGCGGTAGGCCACCTGCGGGCGGCCGACGTTCGCGTCGACGTTGAACTCGCGCGTGAGCCGGTCGACGATGATCTCGAGGTGCAGCTCGCCCATCCCGGAGATGAGCGTCTGCCCCGTCTCCTCGTCGGTCTGCACGCGGAAGGTCGGATCCTCCTCGGCGAGCCGCTGCAGCGCGGTCGCGAGCTTGTCCTGGTCGCCCTTCGTCTTCGGCTCGACCGCGACCGCGATCACGGGGTCGGGGAACGTCATCGACTCGAGCACGATCGGCGCCGTGTCGATGGCGAGCGTCTCGCCCGTCGTCGTCTGCTTCAGCCCGACGATCGCGGCGATCTCGCCCGCGCCGATGTCCTCCCGCTCCTCGCGGTGGTTGGCGTGCATCTGGAGGATGCGACCGATCCGCTCGGTCTTGCCGGAGGTTGTGTTCATCACGCGATCACCCGACTTCACCTGCCCCGAGTAGACGCGGATGTACGTCAGCTTGCCGACGTACGGGTCGGACATGACCTTGAAGGCGAGCGCCGAGAAGGGCTCGTCCATCGCCGGGCGCCGCGAGAGCTCGTGCTCGGTGCGCGGGTCGACCCCGTGCACGGGCGGCACGTCGAGCGGGCTCGGCAGGAAGTCGATCACGCCGTCGAGCAGCGGCTGGACGCCCTTGTTCTTGAAGGCGGAGCCCAGCAGCACCGGCGTGACCGTGATGTCGAGCGTCGCCGCGCGGAGCGCGCGCCGCAGCATCTCCGGCGTCACCGCGCTCTCGTCCTCGAGGTAGGTCTCGAGCAGCTCCTCGTCGTGGTCTGCGACCGCGTCGATCAGCTGGTGGTGGTACTCGTTCGCCTGCTCGGCGAGCTCGGTCGGCACCTCGCCGATCTCCAGGTTGGTGCCGAGGTCGTCGTTCCAGGTGAGCGAGCGCATCTCGACCAGGTCGACGACGCCGCGGAAGTTCTCCTCCAGTCCGATCGGCAGCTGCACCGGCACGGGCCGGGCGCCGAGACGGTCGACCATCGACTGCACAGACGCGAAGAAGTCTGCGCCCGTGCGGTCCATCTTGTTGATGAACGCGATGCGCGGGACCTGGTAGCGGTCGGCCTGGCGCCAGACGGTCTCCTACTGCGGCTCGACACCGGCGACGCCGTCGAAGACGGCGATCGCGCCGTCGAGCACGCGGAGGCTCCGCTCGACCTCGACCGTAAAGTCCACGTGCCCGGGCGTATCGATGATGTTCACGCGAAAATCACGCCAGAACGCCGTCGTGGCAGCAGACGTGATCGTGATGCCGCGCTCCTGCTCCTGCGCCATCCAATCCATCGTCGCCGCGCCCTCGTGGACCTCGCCCATCTTGTGGGTGCGGCCCGTGTAGTAGAGGATCCGCTCGGTCGTCGTGGTCTTGCCCGCGTCGATGTGGGCCATGATCCCGATGTTCCGGACCTTCTCGAGCGTGGAGGGAGCCTTGGTCGCCTGGGTCGCCACGGTTACCACCTGTAGTGCGCGAAGGCCTTGTTCGCCTGCGCCATGCGGTAGAGATCGTCCTTGCGCTTGAAGGCGCCGCCCTGCTGCTCGAGCGCGTCGAGGAGCTCGCCGGCGAGCTTCGCCGCCATCCCCTTCTCTCTGCGGTCGCGCGAGAACGTCACGATCCAGCGGATCGCGAGCGTGCGCGCTCGGCGCGCCGGCACTTCCACGGGCACCTGGTAGTTGGCGCCGCCGACGCGGCGCGATCTCGTCTCCAGCACGGGCGTGACCGACTTGACTGCGGCCTCGAGCACCTCGACCGCCGTCTTGCCCGAGCGCTCGGCCGCGATCGCGAGCGCGTCGTAGACGATCTTCTCAGCGGTGCTCTTCTTCCCGTTCTGCATCACGCGGTTCATGAGCTGACTGACCAGCTTGGAGCTGTGCACCGGGTCCGGCGCGATCTCCCGCGGCTGAATCTCGGCACGGCGCGGCATTACGAGCCCTTCTTGGCGCCGTACTTGGAGCGAGCCTGCTTCCGGTCCGAGACGCCGGAGGTGTCGAGTGCGGACCGGATCACCTTGTAGCGGATGCCCGGAAGATCCCGGACGCGGCCGCCGCGGATCAGCACGACCGAGTGCTCCTGGAGGTTGTGCCCCTCGCCGGGGATGTAGGTCGTGACCTCCATCCCGTTCGTCAGCCGGACGCGGGCGACCTTGCGCAGAGCCGAGTTCGGCTTCTTGGGCGTGGTCGTGTACACGCGCGTGCAGACGCCCCGCTTCTGCGGTGCGCCGCGCAGGGCAGGGGTCTTCGTCCTGCTCTTGGGCTTGACCCGGCCCTTGCGCACAAGCTGATTGACGGTCGGCATTTGCTCCTTCGAGGTGGTCGTGACAGCACAAAGGTCGGCGGGGGGCGATGCCCCTGCCAACCGGCCGCGGCATGGTAGCAAAGCCGTTTGGTTCCTGGGATTCGCCGAATCCGGACGCGCGATTTCCCCATCCCGGGCCGTAGCCAGATCACCGAAACGCAACTACAGTGAGCCTGGGCCGGTTCAGGCTCTTGCGGCGGCCTGAGGAGAGGATGGGAAGCACGAAAACGACGGAGGACGGGGCTAGATGAGCGATGCCCTGGCGTGGGCGATCTTCGCCGCCGGCGCCGTCGTGCTCGCGCTTGTCTTCCTGCTCCTGATCCTGCGCGAGCGGCGTGCGGCCGATCGGCGGTTCGAGGCGGTCGTGAACGAGCTCACGACCCGGATGGACGGGATGGTGCGGGAGCTCCAAACTGCGGTCGACCGGAGCGACGACGGCGACCAGCGCGCGCGGATCCTCGGCGAGCTGGCCGGGACGATCGACCTGGACGAGGTGCTCGCGCGGGTGCTGGAGGCGGCCGGCGCGATGGGCGGCGTCGACGCCGCGATGGTGACGGTGAGCAACGCCGACGAGAAGCCGATCGTCGCAACTGTCGGGCTCTCCCCGGAGGAGGCCGAGCTGCAGGCCGTCGCGGCTCCGCCCGCCACGGGTGGATTGCGGCCGATGACGATCTCCTACGAGTATCCCGACGGCGCCGAGGCCGGCGGCGGCGGGGATCTCATCAACCACGGTGTCTCCGTGCCGATTCCGGGCGAGTCGGGCTCGATCGGCTATCTCACGTGCTTCAACCGGTCCTCGGGTCACGCGTTCAGCGACGGGGACCGGCGGACGCTCGAGGAGCTCGCGGACCGCGCCGGCCCCGCGATCGAGAACGCGCACCGATTCCGCGAGGCGCGGCAGCTCGCCGACCTCGACGCGCTGACGGGGCTGCACAACCGCCGCTACTTCCACGAAACCCTCAAGCGTGAGGTGGCGCGGGCGCATCGCTACGGGCGGCGGCTGGCGCTCGTCGTCTTCGACCTCGACGACTTCAAGGCGATCAACGACCGGATCGGCCACCTCGCCGGCGACAGCGTCCTGGCGGAGATCGCGGAGCGGGTTCGATCTGTAGTCCGCTCAGCGGACGTCGCCTGCCGTGTCGGGGGCGACGAGTTCGGGATCATCCTCCCGGAGTCGACGTTGGCCGACGCGGAGCAGCTCTCGCATCGGATGCAGGCTGCCGTCGCCTCGCGTCCGATCGGCGACGCGGGGACGTTGCAGCTGTCCGCCGGGGCCGCGGAGCTCCTCGCGGAGGACGACGCGACCAAGTTCTTCGAGCGCGCGGACGACGCGCTCTACCGCGCGAAGGAGTCCGGGAAGGCCGAGGTCGTGGCCGCGGGCCCGACCGACGGGGCGCGCTCGGAGACGGCGAACGTCGCCGGCCGAGCGATCGGCCCGCTGAGCTAGCGCTTCGCCGAAAGTCTCACGACTTTCGGCGATTGCATAGGCGAGGCGCCGACGCGCTCCGCAGCAGCCGTAGAGGCGCACCGGCCACCCCCCGCCCCGCGACGGTACGTCGGCGAACCGGCTTTGCCGGTTCGCTCACTGCGATCGTCGGCAGACGAGTTCCGTGCGGAGAACCGAGGGCCCGGCAGCGGCGGGCCCTCGGCCTCGGGGAAAGTCGTGAGACTTTCCCCGACTTCTACTCTTCGTCCAGCGGGGAGTCGAGCTCCGGGGTCTCGATCGCCTCGCCCGACTCGTGCGGGCTCGGGTCGCCGTCCGGCTCGGGCGCGCCGCCGAAGTCCAGGCCGAGGTCGGAGAGCGAGGCCCCGTCACCGCCGTCCGCGCCGATCTCCTCGAGCGCGGCAAGCAGCTGCTCCTCCGACTCGGGACGACGGTACGCCGACAGCGGGATCTTCTCGGACGGCTTCACCTCGACCGCGCGGTACTGCTTCAGCCCCGTGGCCGCGGGAATCAGCTTCCCGATGATCACGTTCTCCTTCAGCCCGAGCAGCTGGTCGACCTTGCCCTCGATGGCGGCGTCGGTCAGGACCTTCGTCGTCTCCTGGAAGGACGCGGCCGAGAGGAAAGACTCGGTGGCGAGGGACGCCTTGGTGATCCCGAGGATCAGCAGCTCCCACGTCGCCTGCTCCCCCTTCTCCTTCTTGACCCGCGTGTTCTCGCGCTCGAGCACGACCTTGTCCACGAGCTGGCCGGGGAGGAGCTCCGTGTCGCCCGGAGTGTCCACGCGTACCTTCTTCAGCATCTGGCGCACGATCAGCTCGATGTGCTTGTCGTGGATCTCGACGCCCTGTGACTTGTAGACCCGCTGAACCTCGGAAACGAGGTACAGCTCGGTCGCCGTCGAGCCCTTGAGCCGGAGCAGGTCGGCCGGGGTCAGCGAGCCCTCGTGGAGGGCGTCGCCGGGCTCGACCTCCTGCCCGTTCTCGACCAGCAGCCGCGTCCGCCGCGGAAGCTGGTACGCCACCGGCTCCTCGCCGTCGGGCGCGTGGATCAGGACCTTCGGCCCACGCTCGGTCTGCTCGATCTCGATCTTGCCGGCCTCCTCGACGAGCTTCGCCGCGCCCTTCGGGCTGCGCGCCTCGAAGATCTCGACGACACGCGGGAGACCGTGCGTGATGTCCGCTCCGGCGACGCCGCCGGTGTGGAACGTCCGCATCGTCAGCTGCGTGCCCGGCTCGCCGATCGACTGCGCGGCGATGATGCCGACCGCGTCACCGATCTCGGCCATCCCGCCGGTGGCGAGGAAGAGGCCGTAGCACGAGCGGCACACGCCGAACTCGCTGCGGCACTTCAGCACCGACCGGATCGGGAGCTTCGTCTCCCCGGCCGCGTCCTCGAGGCCGTCGACGATCTCCTCGAGCAGCGGCTGCGTGACGAGCTGGCCCTTCTCGGCGAGCACGGTCTTCCCGGGCTTGCCGCTCGCGAGCGGCTTGTGAAAGTCCTCCGCGACGATCCGGCCGAGGAGGCCCTTGTTCAGGCCGGCGTCGCTGAAGAGCGGGAGCTCGATGAACTCCTTCGTCTTGCAGTCGTCCTCGCGGATGATCACGTCCTGCGCGACGTCGACGAGACGGCGCGTCAGGTAGCCCGAGTCCGCCGTACGGAGCGCGGTGTCGGCGAGGCCCTTCCGGGCGCCGTGAGTCGAGATGAAGTACTCGAGCACCGACAGGCCCTCCATGAAGTTGGCCTGGATCGGACGCTCGATGATCTCGCCCTTCGGATTCGCCATCAGCCCGCGCATGCCGGCGAGCTGGCGGATCTGCTTGAACGATCCACGGGCGCCGGAGTTGGCCATCATGAAGATCGGGTTCAGCTTGTGGAGGTTCTCCTCCATGGCGTCGGCCACGGCGTCGGTCGCCTCCGTCCAGATCTGCACGATCTGCTCGCGACGCTCCTCCTCCGTGATCAGGCCGCGCTCGTACTGGCCCTCGACCTGGCCGACCCGCTCCTCGTACTGGCCGAGGATCTCCTGCTTCGACGGCGGGATCACGATGTCGTTCTTCGAGATCGTGATGCCGGCATCCGTGGCGTAGCGGAACCCGAGCGTCTTGATCTTGTCGAGGACCGGTCCCATCATGTGCGCGCCGTAGAGCCCGGCGAGCTCGGTGATGAAGTCGTCCATCTCCTTCTTGGAAAGCGACCGGTTGACGTACGGGAACTCCGGACCCTCCTCGTCGCCGTCCTCACGGCCCTCGAGGATCACCCGCTCGACCTCCAGGTTGAAGATCACGCGGCCGGCGGTCGTGAGGATCACGTCGCCGTGCCAGCGGAACTCGATCGGCTGCTGGATCGTGATCTGGCCCGACTCGACGGAGAGCTCGACCTCCTCCTCGCTCGTGAAGCGCTTCGGCCTCGGATCGAGCTTGGCGGAGTCGACGCCGTTCAGCTCCTCCTCCGCGTACGTGAGGAAGTAGCCGCCGAGGACCATGTCCTGCGTCGGCGTCGCCAGCGGACGACCGCTCGACGGCGACAGCACGTTGTTCGACGACAGCATCAGAATGCGGGCCTCGGCCTGCGCCTCCGCGGAGAGCGGCAGGTGGACCGCCATCTGGTCACCGTCGAAGTCGGCGTTGAACGCGTGACAGACGAGCGGGTGCACCTGGATCGCCTTGCCCTCCACGAGCACCGGCTCAAAAGCCTGGATCCCGAGGCGGTGCAGCGTCGGCGCCCGGTTCAGCAGCACCGGGTGCTCGGCGATGACCTCCTCGAGCACGTCCCAGACCTCCGGGACCATCGAGTCCACGTACTTCTTCGCCGCCTTGATGTTCTGGACGGCCTTCCGCTCGACGAGCCGGCTCATGATGAACGGCTTGAAGAGCTCGAGCGCCATCAGCTTCGGCAGACCGCACTGGTAGAGCTTCAGGCTCGGCCCGGCGACGATCACCGAGCGGCCGGAGTAGTCCACGCGCTTGCCGAGCAGGTTCTGGCGGAACCGGCCCTGCTTGCCCTTGAGCATGTCGGAGAGCGACTTCAGCGGCCGGTTGCCCGGGCCGGTGACGGCGCGGCCGCGGCGCCCGTTGTCGAACAGGGCGTCGACGGCCTCCTGCAGCATCCGCTTCTCGTTGTTGACGATGATCTCCGGCGCGCCGAGGTCGAGCAGCCGCTTGAGGCGGTTGTTCCGGTTGATCACCCGGCGGTAGAGGTCGTTCAGGTCGCTCGTGGCGAAGCGGCCGCCGTCGAGCTGCACCATCGGGCGCAGCTCCGGCGGGATCACCGGGATCGCCTCGAGAATCATCCACTCCGGCTTGTTCTCCGACTTGACGAAGGCGGAGACGACCTTCAGCCGCTTGATCGCGCGCTGCTGCTTCTGCCCCTTCGAGGTCTTGATCGTCTCGCGCAGCGACGCCGACTCCTTGTCGAGGTCGAGGTCGCGGAGCAGCTCGCGGATCGCCTCGGCGCCCATGCCGCCGGCGAAGTACTCACCGAAGCCGTAGGGCGAGCCGAACCGGTCCTTGAGCTCGCGGAAGATCTGCTCGTCGTTGACGATCAGCTTCGGCTCGAGCGTCTTGAACGTCTCCCAGGTCTCGGACAGACGGCGCTTGGCGTCCTCGGCCGCGTCGCGAGCGTCGCTGCGCCGCGACTCGATGTCGAGGTACATCTCGCGCACCTTGAGCGCCCACTGGACGAGCGCATCGAGGTCCTCCTTCTGAATCTTCCCATCCGTGCGCAGGCAGAGGTCGTTCGCCTTCTCGCGGATCTCGTCCGGCGAGCCGAGCTCGGCGACCGACTCGAGCAGCTCCTTGAGCAGCCCGTTCCCGAGGTCGCGCACCTTTTCGAGGTTCTTCTGGTCGACGCCGCCGACGCGCTTCGTGTCGTCCTCGTCGAGCTCGCCGCCACCGAGGAGCGCCTCCTCGATCTTCTTGATGTGCTTGGTGACCGCGCCCTTCTTGGAGCCCGTCGCCTTCGCGGCCTCCTTGAAGAGCGGCTTGAGCGCGTCGGCGATCTGGATCGCCGCCGTCGCGACCTGCTCGAGCTCGCGCGGCGTCAGCCGGCGGTCGTCGCGGATCGCGGCGTTGCGGACGAGCTCGCGGATCTTCTTGGAGTCCTCGGTCGTGATCTCCTTCGCGACCTCCAGGAACATCCCGCCGACGAGCTCGCGCGCCTCCTCGAGGGTCGGGAGCGCCTGCTCCTCGGCCCAGTTGGAGAGGCCGCGGGCCCAGAACTCGTCGTCCTCGTCGAAGTTCCGCTCCTTGCCCTTCGTGAAGTACTCGCGTCGGCGCTTGAGGCGGTCCTCCAGCGCGCCGAGTGCCTCCTCGCGGTCGACGTCGATCCGCTCGTACTCGGCGGTGACCTTGTCCTCGAGGTCGTTCAGGTCCTTTTTCCGCGCCTCGTTGTCGACCGAGGTGACGATCGAGGCGGCGAAATACAGGACCTTCTCGAGCTCGCGCGGCGCGATGTCGAGCAGGTAGCCGATGCGGCTCGGGACGCCCTTGAAGAACCAGATGTGCGAGACCGGCGCCGCCAGGTCGATGTGGCCCATGCGCTCGCGCCGCACCTTCTGGCGTGTCACCTCGACGCCGCAGCGCTCGCAGATGATGCCCTTGTAGCGGACGCGCTTGTACTTGCCGCAGTAGCACTCCCAGTCCTTCGTCGGACCGAAGATGCGCTCGCAGAAGAGGCCGTCCCGCTCGGGCTTGAGCGTGCGGTAGTTGATCGTCTCGGGCTTCGTCACCTCGCCCGAGGACCAGTCGCGGATCTGCTTGCTCGAGGCGAGCCCGATCCGGATGGCGTCGAATTCGTTGATGTCGATCAAAGTCTCTGCGCCTCTTTCTCTACTTGGAGTTCCTACGAATCACTCTGGGGGCCGTAGGCCTTATTCCTCGAGTTCCACTTCCTCTGCGAGAGGGCCGGCCTGTTCCTCGGCCTCCTCCTCTGCCTCCTCGTCCGCCGAGAGCGCCGGGTCGGAGACATCCGACAGCTGCTCGTCGGCGGGCAGGATCGTCTCGTTGGACTGGTCGATCGTCTCGCCGCCCTCCTCGACCTCCTCGGCCGGCGGCTCGCGCGCGGCGGCGCGGAGCGAGCCCGGCGAAAGGTCGATCCCGAGCTCTTCCGCGGCGCGGAGCAGCTCGTCCTCCTCCTCCCGCACCTCAACCTCGGCGCCCTCCTCCGAGAGGACGTCCACGTCGAGCGCGAGGGACTGCATCTCCTTCAGCAGCACCTTGAAGGACTCGGGGATCGACGGCTCGGCGATGTTCTCGCCCTTGACGATGGCCTCGTAGGCCTTCACCCGCCCGACGGTGTCGTCAGACTTGATCGTGAGCATCTCCTGGAGCGTGTAAGCCGCGCCGTAGGCCTCGAGCGCCCAGACCTCCATCTCGCCGAACCGCTGCCCGCCGAACTGGGCCTTGCCGCCCAGCGGCTGCTGCGTGACGAGGGAGTACGGCCCCGTGCTCCGCGCGTGGATCTTGTCGTCCACGAGGTGGAGCAGCTTCAGGATGTACATGTAGCCGACGGTGATCTTGTTCTCGTACGGCTCGCCGGTCTTCCCGTTGAAGAGGCGGACCTTGCCCGACGCGTGGCGGCCGGCCGGCCGCTTCTCGTCGACGTTGAACTTGATCGGCGACTCCGGGTTCTGCTTCGTCCACGCGACGAGCGCGTCGTCGACGTCCTCCGGCGAGGCGCCGTCGAAGACCGCGGTCGCGACGGGCGTCGGCCCGTTCTGCTCGCCGTCCTCGGCGAAGACGCCGTGGTGCGCCGCCCACCCGAGGTGGGTCTCGAGGATCTGGCCGATGTTCATCCGGCTCGGGACGCCCAGCGGGTTCAGGACGACATCGACCGGCGTCCCGTCCTCGAGGAACGGCAGGTCCTCCTCGGGGACGATTTTCGCGATCACGCCCTTGTTCCCGTGGCGCCCGGCGAGCTTGTCGCCCTCGGCGATCTTGCGCTTCTTCGCGACGTAGACGCGGACGAGCTCGTTGACGCCCGGTGACAGGTCGTCGCCGGCCTCGCGCGAGAACGTCTTCACGTCGATGACCTTGCCGCCCTCGCCGTGCGGGACCTTGAGCGAGGTGTCGCGGACCTCGCGCGCCTTCTCCTTGAAGATCGCGCGGATCAGCTTCTCCTCGGCCGTCAGCTCGGTCTCGCCCTTCGGCGTGACCTTGCCGACGAGCAGGTCGCCGGACCCGACCTCGGCGCCGATGCGGACGATGCCGCGCTCGTCGAGGTCCTTCAGCGACTCCTCGGAGCGGTTCGGGATGTCGCGCGTGATCTCCTCGTCGCCCAGCTTCGTCGAGCGGGCGTCGATCTCGTATTCGTGGATGTGGATCGAGGAGAGCCCGTCCTCCTTGACGAGACGCTCCGAGATCACGATCGCGTCCTCGAAGTTGTAGCCCTCGAACGGCATGAAGGCGACCAGGAGGTTCTTGCCGAGCGCCAGCTCGCCCTGCGAGGTCGAGCTGCCGTCCGCGAGCACCTGCTGCGCCCTGACCCGGTCGCCCAGGCCCACGATCGGGCGCTGGTGGATCAGCGTGCCCTGGTTCGAGCGCATGAACTTCGTCAGGTCGTACTCGTCCGTGCCGTCCTTCGTCTCGACGACGATCTTCTCGGCGTCGACGTCGACGACCGCCCCGGCGTTCTGCGCGACGACGACGTCACCCGTGTCCACGGCGGCGCGGTACTCGAGCCCGGTGCCGACGAGCGGCGGCTCGGTGATCATCAGCGGCACTGCCTGCCGCTGCATGTTCGCGCCCATCAGCGCGCGATTCGCATCGTTATGCTCGAGGAACGGGATCAGCGCTGTCGCGACCGAGACGATCTGCGCCGGCGAGACGTCCATGAACTGGATCTCCTTCGGCGCGGCCATGACGGCCTCGCCCTCCTTCGACCGGCAGAGCACCTGGTCGTGGAGGAACCGGCTCGTCTTCTCGTCGATCGGCTCCGAGGCCTGCGCGATCGTGTACTGCGCCTCCTCGGCTGCGTCGAGATAGATGATCTCGTCCGTCACCTTGCCGTTTGCGACCTTGCGATACGGCGTCTGGATGAAGCCGAACTCGGAAACCGTCGCGTACGACGCGAGCGAGCCCATCAGGCCGATGTTCGGGCCTTCCGGGGTCTCGATCGGGCACATGCGACCGTAGTGCGTCGGATGCACGTCGCGCACCTCGATCGGCGCGCGCTCTCGGGTGAGCCCGCCCGCGCCGAGCGCCGACAGGCGGCGCCGGTGGGTGAGCCCGGCGAGCGAGTTCGTCTGGTCCATGAACTGCGACAGCTGCGACGAGCCGAAGAACTCCTTCAGCGCCGCCACGACCGGCCGGATGTTGATGATCGTCTGCGGGGTGATCGTGTCGACGTCCTCCGTCGTCATCCGCTCGCGGACCACGCGCTCCATCCGGTAGAGACCGACGCGGAAGGCCTCCTGGATCAGCTCGCCGACGGTGCGCAGGCGGCGGTTGCCGAAGTCCTCGTACTCGTCGAGCTCACCGCGGAGCGGCTCGCGCGAGAGCGTGATCGCGTCAGCGGCGTAGTCCTTCGAGTCCTCCGGCACGCCGAGCTTGTGCGGCAAATCGACCAGGCGCTGGACGAGCGAGAGGATGTCCTGCGTCGTCAGCACCCGCGTGTCGTCCGGCACCTCGACCTCGAGGCGCTGGTTCAGCTTGTAGCGGCCGACCTTCGTCAGGTCGTAGCGCTTCGGGTCGAAGAAGAGCGAGTTCAGCAGGTTCCGGGCGTTGTCCACCGTCGGCGGCTCGCCCGGCCGCTGCTTCTTGAACACCTCGATCAGCGCCTGCTCCTCGGTCGCCGTCGTGTCCTTCTCCAGGGTCAGCTGAATGAAGACCGAGTTGTCGAACAGCTTGAGGATCGCCTCGTTCGAGCTCGTGTCGAGCTTGAACCCGGTCGATGGGTCCTCCTCGGGCAACGCACGGAGGAGCGTGGTGATCGGGAGCTTGCGCTTCCGGTCGATGCGGGCGTAGACGATGCCCTTCTTGTCGATCTCCAGCTCCAACCACGACCCGCGGGAGGGCATCAGGTTCGCGGTGAAGACCTGCTTCGTCGCGTCCTTCGGCTCCATCAGGTAGGCGCCGGGGCTGCGCACGAGCTGCGTGACGATCACGCGCTCGGTGCCGTTGATGATGAACGTGCCGTGCTCGGTCATCATCGGGAAGTCCCCCATGAAGACCGTCTGCTCGCGGATCTCGCCCGTCTCCTTGTTGACGAAGCGGACCGTCATCGAGAGCGGGACCTGGTAGGTCAGGTCCTTCTCACGGCATTCCTGGATTGTGAACTGCGGATCGCCGAACTTGTATTCGGCGAACTCGACGGCAAGCGTGCCGGTGTAGTCCTCGATCGGCGAAATGTCGCTGATGGTCTCGCGAAGACCCTCCTCCAGGAACCAGTCGAACGAAGCCTTCTGGATGTCGATCAGGTTCGGGAGGTCGAGAACGTGCTTCAGGCGCGAAAAGCTCTTGCGCGCGCGTGGCGCGACAGCCCCTCTAGTCAACTATGAAGCCTCCCTTGAAACGGCTTGAGGATGTGCAGGCGGACGTCTACGGCCGGAACCGGCCAGCTTAGCGAAACAGGACAAGCCTGCGCAAGGGCAAGCGGGCCCCCCGGCGCAGTGCGCCCAGTATAGCGGAGGAGTGGCTCGTGACAGGGGGCGCCGCCCCTAGTGTTCTTGCGCCCGAAGTGCGACAATCACGCGGCGCGGACGGTGCGGGGGTCCAAGAAAGGATACGAGGGGCGGCGGCCCGCCCCTCGTAGCACGATCGCGCCTAAGAGTGGGGGCTCTTAGGCTGGATCCGCAGCCGCTGGCGGCTCTGACTTCGGCGCACGAGCGAAGACGAACCGCGCGGTCAGGGTGAAGCTGCCGGCGGTGTCGCCGGGCTTGCAGCGAGCGAGCACCAGCAGGCGGTCGTTCGCGAGGAGGTCGGCGAGGGCAGCCTTGCCCTGCTTGCCCTTCCGCTTGAACCGCGTCTTGTCGCCGACCTGGAGCGTCTGCTCGCCCTTCAGGTTCCGGCCGCCGCGGTTCCACTTGAGAACGTTCATGGTGAACGAGTCGGTGCCTGCGGCGAGGAACGTCCCCTTCAGCAGCACGTTCCGGTGCTTGCAGACAGCGCTCTGGTCACCCCGGGGGTGCTCCGGCTTTCCGGGCTTCGCGAAGGCGACGGCCGAGAGGGCCAGTGCCGCCGCGATCATCACGAGGAGTGCAGTCTTGAATCGCATGGCCGAATCGTCGGCCGGACTTGCGCTGGCGACCAGCCTCGAACGAGGGTCGTAGCCCAGGTCTTACAGCGTCTTTACAAGCGTCTGGGGGAACCTCGGGGAGGTTCCCCCAGCCCGGAACCGACTACTTGACCTCGACCGTGGCGCCTGCCTCTTCCAGCTGCCCCTTGATCGAGTCGGCTTCCTCCTGTGGCACACCCTCCTTGACAGGGTTGGGCGCACCGTCGACGAGGTCCTTCGCTTCCTTGAGGCCGAGGCCCGTGATGGCGCGGACGACCTTGATCACCTGGATCTTCTGGCCGCCGGCGCTCGTGAGCACGACGTCGAACTCCGTCTGCTCCTCGCCCGCCGCGGCGCCGTCGCCGCCAGCCGCAGCGGCTCCCGGAGCGGCGACCGCCACCGGCGCAGCGGCTGTGACGCCCCACTCCTCCTCCAACTTGTTCTTCAGCTCGACGAGCTCGAGGACGGTCATCCCGCCCAGCTGCTCGACGACCTTGTCGGTGTCTGTCTTGGCCATGCCTACTCCTCCTCGGTGGTTGCTTCTGCGGGTGTGTCCTCGGGCTCTCCGGCCTCGGCCGCCGGAGCCTCGGGTGTGACTTCCTCTGCCGGTGCCTCCTCCTGCACCGGTGCTTCCTCCGCAGCGGCCTCGGCGGACGCCTCGGCTGCGGGCGCCTCCTCTGCGGGTACCTCCTCGGCTTCGGGAGGCGCTGTGGTCTCGCCCTGCTCCTCGAGCTGCTTGATGCGAGCGTCCAGCACGTTCACGAGGTCGCGCAGGGGCGCCGTGAACAGGCCGACGACTGTCATCAGCGGCCCGGCGACGGCCCCGACGACCTGGCCGCGCAGCACGTCCGCCGGCGGCAGGCTCGCGAGACTCTTCACGTCGTCCTCGCCGATCTGCTCGCCGTCGAGGATCCCGCCCCGGATCTGCAGGACGCGGGTCTCGCGGGCTGCGGCGTTCAGCGCTTTCGCGACGGCGACAGGGTCGCCTTCGCTCTCGAGGAATGCGATCGCGGTCGGGCCGTCCAGAAGCGCCAGCAGCGCGTCGGCGCCGGCCTCCTCGGCCGCCCGCCGCGTGAGCGTGTTCTTGACGACCGTGAACCGCGCGCCGTGCTCGAGCAGCTGCCCGCGCAGGTTGTTGATGTCCGTCACGGACAGGCCGCGGTAGTCGGCCACGATCAGCGTCTCGGTCGAGCGCAGCTGCTCCGCGAGCTCTGCGACGACCTTCTCTTTCTCGGATCTCAGCATCGAATCACCTCCTCGAAACGAATCAGGCCCGCCGGTAGGCGGGCCCGAGCAGAGGCAGGTGACTGACTCGTCTCGGCCGCGCCTCGGCTGGATTTACGGCTTCCGGCCGGGAAGCCGGTGGAACCTCCCGGTTCCCCCAGACCCCCCTCCGCTGACGCGGACTGGCCTTCGGCCACCAACTGTCTCCGGCGACGGGTGTTCTCTACGCAGTGACAGGCTCCGCCTGCTCCTCCAGTTCCTCGACGATTCCCTTCGTGCGGGCCGGGTCGATGTGGATGCCGGGGCCCATCGTGGTCGTGAGCGTGATCCGGCGGATGTACCGGCCCTTGGCCGCCGCCGGCTTCGCGCGGTTGATCTCATCGATCAGGGCGGCGTAGTTCTCGGCGAGCAGGCGCTCGTCGAAGCTCCGCTTGCCGATCGCGACGTGCACGTTCGCGCCGCGGTCGGTTCGGTACTCGAGCTTGCCGGCCTTCGCCTCGGACACCGCCTTGCCCACGTCCATCGTGACCGTGCCGGTCTTCGGGTTCGGCATCTTCCCGCGCGGGCCAAGGATGCGGCCGAGGCGGCCGACGTTCCCCATCTGGTCCGGCGTCGCGATCGCGACCTCGAAGTCGTCGAAGCCCTCCTCGATCTGCTTCGCGAGGTCGGCGCTGCCCACCACGTCAGCGCCCGCATCCTGCGCCTCCTTCGCCTTCTCGCCCTCGGCGAAGACGGCGACGCGCACCTCACGGCCGGTGCCGTTCGGAAGCATCAGCGTGCCGCGCAGCTGCTGGTCGGCGTGGCGGACGTTGAGGCCGAGGTTGAAGTGCACCTCGACCGTCTCGTCGAACTTGCGCTCGGGCCAGGACTTCAGCATCCGGATCGCCTGCGCCGGGCTGTAGACCTCCTCGCGGTCGATCTCGCCGCGCTCCTGGCGGTAGAGCTTGCCGTGTCTGCTCATCGCCTGTCGACCTCCACGCCCATCGAGCGCGCGGTACCGGCGATGATCAGCATCGCGGCGTCCACGTCGCGCGCGTTCAGGTCGGGCATCTTCGTCTCGGCGATCTGCCGGACCTGGTCGCGCGTCAGGCGGCCGACCTTTTCGCGATTGGGCTCGCCGGAGCCCTTCTCGAGCCGCAGCGCCTCCTTGATCAGGACGGCGGCCGGCGGCGTCTTCGTGATGAAGTCGAACGAGCGGTCCTCGTAGACCGTGATCTCGACCGGAATGATGCGGCCGTTCTCCTGCTGCGTCTGAGCGTTGAACGCCTTGCAGAACTCCATGATGTTGACCCCGTGCTGACCGAGCGCGGGACCGACCGGCGGCGCCGGGTTGGCCTGCCCACCCGGGATCTGGAGCTTGATCAGTGTCAGAACCTTCTTCGCCATGCGCGTCTAGTCGATCTTCTTGACCTGGTCGAAACCGAGCTCGACCGGCACCTGCCGCTCGAAGATGTCCACGAGCACCTTCAGCTTCTGGGCGTCCGGCTGGACGTCGACGATCTCGCCGTCGAAGTCCGAGAGCGGCCCGGAGGTTACCTTCACCGACTCGCCGAGCGAGAACTCGACCTGGGCCCGCGCGCGCTCGGCGATCGCGGCGCCCGTGCGGAGGATCCGGTCGACCTCCGGCTGTGAGAGCGGGATCGGCTTGCCGGCGGCGCCGACGAAGCCCGTCACGCCGGGCGTGTTCTTCACGACCGTCCAGGCGTCGTCGTCGAGGTCCATGTTCACGAGCACGTAGCCGGGCAGCACGCGTTTTTCGGCCTGGACCTTTTGACCGTCCTTCGTTTCGATCACCTGCTCAGTGGGGACCACCACGCGGCGGAACCGCGGCTGCTGGCTCATCGAGACGATGCGGTGCTCGAGGTTGGCCTTGACCTTGTTCTCGTGGCCGGAGTAGGTGTTGATGACGTACCAGCGGAACATCGGAGCGTCCTCTACTTGCCGAGCAGCAGACGCTCGACGAACGGCTGAATCGCGAGGTCGGCGAGCCAGAGGTAGAAGCCCACGATCGCGCAGGCGATGATCACGACGACGGTGCCGGTCAGCACCTGGCGCTGATTCGGCCACTCGACCTTCTTCAGCTCGGCCCAGGACTCGGAGATGAACCGGCGTCCGCCGCCACCCCCGCCGCGTCGGCCCGTCTGGGTCTTCGGCGGCTGCTGGGCAGGGCGGACCTGCGCCTGGCGGCTGCGGGCGCGCTGCGAGACGCTCTGCTGCTGCGCCGGCTGCTCGACGGAGGTCGAGCTCTGTTTCTCGCGGCGGCGGCGGCGCTGCTGACGCGTGCTGCGGGCCATGCTGCTAGCGGGTCTCCCTGTGCGCCGTGTGCCGGCCGCACCAGCGGCAGTACTTCTTCGCCTCGAACCGGTCGGGCGTGTTCCGCTTCGACTTCGACGTCTGGTAGTTACGGCGCCTGCATTCGGTGCAAGCGAGCGTGATTCCGACTCTGACTCCTGTAGCCATTCCTCAAATCTTCCCTCGGGGAGGTAGCGGCGGGTGGATTCGAACCACCGACCTGCGGGTTATGAGTCCGCCGCTCTAACCAACTGAGCTACGCCGCCCGGCGAGCGCGCAGTGTAGCGATTGTCCGGCGCAAATCGTAGCCTGATCGAGTGGATCGGAGCGGCGCCGAATCGTGCCTCCGCTGCGGCGCGAGGATGGAATGGCGACACGGGACCTGGCAGTGCCCGAGGTGTCGTTTCAAGCTCGGCTGCTGCGAGGGCGAGGCGCAGACCTGCTTCGCGCCCGCTACGCCGGAACGATCAGCACCGGCGTCCCGACGTGCACCTGGTTGAACAGCGCCTCCGCGTCGGGGACCCGCATCCTGATGCAGCCGTGTGAGGCCGAGTAGCCGATCGACGCCGCGTCCGGCGTTCCGTGGATCCCGACGAGCGGGGCCGTCGTGCCCATCCACCGGGTGCCGAGAGGGTTGCCCGGTCCCGGCGGGATTGGCTTCTCCCCCTGTGCCCACTCCGAGTTCGGCGGCGGGACCCACCAGGGGTTCCGCTGCATCGTCGCGATCGCGTAGTTGCCGAGCGGCGTCGGGTACTGCGGCTGGCCCGTGGCGACGCCGAAGGTGCTGACCGCGCGCGGGCCGTCGAAGAGCGTCAGCTTGTTCGAGCCCCGGTAGATGACGATCACCGGCCCGAAGTTCTCCGGCGTGACCTTCGCCGGGACGGTCTTCGTCAGCAGGCGGACCGGGTGGCGGGCCGGCGCCCGGAGCATGTAGGCGATGGCGTTCGTCATCTGTTCGCGGTCGACGGCGAGACCGTCCTTCGTGGGTGAGAAGTTCGGCCGGCCGCCGGCGACGCCGAGGACGGTCGCGTCCACCGGCTCCCGCGAGAACAGACGGTCGAGCCGCTGGACGTAGCGGCGGATCCGCGGGCTGTCGGCGGACACGTGGAGCGGCACGCGCGCCTGTGGGCCGGACTGGAGCGCCACTGCGACCGCGTTGTCGATCCCCGCGCTCGCGCCGAGGTAGCGGGGGCTGATTCGCCACTGCTTGTCGCCGTAGACGAGCCGCAGCGGCCGGAAGAACCGTTTTTCGATCCGGGTGCGCGCGGGCTCGGACGTCAGCCCTCCGACGGGGATGCCGGCGACGGTGACGCCCGGTGCGATCACGACCGGCTTGCGCGCAGCGTCGGGCGCCGCGACACCGAGCGTGACGAGGAGCAGGAACGTGGCGCCGAGCAGGCGTTTCACCCACCGAAAGATACGGCACGAAACGCGGAAGCGTTCCTATTTCCCCGCGGTCTTCAAGAATCCTTCACCCAGCCCCGGGTGAGGAAGAGCCAGAACGCGAGCCCGGCATACGGCCCGTAGCGCCTGAAGCGGCGCTCGATCTGGCGGTCGACCGCCTTCCGCCCGTTCAGCTCGGCGTACGTGGGCCGTGTCCACGAATCGAGGATCAGCCGGGAATGGCGGCCCAGGAGCATCATCACGTGGGCCGCGGCGTACGGCCCCACGCCCGGCAGCGCGAGCAGGCGGGCGGCCACCTCGTCGTCCGGTAGCTCCTCCGGCTGTGCGCTGAGGAGCTGCTCGAGATCGATCTTCCCTCTGGCGACATCGCGCGCCAGGGTCCGGAGGTAGGCGCCGCGGTACCCGGCCCGAACGACGTCGCGGTAGAAAGGCTCGCGAGCGGCTGCCATCGCGGTCGGCGTCGGGAACGCGCGTCCGAAGCGCCCGGCCGACTCCTCCCCGAGCCTGTCGACGAGGGCCGTGACCATCCGGACCGTCGCCGACCACGTGCAGTTCGTCGTGCAGATCGTCTTGACCACGTCCTCGAACACCGTCGGACTGCGGAACATCCGGCCGGCACCGGTGGTGATCCAGGCCAGGTCGGGATCGTCGGCGGCGACCGCGTAAAGCGGACCGAGGTCCTCGTCCAGGTTCAGCATGCGGCGCAGGGCGAGGCGGATCGCCTCGTCGGCCGACGCGCTCGGCTTCGGACCGAGGACCTCGACGCGGGCGGCGCCGGCCCGACCCTCGCGGATCCTGATCGTCCGTGGGCGGCCGCGCGGGAGGCGCACGGTCACCGTCATCACGCGCGCGTCCTCGTCCACGTCTGCGGGCGGGAGCGAGGCGACGCCGTGCGAGACGATCGTCCGCCACAGGTCGACCGGCTCGCCCGACGGCCCTCGCAGCGGCAGCTGGAAGACCACGAGGCGAGCCTAGTGACACCGCCTCACCGGAGGAGGGTTCGGCGCAATACAGCTGTGCCGCTGGAACGCGCTGCTCGCCCCGAGGACGGCGTCCTCAGTCGCGCCCGTATCGCAGGGATACGGGCGCTCCCTGCGTCCTTGCCTCGGAACGACCATCGCACCCCTGCGACGAGCGGCATTACGCCGAACCCTCCTAGAGTCGCCGCGTGGCGGTTCTGGGAGTCGACGTCGGCGGCACGTTCACCGACGCGGTGCTGGTCGCGGACGGCGAGGTCCGGACTGCGAAGGTGCGGACGAGCGCGCGGCAAGAGGAGTCGGTGCTCGCAGCGGCACGGGCGGTCGGGGCGTCCGCCGTCGAGCGGTTCACGCACGGCACGACGGTGGCGACGAACGCGCTGCTCGAGCGCAAGGGCGCGCGGACGGCGTTCGTCGCGACGGCCGGCTTCGAGCACATGCTCCACCTGCGGCGGCAGAACCGGGCGCACCTGTACAGGCTGTGCGAGGACCATCCTTCGCCGCTCGTCCCGCTCGAGCGGTGCGTCGGCGTGCGGGAGCGGCTGGGCCCGAACGGCGTCTTGGAGCCGCTCGACCTGGAGTCGCTGCCCGAGCTCGACGCCGAGGCGATCGCGGTGTGCCTCCTCTTCTCGTTCCGCGATCCGTCGCACGAGCGCGCCGTCGCCGACGCGCTCCGGCGACGGCATCCGGGCGCGCACGTGGTCGCATCGCACGAGGTCGCGCCCGAGTTCCGGGAGTACGAGCGCGCCTCGACGGCGGCGGCCGATGCGTATCTCGGCCCGTCGCTCGGCGGCTACCTGCGTCGGCTGGGTGAGGCAGCGCGGTCGCACGGCCTCCCCGAGCCGCTCGTGATGCGCTCCTCTGGCGGGGTCGCGACGCTGGAGGAGGCTGCGGCACACGCCTCCTGGGCGCTCCTCTCCGGGCCGGCCGGCGGCGTCGTCGGGGCCGCGCGGGTGGCGGCGCTGGCCGGATTCGACGACGCGATCGCGTTCGACATGGGCGGGACGTCGACCGATGTCTGCCTGATCACCGACGGCTCCGCGGAGCGGTCGGTCGAGCGGTCGATCGCCGGACTGCCGATCCGACTCCCGAGCGTCGACGTCCACACCGTGGGCGCCGGCGGCGGCTCGATCGCCTGGGTGGACGCGGGCGGAGCGCTGCGGGTCGGGCCCGAAAGCGCGGGCGCTGATCCCGGCCCGGCCTGCTACAGAGGCGGGGGGACTCGCCCGACGGTGACCGACGCGAACCTGTTGCTCGGGCGACTGCCTGTGCGGCTCCCCGACGGCCTGGAGCTCGACCGCGACGCGGCGGAGGGGGCGTTCAGCGGGCTCGACCCGCAGGACGTCGTCGATGTCGTGAACGCCGAGATGCTGCGGGCGCTTCGCGTGGTCTCTGTCGAGCGCGGGCGCGACCCGCGCGGGTTCGCGTTGGTCGCGTTCGGCGGCGCGGGGCCGCTACACGCCTGCGCGCTCGCGGAGGAGCTCGGAATCGAGACGGTGCTCGTCCCCGACGCGGCCGGCGTCCTCTCGGCGCTCGGCCTGGCGGTGGGCGAGGAGCGGCGAGATCACGTCCGGAGCGTCGTGCGGCCGCTGGCGGAGGTCGACGACCTGCCGGCCGAGGGCGAGGCCGACCTCCGCTACCGCGGCCAGTCGTTCGAGCTGACGGTTCCGCTCGGGGCGGACCTGGCCGGGCGGTTCCACCGGCTCCACGAGCAGCGATACGGCTACGCCGACCGCGACGGGGAGCTCGAGCTCGTCGCGATTCGGACGGCAGACGTTCGCCCGGGCCCGGAGCTACGACTGCCGCGCGTCGCGGCCGCGACCGCGACGGGCCTGCCCTGATCGAGCTCGACGGGGCCACGTGCTGGCTGCCCCCCGGGTGGGTGGGGGCTAGGCATGGTCCCGGTTGGAGGCTCACGAAGGCGTGAACATTCAGCTCCAAGTCGTCGGACACGCGCTCCGCGCCGTCGCCGAGGAGATGGGCGCCGCGCTCATTCGCTCGGCGTTTTCCGCGAACATCAAAGAGCGGCGGGACTGCTCGACCGCGCTCTTCGACGAACGCGGCCGGATGGTGGCGCAGGCCGAACACATCCCGGTCCACCTCGGCGCCATGCCCGATGCCGTCGCCGTGGTGATGGAGCACCGACCCGGACGCGACGAGGTCTTCGTCCTCAACGACCCGTTCGCCGGCGGCACCCACCTCCCGGACGTCACGCTCGTCTCCCGCACGGAGCTCGGCTTCGCCGTCAGCCGCGCCCACCACGCGGACGTCGGCGGGGTCGAGCCGGGGTCGATGCCCGCCGGATCGCGGACACTCGAGGAGGAGGGCGTCGTGATACCGCCGACGCGCCTCGACGGCCGCACGCTCGACGCGCTCGTCGCGCGGATGCGCAACCCGAACGAACGCCGCGGCGACTTCCGCGCGCAGCTGGCCGCGCACCGGCTCGCGGACGACCGTGTCTCGGAGCTCGCGGCACGACACGGCGCCGGCCGCATCCGCGCGGCGATGGACGAGCTGATCGCCTACTCGGAGCGCGTCGTCCGCGCCGGGATCGCGAGGCTGCCGGACGGGCGCTACGAGGCGTCCGACGTGCTCGAGGCACCGGATGGAGAGCTGGAGCTCCGCGTCGCGGTGACCGTCGGCGGGGCCGAGCTCGACGTCGACTTCGCCGGCACCGCGTCGCAGCACGACGGCAACCTCAACTGCCCGCTCGCCGTGACGCGGTCCGCCACATTCTTCGTCGTCCGCTGCCTAACCGATCCCGACGTGCCGGCCTCGGCCGGCGCCTTCGCGCCTGTCTCGGTCTCCGCGCCGCGCGGCTCGCTCCTCAACGCCGAGCCCGGCGCCGCCGTCGCGGGCGGCAACGTGGAGACGTCGTGCCGGATCGTCGACGTCCTGTTCCGGGCGTTCGGCCAGGCGGTCGACGTTCCGGCCCAGGGCCAGGGGACGATGAACAACCTCACGCTCGGGAACGACGGCTTCACGTACTACGAGACGCTCGGCGGCGGCCAGGGCGCCTGCCCCGGCGCGGACGGTCCGTCGGGTGTCCACGTGACGATGTCGAACACGCTGACGACGCCCGTCGAGGCACTCGAGCTGGCCTACCCGCTGCGGGTGCTCCGCCATGAGCTCCGCCTCGGCTCCGGCGGCGCCGGGCGCCACCGCGGCGGCGACGGCGTGGTGCGAGAAATCCAGGCGCTCGAGGCCTGCCGCGCCTCCCTCCTCAGCGACCGCCGCCTCCACGCCCCGGCCGGCGCGCGCCGAGGCGAATCCGGCCGTCCGGGGCGGAACCTCTTGAATGGCGAGGAGCTCCCGTCGAAGACCACGGTCGAGCTCGCGCCGGGCGACGTCCTGCGGCTGGAAACCCCCGGAGGAGGGGGCTGGGGCCGTCGGTAGGCTGGCGGCATGGCCGTCGTCGAGGCTCAAGATCTCCACCGCACCTACCGAACGTCCACCGGAACGCTCCGGCGGAAGTGGAAGAACGTCGAGGCGGTCCGCGGCGTCAGCTTCGAGATCGCCGAGGGCGAGCTCTTCGGCCTGCTCGGGCCCAACGGCGCCGGAAAGACGACCACGATCAAGATGCTGATCACGCTGCTGATCCCGACGAGCGGCACTGCCCGGGTGCTGGGGTTCGACGTGGTGAAGGACGCCCGCGAGGTACGGAAGCGGATCGGCTACGTCTTCGGCGGCGAGCGCGGGGTTTACGAGCGGCTCTCGGGCTACGACAACCTGCGCTACTTCGCCGAGCTCTACGGCGTCCCGCCGAAGGAGATCCGACCGCGGATCGAGTACCTGCTCGAGCTCGTCGGGCTGAAGGGGCGGGAACAGGAGCGCGCGGAGGGCTACTCGCGCGGGATGAAGCAGCGGCTCCACATCGCGCGCGGCCTCCTGCACGACCCGCCGGTGGTCTTCCTCGACGAGCCGACGATCGGGCTCGACCCCGTCGGCGCCCGCGAGCTCCGCGCCACGATCGCCTCGCTGGCCCAGGCCGGCAAGACGATCCTCCTCACGACCCACTACATGTTCGAGGCCGATGCGCTGTGCGACCGGATCGCGGTGATCACACGCGGTCAGATCGTCGCCCACGGCACCCCCGCCGACCTCAAACGCGGCGTCGCCGAGGGGACGGTCGTCGAGGTCGAGGTCTTCGGTGTGCCCGAGGGCACGCCCGATCGGGTCCGGGAGTTGAACGGCGTGCTGGGCGTCTCGATCGAGGAGCGCGAGCAGGCGCAGGTGCTGATCGTCCAGACGAGGGCCGATGTCGAGCTCACGCACTCGATCCTGGGAACGCTCGACGGCGCGAACATCGGCCGCATCTCGACCCGCGAGCCCACGCTGGAGGACGCGTACGTCGCCCTCGTGGCGGACGAGGAATGAAGACCGTCCGACTGCTCGCGGTCGGCTGGTGGTTCCAACTGAAGATGATCTCCCGCTCGCCGTTCGAGGGCGTGGGGCAGATCATCTACCCGCTCTTCTTCGCGACGGTGGCGTTCTTCGTCTTCCGCGCCGGTGACAGCCCGCGGACACTCCTGTACGCATCGCTCGGCGCGGCGGTCATGGGGATGTGGTCGGCGACGAGCACGACGGCCGGCGCCGCCATGCAGCGGGAGCGCTGGCACGGGACGCTCGAGGCGCTCGTCGCGACCCCGCCCCACTTCGCGCTCGTCCTTCTGCCGATCACGCTCGCGATGTCGACCGTCGGCATCTACTCGCTCGCGGCCACCCTCGCCTACGGGCATTTCCTCTTCGGAATCGACCTGATGATCGAGCACCCGCTCGCGTTCTGTCTCGCCGTCGTCGGCACCGTGCTCTCCTTCGGCTCGCTCGGGTTCCTTTTCGCGGTCATGTTCGTCCGGTTCCGGGCGGCGTGGGCGCTCGGGAACCTCTTCGAGTATCCCGTCTGGCTGATCGGCGGCTTTCTCGTCCCGCTCGCGCTCCTGCCGAGCTGGGTCGGTCCGATCGCCTGGGTCCTCGCGCCGACCTGGGGCATGAACGCGATTCGCGAGGCCGCGCTCGGTGGCACGCCGCTCCCCGACCTGGCGCTGTGCCTCGTGCTCGGCGCCCTCTACATCGCCCTGGGGATCCTCGTGCTCGACCGGGTGCTGGGCGCGGCGCGCAAGCGGGCCGCGCTCTCGCTGACGTGACCTCGCTCCGGATCTTCGCCGTCGGCGGGCTGATCAGCTACCGGGCGCTCTTCTACTGGCTCTCGTTCTGGATCTTCGTCCCGAGCCTCGTGATCGCGCCGATCTTTCAGATCCTGCTGTTCGCCTATATCGGCCGCTCGGCGGGCCTCGAGTCCGACCAGTTCTACGTCGTCGGGAATGCGATCCAGTACGCGGCGATCCCGTGTCTCTTCGCGATGACGCAGCTGATCGGGGGCGAGAAGTACCAGAACACGCTGGGCGCAATCCTCGTCAGCCCGGCGCCGCGGCTACCGCTCTTCTTCGGGCGCGTGGTTCCCGTCGTCGGGAACGCCGCCTTCGTCGCCGCCTTCTCCCTCACTACCGGCAGCCTGATCCTCGGCGTCCACATCCCCGGCTCCGCGATCCTTCCGCTGGCGCTCGTGATCCTCGTCGCGGCGTTCTCCTGCACCGGGCTCGGCTTGATCAACGCGGCCCTCGCGCTCCGGATCCGAGAGAACGCTGTGCTCTCGAACGTGCTGTTCGGGTTCCTGCTCATCTTCACCGGGGCCAACATTCCGGTCTCCGAGCTCCCGGGCTGGATGCAGGCGGTCTCGGAGCGGATTCCGTTCACGCACGCGATCGAGGCCGCCCGGGAGCTCGTCGACGGCGCGGCCCTGAGCTCGGTCCTCGACCTGATCGGCACCGAGCTCCTGATCGGCTGCGTCTACCTCGTGGCCGGGTACCTGTGCCTGCGCTTCTTCGAGTGGCAGGGGCGGCGCCACGCCACCCTCGAGCGGTCGTGAGGATCGCGCGGCTGCTCGGCATCGGCTGGCTGTTCCAGTTCAAGCAGATGTCGCGCTCGTCGTTCGACAGCTTCCTGGCGATCTGCTGGCCGATCTTCTTCGCCACCGTCGCCTTCTTCATGTTCCGTCAGGGTGGGAAGCCCGACGCGCTGATCTATGCCGGGCTCGGCGCCGCGGTGATGGGGATCTGGACCGCGACGAGCGTCGCCGCCGGCAGCGCGCTCCAGCGCGAGCGCTGGCACGGGACGCTCGAGCTGCTCGTCGCCGCGCCGACGCACTTCTCGGTCGTCCTGCTCCCGATCGGCCTTGCGACTGCGTCGATCGGCGTCTACTGCATGATCGCCACCATCCTCTGGGGCCGCTTCGTGTTCGGGATCGACCTGCCGGTCGACGAGCCGCTCTCGATGGCGCTTGCGATCCCGGCGACGCTGCTCTCGATCGGCGCGCTCGGCTTCCTGATCGCCGTCGCCTTCGCCAGGTTCCGCTACGCGTGGGCGATCGGCTCCATGACCGAGTATCCGATCTGGCTGATCTGCGGCTTCCTCGTCCCGCTGACCCTGCTCCCGAACTGGGTGCCGCCGATCTCGTGGGTGCTCGCACCCACGTGGGGCATGAACGCGATCCGGGAGTCGTCCACCGGCGGGACCCCGCTGCCGGACATCGCGATGTGCTTCGCGCTCGGCTCGGTCTACGTCTTCCTCGGAGTGATCGGCACCGAGGCCGTCCTGCGTGCCGCCCGCGCCAAGGCGAGCCTCTCACTCACATGACGTCGCTGCGGATCTTCTTCATCGGCGGCCTGATGGCCTACCGCGGCCTGATCAACTGGCTCTCGCCCTGGATCTTCATCCCTACTCTGGTCGTCGCGCCGATCTTCCAGATCCTGCTCTTCGTCTTCATCGGACGGAGCGCGGGGGTCGAGTCCGACAAGTTCTTCGTGATCGGAAACGCGGTGCAGTACGCCTCGATCCCGTGCCTGTTCTCGATGACGAACGCGATCTCGGGCGAGCGCTACCAGCAGACGCTAGCGTACCTGCTCGTCTCCCCCGCCGGACGGCTCTCGCTCTTCCTCGGGCGCGCCGTGCCCGTCGTCGTCAACGCGATGTTCGTGGCGGCGTTCTCGCTCGTCGTCACGAGCCTGATCCTCGGGATCTCGATCCCGCCGACGACGTGGCCGGCGATCGCCCTCGCGATCGCCGTCTCGGCGTTCGCGTGCACCGGCCTCGGCCTGATCTGCGCGGCGATCGGGTTGCGTGTCCGGGAGACGGCAGTGCTGAACAACGTGCTCTTCGGCCTCCTGCTGATCTTCACCGGGGCGAACGTCGCGGTGACGGAGCTGCCGGAGTGGATGCAGTGGATTTCGAACCGCATCCCGCTCACGCACGGGATCCAGGCGGCACGGCAGCTCGCCGACGGCGCATCCCTCGCCGACGTCTCCGGACTGATCGCGACGGAGTTCGCAATCGGCATCGTTTACACGGTCGTGGGTTACCAGGCGATCAGGTTGATGGAGCGCGAGAGCCGCAAGAGGGCCTCGGTGCAGGTGGCATGAGGACCGCGCGTCTGATCTGGGCCGGGTGGAAGTTCCACGTCAAGAGCCTCACGCTCTCCGGGTTCTTCATCCTCACGTCGGTGATCCAGCCGATCATCTTCGCCTCGGTGGCCTACTTCATGTTCAAGGCCGGGGCGCGGCCGGGAACGCTCCTCTACGTCGCGCTCGGCGCCGGAATGATGGGGATCTGGTCGTCGACGCTCTTCGGCTCGGGCGGCGCGATCCAGTGGCAGCGCTGGCAGGGGACGCTCGAGTACTGCATCGCCGCGCCGCCGCCGTTCCTGCTCGTGATCGTCCCGCTCACGCTCGCAACCGCGACGATCGGGCTCTACTCGCTGAGCGCGACGCTACTCTGGGGCTGGCTGTTCTTCGACGTGCCTCTGAACGTCGCCCACCCCGTGGCGTTCGTCGTGGCGCTGCCGGCGACGGTGATCGGACTGGGCCTCCTGGGTCTCGTGCTCGCCTCCTCCTTCATCCTCTACCGGAACGCGAACGCACTTTCGAACCTGCTCGAGTACCCGGTCTGGCTCGCGACCGGGCTCCTCGTCTCGCTCTCGCTGCTCCCGGTCTGGGTCGGGCCGATCTCGTGGGTGCTGGCGCCGACCTGGGGGGTCAACGCCCTGCGCGAGTCTGCGATCGCCGGCAACGCGTGGCCGGAGATCGGCATGTGCCTGCTGCTCGGCGCTGTCTACCTGGTGATCGGCTACTTCCTGCTCGAGCACTTCGAGCGCCTCGCCCGCGAACGCGCGACCCTGTCGCTGACATGACCAACCTCCGTGTTTTCTTCGTCGGCGGCTACCTCTCGTACCGCGCGCTCTTCAACTGGATGCAGCCGACGATGTACATCCCGACGATGCTCGGCGCGCCGGTCTTCCAGATCCTCTTTTTCGCGTACATCGGCCGCTTTGCGGAGGTCGAGAACGACGAGTTCTTCGTCGTCGGCAACGCCGTGCAGCTCTCCGCCATGGCCGGGATCTACGGGATGGCAATGACGATCGGCGGCGAGCGCTGGACGCAGACGCTGTCACAGCTAATGGCGACGCCGGCGAACCGGCTGCCGCTCTTCCTGGGGCGCGCGCTCCCGCTGATCGCGAACGGGATCATCACGTCGGCCTTCGCCTTCGCCGTCGGCTGGCTGCTCCTCGACGTCCACATCGACGCCGACCAGCTGCCGGCGCTCGCCGCCGTCGTCGCGATCAGCGCCTTCTCTTGCACGTCGCTCGGGCTCGTGATCGGCGCACTCGGGCTGCGAGCGCGGGACGTGTTCTTCCTCGCCAACCTCGTCGTGTTCTCGCTGCTCCTCTTCTGTGGCGTGAACGTCCCGTTCGACTCGATGCCGGGCTGGGTGCAGGCCGTTGGACGCTGCCTGCCGCTGACCCACGGGATCATGGCGGCGCGCGAGATTGCGGACGGCGCCTCGCTCTCCGACGTCTCGAATCTGGTTTGGACCGAGCTCGGGATCGGCGCCGTCTACGCCGCGGGCGCGTTCGCCCTCTTCAAGGTCTTCGAGCTCGAGGGCCGCCGGCGGGCGAGCTTCGAGTCGATCTAGAGCGCTTCGCGGACCCCCGGCGGCTCCGAGATGTCTTTCGCCCGCCCGCGCCGGCCGAGCGGCAGCACCGAGACCTTGCGGACGTCCTCCAGCTCGGCGGCGAGTACCGCGTAGACCGCGAATGCGAACAGGAACAGCCCGACGATGCCGGCCGCCTTCGCCCAGCCGCTGTCGCCGGCGAGCTCGTGGATGCCGCCGAGGAAGAACCTGATCCCCGCGGTGCCGAGGACCAGCGCGGGGACGAGCTTGGAGTAGAGCGCGCTGAAGGCCGGGACGAGCATCGCGGTGCCGGCAGCGAGCAGGAACACCCCCAGGGCGTCGCTCGTCTCCCCCGGCTGAAGCGAATGGAAGACGAGGGCGATCGCGAGCCAGGTTCCGGCGAGGACGCCCATTCCCGTCGCGATCACGCCGTCGCGGGCGAGAAAGCCGAAGATCGAGGCGACGAACTGGAGCGGCACCGTGAAGCCGAGCAGGATCAACGCGACCTTCGAGCCCTCGGCCTTGTCGACCCAGTCGAGCTGGAGCGCCGCGACCGTCAGCGTCGCACCCGCGAGGCCGAGGAAGCCGAGCGCGGCGGGCGACGCGATCGGCCGGAGCACGACCCGGGCCGGAACTTCCGGCGTGGTCACGCGCTCAGCGCTTGCGGCGAGACGACCTTGAGCTGGGTCAGCGCCCACTTGACCTGGAGCTCGGTCTCGAGCTGGCACTCGCTCGACACCTCGAAAAGTTGCCGGTCCCGTGCCGCCTGTGCCCCCTGGTAGACGATCACCCAGGTGATGAAGGTCTCCTGGGCGGACAGGTAGACGTCCCGCAAGTCCTGGACGAGGAGCAACCCCGACTCCGGCCGCCGTCCGATCGTCTCCGAGGTGCGGCGACGGACCGCCCCCATCACGCTCTCCCACAGGCCCGGCTCACCGTCGCCCGGAGCCTCCCTCCCGTACCGCTCGACGATCGGTCGCAGCTTCTCCGCATGGCCCGCGCACTGCTTCGCAAATGTGCGTGACTGGTGGAAGACGTCGTGGTCGGCTGCGTGGAGCTCCCCGAGCTTGCGGAAGTCGTCGGCGAGCGCGAGCTCGGCCTCGGCGAGACCCGCGACCGCCGAGCCGAGCTTCATGCCGGCTCCACGCGCACGGCGGCGCTCTTGAAGAGCGGCTGCTTCGACGTCGGATCCCAGGCGGTGATCGTCAGCTCGTTCGCCGCGCGCGGGCGCGCGTTCGGACCGGCGCCGTCTTCCTCGTCCCAGTAGCCGAAGTGGAAGGGGATGAAGACGACCCCCTCGCGGACGCCGGTGATCCAGGCCGGCGCGACGACGACGCCGCGCGGCGACTCCACCCGCACGCTCTCGCCCTCGGTCACCCCGAGGCGGGAGGCGTCGGCCGCCGAAAGCTCGACCCACGGGTCGGGCGCCGCCGCGCGGAGCTCGGGCGTCCGGCCGGTCTTCGTCCGGGTGTGGAAGTGGTAGACCGTTCGGCCGGTGGCCAGCCGGAACGGGTACTCGTCGCTGGGCTCCTCGCTCGGCGGCTCGTAGCTAGCCACGCGAACCACCGCCCGGCCGTTCGGCGCCAGCACCTTGTAGTCGGTCTCGGTGAAGGTCACGCCCGTCGTGAGGTCGTGGCCGAAGTCCTGCGCGTACTCGGGGAAGCTCGGGAAGCGGCCGTCGGTGTAGAGGCGCTCGCCACCCCACTGGATCCCGCTCCCGTCCCGGAGCTCCTCGTAGCCGATCTCCGAGTAGTCGCAGGGGCGGCCCTTCGAGCACTCCCGCCAGGCGTCGTAGACCTCCTCGCGGCTCCGCCACTTCAGCAGCGGCGCGCCGTCCTTGTCCTCGAGTCCGAGCCGATTCCCGAAGTCGATGAAGATCTCGCCGTCCGCCCGAGCCTCGCCCGGCGGCTCGACGGCCTGCTCGGAGAGGTGGACGGTCCGGTCGGCGTTCGTGAACGTCCCGCTCTTCTCGCCCCAGATCGCCGCCGGAAAGACGACGTCGGCGAAGTGCGCGGTCTCACTGAGGAAGGCGTCGGAGACGACGACGAAGAGGTCGTCCCTGGCAAGGATCGAGCGGATCCGGTTCAGCTCCGGCAGTGAGACCGCTGGGTTCGTGCCGACGATCCAGAGGAACTTGATCGAGCCCTGCTCGGCGTAGCGGAAGATCTGCATCGCGTGGGTCGGCGGCCCCCAGTGGGGGATCTGGAGCGGGTCGACGTTCCAGAGCGCCGCAAGCTCCTCGACGTGCTTGGGGTTCTGCCAGTTGCGGAAGGCGGCGAGGTCGCCGTTGCAGCCGGTCTCCCGCGTGTTCTGCGCCGTCGGCTGGCCGTTCATCTGCAGGATTCCACGGCCGGGCTGACCGATCATCCCGCGGAGCAGGTTGATGTTGTTCACCTGGCAGGCCGCGCCGGTCGCCTGGTGCGATTGGTAGACGCCCTGGAGCACGAGAGACACCAGCCGCTCGGCGCTCCCCAGGAGCTCGGCGGCCCGGCGGATGTCGGCGGCGTCGATCCCGCAGATCTCGGCGGCATGCTCCGGGGTGTACGGCTCGACCGTCTTCACCAGGCTTTCGAACCCGACGGTGTGTTCGTCGACCCACTCCTGGTCGATCCAGCCGTTCTCGATCAGCTCGCGGATCAGGCTGTTCAGCACGGCGACGTTCGTCCCGTTCCGGATCGCGAGGTGCGCGTCGGCCTCGCGCGCCGTGGGTGTCCGGCGCGGGTCGATCACCACGAGCTTCGGGCGGTCCGGCCCGTGGAGCCGGTCGAGCATCCGCATCCACGTCACCGTCTGTGTCTCCGCGATGTTGATGCCGACGAGGAAAAGCCGTGTCGCAGTGGTTGACGTCCTCGAAGCTCCCGGGCTGGCCGTCGCAGCCGAAGGTCTCCTTCAGCGCCTGGCCGGCGGTCGCCGTGCAGAGCCGGGTGTTCCCGTCGAGGTGGTTCGTGCCGATGCCTCCCCGAGCCAGGACGGCGAGCGGGTAGTAGTCCTCGATGAAGAGCTGGCCGGTCGTGTAGAAGCCGATCGAGCTCGGCCCTGTCTCGTCGAGCAGCGAGCGAGCGCGCTCGACGACCGCATTCAGCGCCGTACCCCAGTCGGTCTCGACGAGCTCGCCGTTACGGTGGATCAGCGGTCGCTTCAGGCGGTCCGGCGCGTTGTTCGCCTGCCAGCCGTAGAGGCCCTTCGGGCCGAGGCGACCGTGGTTGACGCGGTCGACCTCCCGGCCGCGGACACCAACGATCTTGCCGCCGGCGACGCCGACGTCCAGGGCGCAACCGTTCGAGCAGAGGACGCAGGCCGACTGTACCCAGCGCTCGGGCGCCTCCACCGTGTGCTCATCGATCCGGACGGGCCAGTCCCCGCTGCCGCCGAACGGGGTTCGTTCGCCCCAGACGTCGCAAATTCTGTCCATTCGCAGTGCTGCGTCTACCCAGGCGTCACGGTTTTACACGCGGCCACCGGGGAATCCGTCCGCAGTCGGGTGAAGGACCCTCGCCTGGGCCAGTGTTCCGGAATGACCCCCGAGCAGGGACGCTTGGTGGCCCGATTAGCTTCCCCGCGTTTCCGGGCGAATCGGCAGCATCAGTGAGCAATAGCCGTTGATCAGGGCGTAGCCGCTGTCGGTGTAGAGACGGAGAGCGGGGTCGTTGTCTTCCTCGGTCTGCACGACTAGGCGGAGTGCGCCCGACGCGATTGCAGCCGCTCGGACGGAGCTGAGAAGGGCACGACCGACTCCACGACGACGGTGCGTCGGCAGCACGAAAAGGTCTCTGATCTGCCAGAAGTGGGCGAGCCGCAAGGATGCCGGTACTTCCATCGTGATCGCGAAGCCGACGAACCTCCCCCTGTCTTCGGCGACGAACGCGCGTAGGTGGGTGCTGAGGTTCTGTTCAAGCCAACCTATTGCTTGGGAGGAGTAGGAAGCCTCGCCGTAGTGGGCGCGATACTTGTCGAAGAGCTCGGCGAGTGCTTCGATTTCGCTGCGTGTCGGTGCGGTCAGAGTCCGAACTGAGACCGGCTCGCTGGTGCCCGAAGGACTGGGATGGGTGTTCTGACTCAGGGCTCTCTCCACGAAACGGTATCGCCAAGCGGCAGTAACCTCGCCTGGGCCAGCGTCTCTCGCCTGAAGGTTGTCGGGTATAGACGCTACTCAGTAGTCGCTGGCTCAACTCCCGCCCGGTTGAGGTCGTCTCGGCGGAGGATCGGCTACCTCTGGGCAGAAACTCGCCGTGTGCTCTCTGCGTGGCTCATGTTCGACCGTTTCGCGAAGGCACTGAGGGTCGCTGTCCGCGACGAGGGCTTCGCACAGATCCTCGGGGCGGGATTCCTCCTCGTCGCCGTTGGCACCATCACCTACACCACGAGCCAGGACTGGAGTCTCGTGGACGGCTTCTACTTCGCCGTCGCGACGCTGACGACATCGAGCATCGCCGACCCGGAGCTCACGATCACGAGCACTCCGATCAAGATCTTCACCGTCTTCTACATCTTGGTCGGCATCGGCATCCTGGTCGAACTCGCTCGACAACTCGGCTTCGCCTATGTCCAGGTACGGCGCGAAGAGAAAGAGGCGAAAGCCGCCAAAGCAGAACACACAGCCCAGACGTAGCCGAGTTTCCTGCCGCAGCAATGCGGGTTTTCGGGGATAAACGCAACTCTGTAGTGGCAGCGCCGACTCCCGAAGAGATCTTCGAGCGGACCCGCGAAGAGGGCCGGTGCCGGCTCGCGCGGCCGCCGCTCGAGCTCGCGGCGACCGCGTTCATGGCCGGGATCGACGTGGTGTTCGGGCTTATTGCGATGGCCGTCACCGCTTATTTGGTGGCGGCCAGGCTCGGCTCCGACCTCGGACGCCTCTTCGGAGCCGTCGCCTTCGGGATCGCCTTCGTCTTCGTCGTCGTCGGCCGGTCCGAACGCGCTCGCGGCCTTCCTCAGCGCGATCGCGGCGGGCGCGCTGATCACGCTGGGCACGTGGCTCGTCGAGGGGACGGAGACGATGGGGATGCGCGCGCTGCGCGGGTGGATCATCGGCTCGCTGCTCGCGCTCGGGCTCTTCAACCACGTGATCGTGGTCACGCTCGAGCTCGTCTTGGGCATCCGCTACGGCGCCGATGTCGGTTACGCCGATGTGACCGCGAACCTGGGCGTGGCGATCGTCGGCAACCTCGTGGCGGCGTGCTCTTCGTGACCCTGACGCGCTTCAGCCAGGCGAAGGGTGCGCGGTCCCATGCCTGACCGCCGCGGCGAGCGTTTCCAGGTCGACGCCGCTGCGGCCACCCGCGCGGCCGAGCAGGTAGCAGAGGAGCGGCGCGTTCGTCCGGGCGCCGCTCTCGTGGGCGGCGATGCGCGCAAGGTCGAGTAGCGTCGCCTCGACATCCGGCGTCAGCTCGAGCTCGTCGGCCGGAAGACCCGAGGCGTCGGCCACCCGGTCGCGCGCCGTCGAGAACCACTCGTCCATCACCGGCATTCTGCTGCTCGGCGGCGCGAGCTCGCGCTTCGGCTCGCCCAAGGCGCTCGCGCCGTGGGGCGACCGCACGCTCGCCGAGCGGGGCTGGGACGCGCTCGCCTGGAGCGACGAGCGGCTCGCCCTCGGGAAGGACGACGACCTCGGCCTCCCGTTCCCCGTAGAGGTCGATGGGTTCGACGTCCGCGCGCCGATCGCCGGTGTGGTCGCAGGCCTGCGCCGCGCCGCGAACGACGTTTGCGTCTTCCTCCCGGTCGACTGCCCGCTCGTGGGGGAGTCCGCGCTTCGCGCGCTTGCGGCCGCCTGCCTGGACGCGGCCGTTCCGCAGACGGGCCCCCTCCCCGGCGCCTATCGCCGTTCCGCGCTGAACGTGCTCGAGACGCGGCTCCGCGCGGGAGAGCTCGCGCTCCGCGATGCTCTCCTGGAGCTCGAGACCGCGGTGGTCGAGCTCGCGCCCGACGCGCTCGCGAACGTCAACACGCCCGACGAGCTCGCGGCGCTCTCGACACCGCACGGCTCCGCGTAGGATCGAGGCATGTGCCGAAACATCCAGACGCTGTTCAACTTCGAGCCGCCGGCGACCGACGAGGAGATCCGGGCGGCCTCGCTTCAGTACGTGCGCAAGATCAGCGGGTTTACGAAGCCGTCGCAGGCCAACGCCGAGGCGTTCGAGCGCGCGGTCGACGAGGTCACGGAGGCATCGCGTCGACTGCTCGGACAGCTCGTGACCGCTGCGGCGCCGAAGGACCGCGAGGTCGAGGCAGCACGCCGGCGCGAGCGCGCCGAAAAGCGGTTCGCGGCCGCCTGAGCCGCGCGTGACCGCCGTCTTCCCCGAAACGTTCACCGGCGAGGTGATCCGTCCCCGCGACCCCGGCTACGACGCCGCGCGGGTCGTGTGGAACGGGATGATCGACCGGTACCCGGCGCTGATCGTCAGGCCGACCGGCCCGGAGGACATCGCCACCGCGATCCGCCACGCGCGCGAGGAGGAGCTGCCCCTCGCAGTGCGCGGCGGCGGGCACAGCGTGCCGGGGCTCTCCACTTGCGACGACGGCCTCGTGATCGACCTGGCGCGGATGCGCGGCGTCCAGGTGGATGCCGAGGCGCGCACCGCCCGCGCGAACGGCGGTGCGCTGCTCGGCGAGCTCGACGAAGCCTCGCTCGCGGTCGGGCTCGTGTGTCCGGTCGGCGTCGTCTCCCATACCGGCGTCGCCGGGCTCACGCTCGGCGGCGGGATGGGCCGCCTACAGCGGAAGCTCGGGCTGACCATCGACAACCTGCTCGAGGTCGAGCTCGTCGCGGCCGACGGGCAGCTGGTGCGGGCGAGTCCCGACGAGAACCCGGAGCTCTTCTGGGGGCTGCGCGGTGCGGGGTCGAACTTCGGCGTCGCGACCTCGTTCACGTTCCGCCTCCACCCGTTCGGCGGGACGGTGACGCACGGCGCCGTCGTCCACCCGATCGAGCGCGCTCACGAGCTCGCGGCGCTCTACCGCGATCTCGTCGAGAACGGCCCACGGGAGCTTTGGCTGAGCCTTGCGTTCGGCATTGAAGAAGGCCGGCCCTATGCCGCGGTCTCGACGCTCCATGCCGGCACGCCCGCGGCCGCGGAGCGCGATCTCGCCGAGCTCCGGGCGTTCGGGCCCCCGCTCGTCGACTCGATCGTGCCCAAGACGCTTTTCGCGACGCAGGTGATGCAGGACGAGCCCCTCGCCTGGGGGCATCGGTTCTCGATGAAGAGCGCCTTCCTCGCCTCTCTCCCTGAGCAAGCCGTCACCGAGGCCGTCGATCACGTCGGGCGGACCCCGCCGGGCACCCGAGGAGAGGTGTCCTTCATCGCGTGGGGTGGCGCGATCGCAGATGTTCCCGAGGACGACGCAGCGTTCGCCGGTCGGGAGGCGGCGGTCTGGGCGGCGGCGGAGATCGTCTGGGACGACCCCGCACGCGACGGCGCCGCTCGTGACTGGGGCCGCTCGCTGATCACGGACTTCGACCGCTTCGCGATCAGCGGGCGCTATGTGAACGACGTCGCCGAGACCGGCTCCGACGTCGCGCGGTCGGTCTACGGCGAGGCGAAGTACGAGCGCCTGGTGGCGCTCAAGCGCGCCTGGGATCCGGAGAACGTCTTCCGGCTCAACCAGAACGTGCGGCCGTAGCTGCACCGGGTTCGCGCAGCTCCGCCATCTCCGCCCGCCGCTTCGCTGTCACCTCGCGGAGCACGATCTGGATCGAGGCGACGATCGGCACGGCGATGATCGCCCCGACGACGCCGAGCAACGTCCCGAAGACAAGGACGCTCGCGATCACGAGGAACCCGGAGACGTCGGCCGCCCTGCCGAGGATGGTCGGCTGCAGCACGTAGTTCTCGACCTGCTGATAGATGAGGACGACCGCCAGCATGATCACCGCGGCGGTCAGGCCCTGGGTCAGCGCGACGAGCACGATGATCGCACCGGCGACGGTCGCACCGACCATCGGGATCAGGTCGAGGAAGCCGGAGATGAAGGCGAGCGCGAGCGGGAACGGCAGGCCCAGCGCCCACGCGGTGAGGCCGTAGATCGCCCCGCAGATCACCGAGATCGCGATGTTCCCGATCATCGTCCGCGAGACGGCGGTGACGACCGACGGCCAGATCCGCTGCAGCCGGTCCGACCCGGCCGGATCGAGGACGCTGTCGACGGCGCCGAGGAGCCGCGGCATGTCCATGATCAGGAACAGGGTCAGGAAGATCGCGGTGACGACGCTCAGCAGCAGGCTGAACGCCGAGAGCGCGACGCCGAGGATCCCGCCGGCGGCATCCCCGATCCCCTTCGCGATCTGCTTGATGTTGGCCTGTGTTTGCTCGGGCGCCTGGCTGTGGCTGTCGAGCCACGAGCCGAGCGAGGAGTTGCGGATCTCGGCGACGATCGAGGGAAGCGCGTCGACGAAGTCGCTCATCGAGTTCACGAACGGCGAGATCAGGATCCACGCGCACAGAATCCCGAACGCGACGAGGCCCAGGACGACGATCAGCGCGGCGGGGCCCCGTCCGAGCTTGAGCTTGCGCTGCACGAGATCGACGACCGGGTTGAGCACGAGCGCCGAGAAGAGCGCGAGGAACAGGGTGAGCACTGCCGTCCGGACGGCGATGAACATCCAGACCACCGCCAAGATCGCAATCGCGATCAGCATCGTGCGGACGGTGATGTTGACCTTGATCGCCCGTTGCCCAGGCGACGGCGAGGCGGTGGCGCCTTCCTGCACACCCTCGGGTACGGAGCCGGCGCGCCGACTCCTGCCCTCCCGCTAGCCGGCGAGCCGCTCCGCGCGCGCTACTTGACGAGCGAAAGCATCTTGAACATCGGCAGGTACATCGAGATGATGATCACGCCGACCATGCAGCCCACGCCGATCATCATCAGCGGCTCGATGATCGAGGTCAGGGCCGAGATGGACGAGTCGACCTCGTCCTCGTAGAAGTCCGCCACCTTCGAGAGCATCTTCTCGAGCTCGCCCGTCTCCTCACCGATCTTGATCATGTGCGAGACCATCGGCGGGAACACCGGGTTGGTGGCGAGGGGCTCGGCGATCGGGATGCCCTCCTGCACCTGGGTCCGCACGTCGGCGAGCGCCTCCTCGACGACCCAGTTGCCCGCGGTCTGGCCGGTGATCTCGAGCGCCTTGATGATGTCCACGCCCGCCGCGATCAGCGTCGAGAGGGTTCGCGAGAAGCGGGCCATCGTCACCTTGAGGACGACGGGGCCGATCTTCATCGGGATCTTGAGCTTGACCTGGTCCCAGACCTGGCGTCCCTTCTCGGTCCGCTTCAGCTTGCGGAGGGTGAGCCCGAACGCGAGCAGGACCGGGAAGACGATGTAGTAGTTCCCGCGCAGGAAGTTCGAGACGTTGACGACCCACTGGGTCAGCGTCGGGAGCGAGCCGCCCAGGTCGGCGAAGATCTTCACGAAGACCGGGACGAGGAACATCAGCATCCCGATCAGGACGAGGGTCGCGAAGATCAGGACCATCGTCGGGTAGATCATCGCGCTCTTCACGCGGCGTTTGATCGCGGTCTCCTTCTCGATCTGGTAGGCGACCCGGTCGAGCACCTGGTCCAGGATTCCGGCAGCTTCCCCTGCCTCGACCATCGCGATGTAGAGCCGGCTGAAGATCTTCGGGTGGCGGGACATCGCCTGAGAGAGGAGTAGACCGCCCTCGACGTCGGCGCGCAGCTCCTTGATCACGGCGCCCAGGTACTTGTCCTCGGTCTGCTGCTCGAGGATCACGAGCGCGCTCACGACGCTGAGGCCGGCGTCGATCATGGTCGCGAACTGCCGCGAGAAGACCTGCAGCGACTTCGGCTTGATCTTCTTGAACGCGGTGCGAACGCTCTGCTCGCCCGAGGCCGGCAGCTCGACGAGCTGCTGCGCCAGCAGCCCGCGGACGCGGAGCTGCTCGCGCGCGGCGTTGCGGTCGGCCGCGTTGATGTTCCCGGAGAGCTCGAGGCCCGAGGAGTTGATCGCTGTGTAGCTATAGGCCGCCATTTCGGGTCGCTATCGGCGCTCGCTGGTCGTTGCCTTAGCCGGTGGACTGGTCGAAGGACGACGCCTGGCGGAGGTACACCTTGCTGAGGTTGCTGGCGTCGCGGACGACGATCGTGACCTGCTTGAGGCTGCGGCCGCCGGTCGGCGCCGTCGACACCATGTAGACATCCAGCCGGTAGCTCTTGTTGTCGGCGCCGGTGACGACGCGGCTGGCGTTGCACTCGTCAGGCGGCGGCGAGCCGGAGCAGGCGGGCGTCATGATCTGCGTTGCGCTGTAGGCGGGATCGGTCGTGTACGGCGCCGTCCCGGGAATCGATGACGACGCGAGGCGGATCGAGTCATACGTGATCGCGCGGTAGAGCTCCATCTGCTGGTCGGCCAGCACGGCGGCGGTCGTAACCCGGCTCGCGCGCCCGAGCGAGACGATCCCGGCCTGGAACGAGGCGATGATCGCGAGCAGCCCGACGTTGAGGATGATCATCGCGATCAGGAGCTCGATCAGGCCGAAGCCGGCTTCGTCGGCCCGCAGCCGCGTCCGCAGCATGTTCTCCGACCGGCCTAGCCGACGGACACGAACCGGAGCACGTACGTCGTGCCGTCGGCCGTGTTCATCAGCGTGACCGGCTTGCCGCCTTTCTGGAGGGTGATCGTCTGGGAGCCGCTGGCGTACGTGCCGCCGACGATCCCGACCTTCGCGGTACGCCCGGTCAGCGCGGTGAGCTTGAAGATCGGGTCGCTCTCGGGGAACGTCCCGCCGACGCGGACCGTGGTCGTGTGGCCGTTGACGCTGAGCTCGGCGCTCTCGACGGCGGCCGGCGCGGTCGGCGACGCGGCTGCAGCCGGCTGGGGCTGGGTGCTCGGCTTCGGTTTCGTTTCGGGCGGCGGCGCCGTGTCGTCTGGTGCCGGTAGGCCGCCGGTGCCGTCGTTCTTTCCGACCTGAGGGACGAACGGATCCTTGCTTTCGAAGCGGTCGAAGGTGACGAGCTGGCCGGTACCCGGCGTTGGCGCGACGTCCGAGTCGACGAGCTGCGCCGACCCCGCGACGGGTGCAGCCGAGGCCGGGGTCGCCGGCGCTCCGGCGGCCGGCGCGGCAGGAGCTGCCGGCGTGGCTGGAGCAGGCTCGGACTGGGTGGTCGACGAGCCGCCGCCGAACAGCCCGAGGATCGTCGGCGCCTGGTAGGCGAGGACGCCGAGCAGGAGGACGCCCAGGACGGCGGCGACGATCTTCTGCTTGCGGGCTTTCGCCTTCGGATCGAATTTCTTGGGCATCAGGCTCCGGGGGCGTTCGCCGCGGCGGCGGCAGCCGGGGGCGGGGCAGGCTGGGCAGGGGCGGGCTGGGCCGGCGCGGGCTGCGCCGGGGCGGCCGGCTGGGGCGCCGGAGGCGCGGGCGGCTGCGGCGCGCCGGTGCCGTAGACGAATGCGCTCACGCTCAGCGTCGCCTTGATGTCGGGAAAGGAGCGCTCGCTCTCGACGAAGTTGAGCGCGTTGACGCTGAAGAGCCGGCCGTTGGCCTCGAGCTGGCCGTTGCGCACGCGCACCAGGCTGCGCAGGCGGAAGAGGAAGTCCGACAGCTCGTAGAAGTTGCCGTCGAAGACGAGGTCGATCGGGCGGCGCAGGTAGCCGCCGGCGTCGCCCGCGGCCTGCGGCGTGATCGACTCGAAGCGGATCCCGGCGTCACGCGCGATGCGGTTGAGCTCGAGGATCACCCCGGGCATGTCGTCGGTGGCCGGCATCGCCTTGCTGACGCGGAAGAGGTCGGCGACCCGGATCGGCTCCGCCTGGCGCACCTGCGTGTTTGCGATGCGGAGCGCCTGGATCTGCGACTGCACCGTCTCGGTCTCCTGCTTCAGCTCCGACGCCTGCGACCGGTTCGGCGAGATCACGAGGAAGTAGCCGAGCGCGGTCACGACGAGCAGGGCGACGACGACGATCGCGATCGCGGCGGGCTTCGGGAGGTTCTTCACGAGGCCACCGTTCCTTGCCGGATCGACGCGGTGATCGTGAACTTCACGACGCTGCGCGCCTTGGTCGTGTCGACGATGCTCGAGCCGAGGGTGGGGCGGTCGAGCGACGGGATCACGGATAGGCGCGAGAGCAGCCGCGCCACCCCGTCATGCGAGTACGAGAAGCCGGTGATCGTGAAGGCGCCGGGAGGCGCCTCCGTCTTGCCCGGCGTCGGGACGAAGTTCGGGTCGGCGGCGTTTGCGGCCAGCGACTCGAGCCAGACGTCCTCGGGGAGGACGAGCGAGACCTCGCGCAACACCCGGTCCCACGCGACGCGGGAGGCGAGCGCCTTCCCGAGCAGCGTGACGCGGGCGCTCTTCTCGGTCTCGAGGCCGCTCGAGTCGACCGGCGCGGCAGGCGCGGGCGGGATCGCGGCGAGCTCGGCGCGCGCCGCGTCGAGCTGGGACTGGCGGTCGCTGACTGCGGAGCTCGAGGTCAGAAAGAGGCCGGCGAGCAGGGCAGTGACCAGCACGCCGCCGAGAACCGCCGTGAGCAGCACGGCGCCCGGCTGGCGCCGCTGGCGCCTCGCGTCGTCGCGCGGGAGCAGGTTGACGGCGCGCATCTAGCTCTCGATCCCCAGGCCGATTGCCGACGTCAGCGAGCCGAGCTGCTGCTCGCGGTCGACCTTCTTCCCGACCTTCACGTGGGCGAGCGGGTCGCCGACGCGAGCGCGCACGCCGAGGAGGCGCGACAGCTCCGCGGCGAGGCCGGGCAGCTGCGCCGTCCCGCCGGTGAGGACGATCTCGCCGATGCCCAGAGAGCCGGGTTGCGACTGGTAGAACTGGAGCGAGGAGACCAGCTCGCGGGCGAACTCGTGCACCTCGCGGACGACTGCCTCCCGGACGCGATCGGCCTGGTCGCTCGTCAGGCCCGCCGGAATCGACGGCTCCGTCAGCGAAAGGGCGAGCTTGATCGGCGCGGCCTCCGAAGGAGAGAGGTCGAGCGCCCTCGCGATGCCCATGTCGAGCGAGCGGCCGCCCCAGTCGAGGACGCGCGTGAACTCACAGGTCTTGCCGTCGGAGACGGCGAACGTCGTCCGGTCGTGGCCGACGTTCACGACCACGATCGCCGAGCCCGCGGCCTCGTCGCCGGGAGGCGGCGCCAGCGCACGGAGGATGGCGAAGGCCTCGAGGTCGATGCCCGCGAGGCGGATGCCGGCCTTCTTGCACGCGGCCGCGTAGCGGTCGATCAGGTCGCGGTAGGCGACGACGAGGAGCACCTTCCGGTGGAGGACGCCCTCCTCGTCGGTCCGTTCACCGAGGATCTGGTAGTCGAGCACGGCCTCTTCGACCGGGATCGGCAGCGTCTCCTGCGCCCGGTACTTGATCGCGTTCGCGAGCTGTTTCTCGTCGTCGACCCCCGCGATCTCGAAGGCACGCACGCCGATGCGGTTGTTGGAGATGCCGAGGCGGACGTTCTGGCGCGGCAGCTTGTGCTTGCGGAAGAAGCGCTTGAGGACCGCGGCTAGCTCCTCGGTCTCGCGCAGCTCGCCGCCGACCACGATGCCGGAGTCGAGCTCGTCACGCGCGATCTGGACGAGCTGCGGGCTGCCGTTGTTCACGATCCGCGCCGCCGCGATCTGCGACGAGCCGACCTTCAGG
>Ga0307320_10000019_pt1 | contig 61956 bp, 52 predicted proteins | sample ER_DNA_369_FD_194495 | JGI IMG/M metagenome (GOLD analysis project Ga0307320, IMG submission 194495) | Bulk soil microbial communities from the East River watershed near Crested Butte, Colorado, United States - ER_DNA_369 | ecosystem: Environmental > Terrestrial > Soil > Floodplain | place...
CGCCGAAGCCGCTGATCCTGCAGGAACGAACGGGGCTGCACCCGCTGGACCGCCGCAAACGTCGCAGTAACCGTCGACGATCCTGCCGGTACACCCTGGCTGCGTACAGGCCGTCATGAGACCCCCCGTTTCTCGCGCGTGCCGTCGAATTTCGCCATCGTAAGGCTGTGCTGAAGTCGTGCCTGACTGCTGTCCGGGTGCCGGAGTTGCAAATGCACGCGGACCACGTGGCGGAGAGTGACTCGAAAACGTCGAGCGACAGTGGCACTTGCTCGTGACGCCGACCCGATCGTCGTTGGCCAGACATTCAATCGCGGGGTCGCGAGTCGTCCCTTGCCACCGTCGCTATTTGATGTTGGCCCCTTTCGCCGGCCTCTACACTTACCGCCAGGGGTGACAGCTTCACTAGCCAAAGGTCACCTCCGCCGCTCTGCTGGACTGACGCGTTCCAAGTCCTGGAGCCAGATCCTGAGCTCCAGACGATGGGTACGCTCCAGCGAAACCAGAGGCGCTGCCGCATGCCGTGCGGAGACTCTGCGTCCCGACCGCTGTCATGAGGGGATCCAAGCTGATGTTCGGTTCATCCAGCTGGAATCCGAGCCGACCCCTCAGAGCCTTGATCGCCGTCGGACTGGCCATTATTGGCGCCGTGCTGGTGTGGGCAGCGCTAGCAAGACCTTCTACTCCCGACGCAGCTCTCGTTCCAGCGCCGAATGATCAGAGCGTGCCGTCGCCGTTCCCCAGCACGGCCCAGCCCATCCCCGACCGACCTACCGCAGGAGCGGATCAGACTGACCTTCGCGACCGGACCACGGGTTTGCTTCTGCCGGAATCTGACCCAGTGGCCGTATCCATACCAAGCATTGGTGTCCAATCGAGGTTGGTCGACCTTGGGCTCGAAGCGGATGGAGCGATGGAGACGCCACAAGACCCTGCCGACCCTGGCTGGTTCTCTCGAGGGCCCGCACCGGGTGCGCTCGGGCCGGCCGTCATCGCCGGGCACGTCACTTGGAATGGCGCTCCCGCTGTCTTTCACCGCCTGGGCACCATGCGGCGCGGAGATCAAGTGACCGTTACCCGAACGGATGGGAAAACTGCCGTGTTCACTGTCACGCGGGTGGCCCGATTCTCCAAGTCGCGGTTCCCGACCCGGGCGGTTTACGGCCCAATCGACCATGCCGGACTGCGACTGATCACCTGTGGTGGCACCTACGACGCAGCCAGACACAGCTACCTGGACAACGTCGTGGTGTTCGCCAGACTGGAGGCGGTACGCACGCCTCGTAGCTAATGAGCAGGACCGGTCAGCCTTCAATCACAATCACAAAGGTTTTGGACGCCAGACCGGGGCCCGGGTCCAGCACCCGAAGCCGGTAACGACCCGGCTTCCCAAACTCGACATGGGCGGTGAACTGGCCTGACTGGTCAGTCTTCGTGGGGATCGGGAAGGCCAGCCACTCGCCTCCTTCCCAGCGCTGCACTCTTAGAAAGGTGTCTGCTCCACCGCGGTACGTACCTTGGATTCGAACGGTTTCGAAAGGCCTGGCAGAGTCGGGCACATCCTCCACCTGAATGGTCTCCCGCTCCCCCTCCACTGAACGGCTCCGGGTGCCGGAGGTTGGTGAGCGAGGGGCGCCCGACGATAGTCCGCCAGGGCTCGCACTCTGAGTGGAAGTGGACTCCACCGCCCGCTCTCCCGACGCTCGGGACAACAAAAGCCCCAACCAGACCACGTTGAGGATGACGAGCACCGCCAGAACCAGCAGTGTCAGCCGCAGCCTTCGGTTGTGACCGGGCAGGGCACTCGGCGAAAACCGGCGGTACGCTGCCTCCAGTTGAAGCGTCTTGGGGCGCCTGATCGCAAGTGCTGCGATCAAAAGCAGCCAAGTCAGGAGCAGGGCGACAGCGATGCCGATCAGCACTTCAACCCCTGATGACCCGGCCACAGCTGGTCCTTGACGATCCTTAATCTCGAGTTAGGAACGCTACTGTTCTCGTCTTCAGTTTTGTCGGCCGTGACAGTCCAGGCCCACTCAGGAGTGATCGCGAAGCGCTGGGCCAGCACGCCGATCGATGGTTCGATCTGCTGCCGCTGCCTCAGCGCTTCCTTGAGCTGCGGGATGTCGGCCCCTACCCCCGTCACGCGGGAACTAGCCTCCAGACTCTGAGAGCTTGAGCAAACCCTTGCGTGCCGGGGCTGCATGACCATGCGTCACCTCGACGACGTCACGTCCGCAGACACAGGGCGGAGACCGATAGAAAATCAAGCAAGTTTAGTCGCCCTTCGCCAGGCTCAAACGCTGCGAGCGCCCCACGGCAGCGCTGCACCACCGAGCGTGCCTCTGCACGACCGTTTGAGCCCAAGTTGGCCTAGGGTGGCGATGGCGATGATTGCCGCAGCTAGCACGACGATTCCGGCCATGATCACCAACACTTCGAACTGTGGCAGAGCGACCACGGCCACCAGGCCGGTGGAGTTCACGATGGTGTTGTGCATGGAGTGAAATTGCCAGATGGCACGCCACACGACTTATAACACAGTCGCGAACTGCGCCGCGATCAGTGCCTGACCTGCGACCGCGGCATCGGTGTAGTTATGCATCAACTCGGCGCGACCGTCGCAAAGACAGCCGCGCCCACCCCACCGGCCAGCGCGTAGCCGACCGCAGCCATGGTCGACAAGTCAGCGATGAGTGGATTGCGCAGCCGCAGCTGCCGCCACAACACGTACGCGAGGACCGCAGTGGCGAGGTAGTAGCGAAACAGATCCAAGACTGCGGCCTAGCGCAGCAGCTCGGCCGAGGTCGCGCCCGAAGCAAGGAACCTCAGATGTACCATCCGGGGTACCGCGGTGCGAGAGTAAGGGCTATGAGGACGCTGAGGCTCTCCACGGTCGCAGCCGTATGTGCACTCGGCACGGTTCTCTGCTTCGTGGTTGGCGCCGTGGCGATGGGTTCGAGCGGTGTGGGGGTGCTGATCCCGGCGACCGGACGGCCGGGCCTGGATTGGATCGCGGCCGTGGATGGCGCCGGCGGGTTGTTCTTCGCTGGGGCCTGGTTGGTGATCCTGATGGGGTTTCTGGGGATCGTCGCGCTAGTGGGTTTCTACGACACCCTTCGATTGGCTGGGCCGGTGATGATTCTGGCGCCGATTCTCGGCGCCGTCGGGTTGACGCTGGTGACTGCCTCGCATCTGATCCCCATCGCGATGGGCTACGAACTCGTGCCGGCCTACATCGACGCAGACCCGGCAGGACAGGCCACGCTGCCGGCAACTTCCTCGGCTTCGGCGTGGTCGTTCCGCTGTATGCGGTGGCCATCCTTACCACCCGCGCGCTGCCGCGGTGGATCGGATGGCTTGGCCTGCTCGTCGGTGCGCTCGCTGGATGGTTGGGGCTACTCAGCCCAGCCTCTACGGTGATCTCGGGTATCTCCAGCATCGGCTTCATCGGCTTCTTCGTTTTCATGCTGAGCATGGGCATCGCGCTGCTCCGGCGACGCTCCAAAGTCGACGAAGCAACCCAGGCATCAGCACAAACACCGAGATGACCAAGCCCCGCACAGACAACCGCTTGAGCTGACCGATCCTAAACAACGCCGCTGTGTGCTGACGGAGTGAGAGATGGGGCCAGCCTCCGTTGCGCAAGTCATCTGGCCCTTGGCTTCTCCTCTCGGCGCGCCTGGCGTATTTACGTAACACCGAGCGAAGTTTTACCGCAAATGCTATTGATCTCGGATAAATCGCTGCCAGTATCTAGACATTTGGCGAATTTTGCGCACTACTGGATCTGGGGTCGATACCGGGGAAGGGACTCCAGTCGGGGTGGCGGCGTAGGTCTGGGCCGGCTGGAGTCTTCCTGGACCTGCCTCCTCTTGTGACTGGACATCAACCCGAAACGCGGCCAAGATCAGCGCGACGCCAAGCAGGGCGGGCACCAGGACCGCGAAACTGCTCACCCGCCTGTACGGCAGTTGCTCGCGCACGGCCAGGGCGAGGATCATGATAAGCAGGCCGGTGATAACGAACGTCGCAATCTGCGCCCAACCGTACGGCCCGCGTGCCAGCGAGCTAGGCCACGGAAGCTGCTCGCCGCCGACGAATTCCCAGCCGAGCTGATGAAGATAACCAAGGCTCTGGCATCGAAGATCTGATGCAAGATCCCGACTGCCAACACGCTGTCCAAGGCCGCGCGCATCATGACACCCATCAGCAGCCGAACCACAATGCCCAAGATCAGCAATCCAGCGATGCCGATCAGTACGGAGAGCGCCGACACCTGATCATCGAGGAGCAGCAGCGGGACGTGCACACCGGCGAACGGCAGTGCGGTCAAACCGGCGGCCACCACGAAGTTGAAGCGGGCCTCCAAGCGGGTTTGGAGAAAACCAGCCCACACCGTTTCCTCCCACAGATTGATCACCACGACGGCTAGCACGATCGAGCCGAGTTGTCTGATCAACACCTGCCCGAGATCCGCCGCGTGCAACGAGCCTCCGAAGATCAAGCCGAGCATCAGGGCAATCACCGACAGGCCAAACAGCACCACCAACCACCAGCCAATGCCGAACCGCCAACGAAACACCCGAGCAAACAGCACACGCACCCCGGTCCGTCCGTCGGCGATCGAGGTGACCCACAAGGCCGTTGGCAGCAAGATCAACAGCGTCGACGCCAGCGCGAAAACCTCCACCGGCAGATTGGCACCGGGAATGACGCCATGGAAGGCAAGAATCGGTATCGATAGCAGCAGCCAACTGAGGCCAAGCACGATCACCAAGAATCCGGCGACAGGCCGCCGGGCCATCCAACCTCTCAACCCCGCTAATTCGAGGTCTCCATGTGGAGAAGGAGCCGGATAAAGCCGCGGCGGCGCGGCGCTAATCGACGACATGACGACCTCCCTCTGCAATGACTGAGACGTCCAAGCCCGGTTGCGGGAACCCCTGCGGTAGTGACGCCCGTCCAGGTCCGCTAGGCGCGGATCACACCCCGCTGATGGTGGTACGAGCAGCCATTTCTTACCATCGTCGGTGCCGTAAAGCTCGTCAAGGCCAAGGGCAACTGGGTGCAAGGCACCGCAGCGCAAGGGGCTTAGCGGGCGCGCTGATCGGCTCGTGCCAATCGGCAGCGTTACGCCTATCGTTGGCACATGAGCGACGGTGTGGCACTGGGCACCAAGCGACTCCGCGCCGTTCAGATAACAGCGGCCCTGCTCCTCCTGATCGTCATATAGGCCGTCGTCAAGCGTTTCGTCATTGACATGCCCAACCTGGCCGCCGGCACGATGCCGGAGGATGAGTTTGACCATCGCTACGTGGCACAGCCATGGCTGGCGTACCTACACATCGTGCCGGGTGCCCTTTACCTCCTCTTGGCACCACTCCAGCTCGCTTACCGGATCCGCAGCCGCCACTACACTTTCCATCGACGGCTCGGTCGGGTGCTCGCCGGTGCGGCGATGATCAGCGGCGTCTTCGCGCTGATCTTCGGCAGCCTGTTCTCATTTGGCGGCCTGCCGGAGGCCTCGGCCGCGGTGGTGTTCGGGCTGTGGTTCCTGACGTGCCTGGTGCTTGCGGTCCGGGCCATCCGTCGCGACGACATCGTGCACCATCGTCGTTGGATGATCCGAGCCTTCGCCATCGGCGTTGGCATCGCCACCACCCGGATCTGGCTCGCGCTCTTTCAGGCAACCGGGCTGCTGGACTTCGGATCGAGCTTCGGTCCGGCATTTTGGATCTCGTTCAGCCTGCATGCCCTGGTCGCAGAACTGTGGCTGCGGGCCTTTCCGAATCCTCCCGAGCTCGCCCACGAGTCGCTGGATTCTAGCTTGAGTCCACGCGACGCGACCGCCCCCAGCTCACCCCTGACATCGGAAGACGGCGAGTCACCGATCATCGCCACGCCGAATCCTCTTTCTCGGCTCTCAATGCGGATTGACTGAGGCGGGCCGTCCCGGCCGCTGACCAAGAAGGCGATCATCACAGGCAACGACAGGCTCAGCGCGATGACAAGGAACATCGCGATTGGATGACGGCGGGCGAGCCTGCGAACTGGGCTGGAGTGGTGGTCGTTGGTCGTTGCGCGCTCGTCCATGGCGACTCCCAAAGGTCTGGTACCTGCGGCTACCTGACGGTCATGACGCGCTCTCTCCCGTCCGATCCTACGAACCACGTCCTCCGCGGACACATCGAAGTTCAAGCGCCGCCACTCCAGGGAGGCGTGTCTGCCGCGTTGCTGCCAACCGGCACTGCTCGGTTGCCTCGGCATGAATGAATTGGCTTCCCAGCCGAGTCGATCAACTCCAACACATCGCCTCGCATGTCACCGCGGTTGGGTGTGCGGCCCGGTTCTCAGCTTCCGGCTACATGTCTAGATCGGAGACACCAGCCTGAGTTTCAACAGCCTCTTTGGCTCGCCCGAGCTGGCCTTTGGTGGCGATGATCACCGCCGCCGCGAAAACAACGATGACGGCTGTGAAGATCAGGAATCTTGCCGTGTTCGACCCCGGTACCACGTCGGAGGAGAGCTGGCTGATTGCGGCATCGAAGCTGGCATGGAAGATCGCCACCAGCAGCACGCTGTACCCGGTCCGGTTGTAGAACCAGACGAACAAGGCGCGGGCGAAGAACAACGAGACGAACCCAATAGCGAAAACCACAGGTGCCGATATCAGCGCCTCGACGCCCCAGCCTACTTCGGCGAAGTGGTCGGGGACGTGCCACAGCGCCCACAGCAGCGCGACGTACAAGGTGAGTTTCATGGGGTGATACCGGTCCTGCCAATGGTGCTGGAGGAGCCCGGTGAATCCGATCTCTTCGGCAAGTTGAAAGAGCACCAGCTGGAGCAGGAAGACGGCGGCGACCTCCGCCAGCGCTCGCGGCCAGCCACCGGCTGGCGACGCGAGCGCTTGTGGGCCGTAGATGGCGAGTGAAATAAGCGTCGCTCCGACCGGAACGGTGAGCAGTGCGACCAGATACCAGCGCACCGGGACCCGCCACCGCACACTGCGCCGAGCAAGATCAACGACGCCTTCACGGCCTGCGAGCGCCGCGGTGACCACAAATGCGCCTAATCCGACGCCGAGCACCGTACCCAAGAATCCGTACAGGGGCAGGCCGTACGGCAGGACGTCGGCTTCTGCAATCGGCCGGATCGCCGCGGTCAGGAAGCCAGCGCCGAGGCCGAGCACCATGAACGCCAGTACGGGATGGCGTGCGATGGTGCAGAGCAGCGCCGCCATCAATCCATTCTGGCCTGCCGAGCCTGGCGAACCGGAGGAAGTGCGGTTTTATCTAAATCGGTGCGGCCACCCAGACTCCACGGCATCACATGATGCGCCACCATGTTTGTCAACGATGGCGCCCAACACCGCGCTGTCGCAGGCCAGCCACCCCCTCAACCTGACACACCGCCGCAGCCGGCTGAACCGTTCCTGCGGGAACGTCCGGACCAGTCCTGGCCAGGTTCTCAACACCTGCACATTCGTGCTCAACATGCGCGCCTTCCCCGAAAACCCAACCAAACAAGGAAGAACGTACAGATCAGCACCGACACTGTCGCCCCGCAAACCATGGACGGCTGGCCGCCAAATGGGGTGGGAAGCAAGAACGAGCCACGTGGCGTCGAGGGACTGGCGATCCTCCCGCGATTAGAGTGCGACCATGCCCAATGCTGGCTTGCCGTCCGACCCGTACGCCCTCGCCAAGGTCGCTGCATCAGCCATCATTGAACGCTTCGACATCGCGCAGCTTGACGTCGCTTTCGTGCTGGGGTCCGGATGGTCGGCCGCCGCTGATGATCTTGGTCAGCCGATGGGCAGTTGCGAGCTAGCCGAGCTGCCGGGCTTCGCGAAGCCCACAGTCGTTGGTCACGGAGGAGCGCTCCGGATCGCCTCGACGCCAACGGGCAGGACCGCGGCGATCTTCACTGGCCGTACCCACTTGTACGAGGGCCAAGGGCCAGACCAGGTGGTGCACGGGGTACGCACGGCCGTGTGTGCGGGCGCCAATGTCATCGTGCTGACGAACGGATGCGGTGGTCTGAACGTGGATTGGGCACCCGGCTCAACGGTGCTGATCCGCGACCACATCAACCTGACGAGCACCACTCCGTTGACCGGTGCGCGCTTCATCGACCTGTCCATGGCCTACTCGGCGCGGCTCCGTGATCTTGCGCGGTCGGTCGATCCAGGGCTGCCGGACGGGGTCTACGTGCAGTTTGGGGGACCCCAATTCGAGACTCCGGCAGAGGTGCGGATGGCCGGGGTGCTCGGCGGAGACCTGGTGGGCATGTCAACCACGCTCGAAACCATCGCTGCACGGGAGATGGGCGCAGAAGTGCTCGGCATCTCCCTCGTCACCAATCTGGCAGCGGGCATCTCGCCGCAACCACTCAGCCATGAGGAGGTGCTGGAAGCCGGGCGGGAAGCTGCGCCGCGGCTGCGGCGGCTACTCGCCGGCATCGCGGCGGCACTGTGACATCAAATGCGCCGGCTCTCTCCGACGACCTCGCGCGCGCAATCGCTGGTTGGACTGAGCAGGACCCGGATCCGCAGACTCGGCTGCAGCTGGACGATCTCCTGGTAGCAGCCAACTCGGGAGACGCCCGCGCGATGGCTGAGCTTGTGGACGCGTTTTCTTCCCGACTCCAGTTCGGCACGGCCGGGCTTCGCGGGGCGCTCGGTCCAGGACCGAATCGCATGAATCGGGTCGTTGTGGGGCAGACGACCGCCGGGCTGGCCAGCTACCTTCTTGATCATGGTCTGGCTGGCGGAAAAGTGATCATCGGCTTCGATGCGCGCTACAACTCTGATGTCTTCGCTCGAGACACGGCAGAGATCATGTCGGGTGCCGGCTTCCAGACCTTGATCACCCCAGAGCCGTTGCCGACACCCGTGGTGGCCTTCGGGATCCGCCACTTGGGCTGTGTGACCGGCGTCGTGATCACCGCGTCGCACAATCCGCCTCAGGACAACGGTTACAAGGTCTTTCTCGGCGACGGCTCGCAGATCGTCCCGCCCACCGACGTTGACATCTCCTCCAGGATTGAGGAGGTCGCCAAGCACAGCCTGGACGACGTGCCACGCTCCCAGTCCTACGCAGTCCTCGGAGAGGAGTTGGTAGCCGCCTATCTGGATCGGGTCACGTCCCTCGTACCACCTGACGCGCCGCGAGAACTTCGCTGGGTCTACACCCCACTGCACGGCGTGGGCGGCCCACTGGTGGAGCGCGCGGTCGATGCGTGCCGGTTTCCTGCTGCATCTGTGGTTGCCGAGCAGGCCAACCCGGATCCGAGGTTCCCGACGGTGCCATTTCCGAACCCAGAGGAACCCGGTGCCATCGACCTGGCTCTAGCTCGGGCACGGCAGATCAGCGCGGACCTGGTGATCGCCAACGATCCGGATGCCGACCGCTGCGCGGTTGCCGCGGTGGTGGATGGAGAGTGGCGGATGCTACGCGGTGACGAGCTCGGTGTGCTGCTTGGCGAGGACGCGCTACGGCGCGGCGTACTCGGGACGTACGCCTGTTCGATCGTCTCCAGTTCCCTGCTCTCGGTCATAGCTACCGCGTACGGTCAACCCTTCGTCTACACCTTGACCGGATTCAAGTGGATCGCACGGGCGCCTGGCCTCGCGTACGGCTATGAGGAAGCGATTGGCTATTGCGTCGATCCCGAAGCGGTGCGTGATAAGGACGGCATATCCGCGCTGGTACGGGTGCTGACGCTCGTTGCTGGCCTGAAAGCGGAGGGACGGAGCATCACAGACCGGCTGGACGAGATCGCACGCCGCTACGGGGTCTACGAGACCGATCAGCTGTCGGTACGCGTCCAGGATCCCAAGATCATCACGGCGGCCATGGCCCGGCTTCGGGCGCAGCCGCCAGGAATGCTTGCTGGGCAACCCACCTCGGTGGTCGATCTGGCCCATGGTGGTGCCGATCTGCCACCCACCGATGCGGTGCTGATCAGTGGCCAAACGGTCAGGGTCGTAGTCCGACCCTCAGGAACCGAACCGAAGCTCAAGTGCTACCTCGAGGCACATCTGCCTGCCGCCCACAGCGCAAACCTGATGACCGCTCGGGCCGAGGCGCGCTCCCTCCTGGCGACCATCCGGTCGGAGACGTCGGCAGCCCTGGGACTCACGACATCCTCCTTCCAGTAGACCGGCAAACCAGCTGGACCGGAGTATGCACGACTTCCTCCATTCAGCCTTCGCCATATTGGCGCAAATCGGCGTATCTGCGTTAGAATCTATGGCACCTGTGTGGGGGTCACATGGATTTTTTTTGCTCGGGGAAGGAGTTCCAATGGCCGAACAGACCCACCTCCAGCCGTCGGAGGTGCGGGAGGTGCTTGCGCGGCACGTTCTGACCGACGGTATGAAGCTGGTTCTCGATCTGCGGCGCAGCCGAGGTAGCCGGCTACTCGATGCCCAAACCGGGCAGCGCTATCTCGACATGTACACCTTCTTCGCCTCAGCTCCGCTCGGGCTCAACCCGCCCGGCATCGCAGACGACCTGACGTTCATGGCCGAACTTGCCGAGATCGCTGTCAACAAGCCGGCAAATCCGGACATGTACAGCACTGCCTACGCCGAGTTCGTCGAGACGTTCGTACGTGTGCTCGGCGATCCCGCGCTCCCCCATCTGTTCTTCATCGAGGGCGGAGCGCTGGCCGTTGAAAACGCCCTCAAGGTCGCCTTTGACTGGAAGAGCCGGAAGAACGAGGCCGCTGGGCGCGACCGAAACCTGGGCACCCAGATCATGCACCTGACGCACGCCTTCCACGGCCGGAGCGGCTACACCCTGTCGCTGACCAACACCGAACCCAACAAGACCGACCGATTCCCGAAGTTCAACTGGCCGAGGATCGACGTGCCGGCGATCACGCATCCGCTCAGTGATCATCTCGAGGAAGTAATCGCGGCGGAGGAACGCGCCCTGCGTCAAGCGGAGCGTGCGTTTGCGGAGAATCCACACGACATTGCGGGGTTCATTGCCGAGCCGATCCAGGGCGAGGGCGGCGACAACCACATACGACCGGAGTTCCTGCAGGCCATGCTCCGGCTGGTGCATGCCCACGATGCGCTCTTCATTCTGGACGAGGTGCAGACCGGAGTTGGCACCACCGGAACTGCCTGGGCGTATCAGCAGCTGGGTATCCAACCCGATGTCGTCGCGTTCTCCAAGAAGGCGCAGGTCGGCGGCATCATGGCCGGCGGCCGGGTCGACGAGGTGCCAGACAACGTATTCAACGTCTCCGGACGGATCAACTCCACCTGGGGTGGCGGGCTGGTCGACATGGTTCGGTCACGCCGGACCCTGGAGATCATCGAGGCTGAGGGCCTCATCGAGCAGGCGGGGCCGAAGGGTGAGCAACTGGTGGCCGGGCTCGAGGAGCTTCGCGATGAGTGGGGCCTGATCAGCAACGTCCGCGGTCGCGGTCTCTTCGTCGCCTTCGACCTGGAAAGCCGCGAAGAGCGGGATGCCGTGGTCACCGATCTGCGAGTTGAGGAGCGGGTCATCGTGCTGCCTTGTGGCGAGCGTTCGATCCGCTTCCGTCCTGCGCTATCAGTGAGTCAGGATGAGATTGACGAGGCGCTCGGAGCGACCCGCCGCTCCGTGATACGCGTCGCGAGCAAGGAGCTGCAGTACTCGTGAATGAAGCTACGTCAGGGGAGGCGATCGCCCTGAGACCGCCCGAGCGTCGCGGGTTGGTGACCTCAGTAATCGATGGCGCACCAGTGCCCGGTGGCCGTACGCTGCCGAGCACGAATCCGGCGCGCCCTGACGAGGTTGTCGGTGAGGTGTCCTTCGGCGATGCCTCCACCTTCGTGAGGGCCGCCGAGTCAGCCAAGAAGGCACAGGAAGAGTGGGCGGCGATACCCGCGCCGATCCGAGGCCGCGCCATCGCACACATCGGCCGACTGGTCGAGGACAATGCGGAGGCGCTTGCACGGCTGGTCACTGCTGAGATCGGCAAGCCGTACGGAGAAGCGCTGGGTGAGGTACGCGAGATCATCGACACCTGCGACTTCTTCCTCGGTGAAGGCCGGCGGCTCTACGGGCAAACCGTGCCGAGCGAGATGCCGGACAAGCAGTTGTTCACCTTCCGCCGGCCAGTCGGCACGGTCGTAGTGATCACCGCCGGGAACTTTCCGGTGGCCGTGCCGGCGTGGTACATCGTGCCCGCGCTGCTGGCGGGCAACACCGTCGTTTGGAAGCCCGCCGAATACTCAGCAGTCAGCAGCGCAGCATTTCACGAACTCTTCGTCCGAGGTGGCGGACTGCCGGATGGGGTCTTCAATGTCGTACACGCCGGCGGCGCCGCGACGTTCTCAGGGCTGGAGCAAGCGCTGGAAGCTGGCCTCGTCGACAAGGTCGGCTTCACTGGCTCCTCTGCTGTCGGCCGGGAGATTGGAGCTCTGACCGGGCGTTATCTGCAGACAGCGTGCTTGGAGCTGGGCGGCAAGAACCCGCTGATCGTTACTCCGAGCGCCGATCTTGATCTTGCCGTGGAGGGTGCGCTCTTCTCGGGTTTCGGCACTGCTGGGCAGCGCTGCACCTCGCTTGGCACGGTCATCGTGCACGAGTCAGTCCATGATCAGTTCCTGGCACGGTTCAATGCGGCCGTGGCTGCCGCCGGGGTTGGCGATCCGACTCAGGACGTGCTGATGGGGCCGATGATGGACGCCAAGTTTGCGGAACGCTTCGAGGAGTTTCTGGGCTGGGTCCAGCCGCACCACGCAGTCCAGACGGTGTACGGCAGGATCACGAAAGACAATCCGCGAGACGGCTTCGTTGGTGACCCGAGCACCGGGCTGTATTACCACCCAATGGTGGTCGACGGCGTACGCCCCGGTGACCGGATTTTCATGGAGGAGACTTTCGGGCCGCTCGTCGGGGTGGCCAGCTATCAGTCGCTGAACGAGGCGATCGAGATGGCGAATGCCCCTGGGTACGGTCTTTCCTCTTCCATCTACACCACGGATCCCAAGGATGCATTCACTTTTCGTGACAAGATCAGCGCCGGCATGGTGTCGATCAACAACTCGACCTCGGGCGCCGAGGCCCACCTGCCATTCGGGGGCAACGGCAAGTCGGGTAATGGATCGCGGCAGTCTGGCATTTGGGTGCTGGACCAGTTCACTCGCTGGCAAGCGGTGAACTGGGACTACTCCGGCCGGCTCCAGAAGGCGCAGATGGATATCGTCGAGCTCACTCCGGACACCACCTTCCGCCTCTAGAGCTCTCGATGGACCCGCTGGACCGTCACTTCCGCGACTCTCTCGCCGACTTGTCAGAATCTGAGCACCATATTTGGTGGTCAGATTCTGACAAGTCGGCGTGGTGGTGGGGGTTGTTTGAGGCGCAGGCGACCAGCCGGCACCTTGATTTTGTGGCGCGGGAGCTGCAGCAAGCTGGCAGGGGCTTCTACACGATCGGCTCGGCGGGGCATGAGGGCAACGCCATGGTTGCTCTGGCCTTGCGTACGACCGATCCGGCCTTGCTCCACTACCGCTCGGGGGCGTTCTACGTCGCCCGGGCCCGACAGCTGCCGGGATCGACGCCAGTCCGGGACGTGCTGCAGGGGCTGATGGGCCTGGCAGACGAGCCCATTGCCGGCGGTCGGCACAAGGTCTTCGGCCATCCCGACCTGGCCGTTATCCCGCAGACCTCTACGGTTGCCTCTCATCTCCCGAGGGCCGTTGGTCTGGCTATCGCGCTGCACCGAGCACACCGGCTCAGGGTGGACTGCGAGTGGCCCCAGGACGCAGTGGTGGTGTGCTCGTTTGGAGACGCCTCGGCGAACCATTCGACCGCCGCTGGCGCGATCAACACCGCCCTTGCTACAGCATTCCGCGGCCTGCCCGTACCGATCCTGTTCGTCTGCGAGGACAACGGCTTCGGCATCTCGGTACCAACGCCGAAGGGTTGGATCGAGGCGGCATACGAGTCTCGGCCGGGACTCGCGTACGTAGCGGCCGACGGCTCTGACCCGGTGGCCGCCTGGCCGAAGATCATGCAAGCGGTCAACACCGTACGGGAGCAGCGGCGACCAGTCTTTCTGCACCTGCGGACCGTACGCTTCGGAGGCCACGCCGGTAGCGACGCCGAGATCAGCTACCGCAAACCGCGGGAGATTGAGGCGGACTACGCACGTGACCCGCTGCTGGCTACCGCATCATGCCTGCGTGCCGGCGGCGCAAGCACTGCTGACATCGTGGCGGGCTACGAGGCGATCCGCCTTCAAATCGACGAGGAGGTCGAAAGGCTCGCAGACGACCCCCGGCTCAGCTCGGCGGCAGAGGTCATGGCGCCGATCGCGCCTCGCAACCCTGACCGAGTTGCGGAGACCGTTCGTGCGCTCAGATCCACTCGACCCGTGGAAGAGGCCAGGCCGCGCACGCTCGCCGAGTCGATCAATGCCACGCTCGATGAGCTGTTGGCGGCCGATCATCGAGTGATCGTTTTTGGTGAAGACGTCGGCGTCAAGGGCGGCGTCTATGGCGTCACCGCACGCCTGGCCCGCAAACATGGTGCCGCCCGGGTCTTTGACACGCTGCTCGACGAGCAGGCCATTCTCGGTCTTGGGCTAGGCGCTGGTCTAGCGGGGCTGATCCCCATCCCTGAGCTGCAGTACCTCGCCTACCTACACAACGCCGAAGATCAATTACGTGGTGAGGGCGCCACTCTGCCTTTCTTCTCCCGTGGTCGCTTCACCAATCCGATGGTTGTCCGAGTCGCGGGTCTTGGCTACCAGAAGGGCTTCGGCGGGCACTTCCACAACGACAACGCTTTCGCGGTACTGCGCGACATTCCCGGGCTCGTGGTGGCTTGCCCTGCCCGGGCCGACGACGCAGCTGCCATGTTGCGGACCTGTGTTGCTGCTGCCATCACCGACTCGACGCTGTCGGTCTTTCTTGAGCCGATTGCGCTGTACCACCGACGGGACCTCTACGAGCCGGGCGATCAGGCCTGGCTGGCTGTTGATCATGACGGGCATGTGCAGATTGGTTCAGCGCGCCGCCACGGCAACGGGTCGGCAACGCTCACCATGATCAGCTTCGGCAATGGCGTACCGATGAGCTTGCGGGTTGCCCGCCGACTTGCGGCCGCCGGCATCAACGCCCAGGTACTGGACTTGCGGTGGCTCGCTCCCCTTCCTGTTGAGGACATACTGGCCGCAGCCCGATCGACGGGGCGAGTACTGGTGGTCGACGAGACTCGACACACTGGAGGCGTCGGCGAGGGTGTGGTCACGGCACTCGTCGAGGGTGGCTTCACTGGCCCCATCCACCGCGTGGCCAGCCAGGACAGCTTCGTGCCCTTGGGCACCGCCGCTGAGCACGTGCTGCTGAGTGAGGACGAAATCGAGAAGGCAGTGTTGGAGTTGACCGACGCTCGGAGCACGGGAGCGACGGACCAAGCACGTGAGATATGGAGAAATGTATGAGCCGGACCGGACCGCTCGAGCTACTTGGCATTGATCATCTTCTCACCGAGGACGAGCGCGATATCCAAGCGACAGTTCGTGAATTCGTGGCACAGCGTGTGAAGCCCAACATCGCCGACTGGTATGAACGCGGCGACCTTGATCTTGGCCTGATGCGCGAGGCAGGAGCGCTTGGACTGCTCGGCATGCATCTGCAGGGCTATGGCTGCGCAGGAGCCAACGCAGTCTCCTACGGGCTAGCCTGCCTTGAGCTAGAAGCCGGCGACTCGGGTGTTCGCAGCATGGTGTCGGTGCAGGGTTCCCTTGCCATGTTCGCGATTTGGAAGTTTGGGAGCGAGGAGCAGAAGACCAACTGGCTGCCCCGGATGGCCGCCGGTGAGGCCATCGGCTGCTTCGGACTCAGCGAACCTGACTTCGGATCCAACCCGGCGGGCATGCGGACGCGCGCCAAGCGGGACGGCGACGACTGGGTGATCAATGGCACCAAGATGTGGATCACCAATGGATCTGTTGCCGAGGTGGCCATTGTCTGGGCTCAGACCGATGAAGGGATCAAGGGCTTCATTGTCCCCACCGATACACCGGGACTCTCGGCTCCCAAGATCACCAAGAAGCTGTCGCTGCGAGCCTCCGTTACCTCAGAGCTGGTGCTGGAGAATGTCCACCTGCCACGTGACGCGGTACTTCCGGAAGCCACCGGCCTACGCGGCCCACTGTCCTGCCTGAACGAGGCACGCTTCGGCATCGTCTTCGGTGCCCTCGGCGCAGCACGCGATTGCCTAGAGACCGCGATCGACTATGCCATCTCGCGGGAGGTCTTCGATCGTCCGCTCGCTTCCCTTCAGCTGACGCAGGCGAAGCTGGCGGACATGACCCTGGAGCTGCAGAAGGGGTTCCTGTTGGCGCTGCATCTCGGGCGGCTCAAAGATGATCATCGCCTGAAGCCGGAGCAGGTTAGCCTGGGCAAGCTCAACAATGTACGCGAGGCGCTGGCCATCGCCCGGGAATGCCGGACCATCCTCGGCGCCAACGGCATCACCTTGGAGTACCCGGTGCTGCGCCACGCCAACAACTTGGAGTCGGTGCTGACCTATGAGGGCACGTCGGAGGTTCACCAGCTGGTGATCGGGCAGGCATTGACTGGGGAGAACGCCTTCACCTGAACCTCGGCTTAGTGGTGGGACAGCTCGGCTCGGATCTTGCGCCGCGATTCAGCGAACACGACCGACTCAATCAGCACTGCGCCGGTCACGATGAACGCCACCACACCTAGCTGAGCCAATGCCGGCAGCGCGATGATCAATGGAACCGCCAGCAGCAGCGCACCCGCAGCTGCCAGCCGAACCAGGGAGACGGTGTGTACCGTGAGCCATTTGAAGATCACGTGACCTAGCAGATAGATGATCGTGCCGCCGACCAGAGCCGCCAGCGCCACGCCGGGCAAGGGATCGGTGAGCTTGTGATGAGTGCTGTCGCTGACGTACGCCAGTACCTCCTTCAACCCGAAGGCCCCCAAGACGATGCCAAGCACCAGCGGCATATGCGCGTAGGAATAGGCGTTGCGTGCCAGCCGGGCCCGGGTCTCCGGCGGCTCCGTTGCCAGGGCATGCTCGCCTAGCAGGGCACTGACGTCGAAATAGGCCCACCAGAGCGCAGAAGACAGGAGCAGGCCGAGCACTGAGGCCGCCACGATGACCCACGAGATCGGCTCCTTGGCCACCCCGAGACCGATGGCCACAATCGACTCGCCGAGCGCGACGATGACAATTAGCCCGTGCCTCTCGGAGAAATGTCCTGGGGCCGGCAGCCTCCAACCAGAAAAGCCAGCCAACGCCGTCCCCCCGTAGTCGGCCACCAGCGCTAGCATCCACAGGGCGGTCTGCAGCCATCCTTCGGTCTGCGACGCGACCAGCAGCACGGCGCTGCCCACGACGACACTGGGAGCGAACCGGAAGACCTGTGACCGCAGCCCGGCATCCTCCCGAGAAATGATCAGGAACATGACGAAATGCATGGCGCGGAAGAGCAGGTAACACAGCGCCAACACCACAGGCCCACGCAACCCGCCGGGCGCATCATCGAAGGCCTCCGGAATGCAGAGGGCCAGAATGAACATTGCCGCCATCCCTGTGAGAATGGCCAGCTTGATGGGCCGTTCCTCGGCGCTGGCCACATTGGCCAGCCAGGCGTACCCGGTCCACGCCCACCAGAGCAGCATGAGAACCAGCACCCCGCGGAGGATCCCCTGCCAACTCAGTTCATCAGCCATAAACGCTGTTACCTGGGTCAGGGCGAACACGAACACCAGGTCGAAGAACAGCTCCAGCGGGGTGACGCTGGCTTGCGCCAGGTCCTGACGCATGAGTGAGTGACCTGCTTGCACGTGAACAATCTTTCCAGCTGCTCGCGCATCGCGCTTTGAACTCACCGCCGTCGTCGTCACTCGCAGCTGATTCTGCTACCGACAGGTCATTGGAGTTCCGGATGCCTAAACCGTCGGCTCGCAATCTAGGATCGCGATATGAGACATGAGTCGTCGATTGTCTCTTCCTCGGAGGCGCCACTGCCGGCGTACCTCGCCGATGCGACCGCGGACGAGTCGTCGTTGCGACGCTTCCTGTTTGGGCTTCCCGGCGTGGACCCCGTCGGGATCGAGCAGCGAGCCGCGGGGCTAGCCACTCGGTCGATCAAGCGCGCCTCCAAGCTCGCGGCCATCGACCTGGCAATCTCAATGGTGGATCTCACGACGCTGGAAGGTGGTGACACGCCTGGAAAGGTACGCAACCTGGCGCGTAAGGCAATGCTGCCCGATCCGGACTATCCCGAGACCCCAGCTACTGCGGCCATCTGCGTCTATCCCGACATGGTGCCGATCGCTGTCGCTGAGCTGAAGGGCTCTGGAGTCAAAGTCGCATCGGTCGCCACTGCGTTCCCCTCCGGCCGCTCGAGCCTCGAGGTGAAGCTCGCCGACACCAAGATCGCCATCGAAGGCGGTGCCGACGAGATCGACATGGTGATCGATCGGGGCGCTTTCCTGGCCGGAAGCTACGGCACCGTTTTCGAACAGATCGTCGCCATCAAGCAGGCGTGCGGTGGCGCGCGGCTAAAGGTGATCTTGGAAACCGGTGAGCTGGCAACCTACGACAACGTACGCCGCGCCTCCTGGCTTGCCCTGCTCGCAGGCGCGGACTTCATCAAGACCTCGACCGGCAAGATCTCCCCGGCCGCTACGTTGCCCGTGGTCCACGTGATGCTGCAGGCGGTCAAGGACTGGAAGGCCCAGACCGGCGAACAGCGAGCGGTGAAGGCCGCCGGGGGCATCCGAACAGCCAAGGACGCGATCCGCTATCTCGTTGCGGTTCACGAGGTGGCCGGGCCCGAGTGGCTCGATCCGTACTACTTCCGGTTCGGAGCCTCATCGGTGCTCAATGACTTGATCATGCAACGCCGGGCGCAGTTGAACGGCCACTACTCCGGCGCCGACTACGTAACCGTGGACTGAGAGAAGTTTGATCATGGAATGGGAATACTCCCCGGCGCCCGAGTCGAGTGCCATTGCCGATATCAAAGACCGCTACCTGCCGTTCATCGACGGAATGTTCAAGGAAGGCAGCGGCGAGGATCGCGACACCGTCAACCCCGGGACCGGTGAAAGGCTTTCGACGGTATCCACAGTCAATGAGGCCGACATCGACAGAGCGGTCAAAGCCGCCCGCCGGGCGTACGAGGACGTCTGGTCCCCCATGCCGGGCGCCCAGCGTGGCAAGTATCTCTTCCGGATCGCTCGCAGCATCGCGGAACGATCCCGCGAGCTGGCCGTCGTAGAGACCCTCGACAACGGCAAGCCGATCAAGGAAACTCGAGATTTCGACGTCCCGGCCGCCGCGCAGCACTTCTTCTATCACGCTGGTTGGGCTGACAAGCTGCAGCATCTTGGCCTGGGACCGGCGCCGCAACCGCTGGGCGTCGCAGGACAGGTCATTCCCTGGAACTTTCCACTGCTGATGGCCGCCTGGAAGATCGCGCCGGCGCTGGCTGCCGGCAACACCGTGGTGATCAAGCCGGCCGAAACCACACCGCTGTCGATCTTGGTCCTGGCCGAGATCATCGCTGATGCCGAGCTGCCGCCGGGAGTCGTCAACATCGTCACCGGCGCGGGAGATGTGGGCTCGACGCTGGTCAATCACCCCGGCATCGACAAGGTCGCGTTCACCGGCTCCACCGCTGTCGGCCGCCGCATCCAGCGTGAGCTGGCCGGAACGGGCCGCAAGATCACGTTGGAGCTCGGCGGCAAAGGCGCCAACATCGTGTTCGAGGACGCTGCGCAGGACCAGGCCGTCGAGGGGATCATCAACGGCATCTTCTTCAACCAGGGCCAGGTCTGCTGTGCAGGTTCCCGGCTGCTGGTGCAGGAGTCGATCGCCGACGAGTTCGTCGAGCGACTGAAACAGCGCGTCGAAACACTGCGGGTTGGCGACCCGATGGACAAGAACACCGACGTTGGCGCGATCAACTCCGAGGCACAGCTGGGCCGAATTACCTCGCTCATGAACGCCGGGATCGCCGAAGGCGCGGAGCTTTGGTCTTCCTCCTGCCCGCTGCCGAAGAATGGCTTTTACCTCTCCCCGTCGATCTTCACCAATGCGACCCCCTCGATGCGGATCGCACGCGAAGAGATCTTTGGACCGGTGCTCACCACGATGACGTTCCGGACCCCAGATGAGGCGGTCACCAAGGCCAACAACAGCCCGTACGGCCTGTCAGCGGGCGTGTGGACCGAGAAGGGCTCGCGGGCGATGGGCATGGCCGCGGCGCTGCAGTCTGGTGTGATCTGGGACAACACGTTCAATCGGTTCGATCCGGCAGCCAGCTTCGGCGGTTACAAGGAGTCGGGATTCGGCCGCGAAGGCGGACCATCAGGTCTGGCCGCCTATCTGAACACCGACGACGAGGCGGTCCTGGCACCAGCAAGGGGGGCGACCCCCTTGAACCCCCGCGGCGCGCGCAGCGACACACGGGAGCGCGCCAGATGAGCCACGTGGCGGTCTCTAAAACGTACAAACTCTTCATCGGCGGCGCGTTCCCGCGCTCGGAGTCCGGCCGTACCTACCAGGCGCGCGACAACAAGGGCGACTTCCTAGCCAATGCAGCGCTGGCCTCGCGTAAGGACCTACGCGATGCGGTGGTCGCAGCCCGCAAGGGCTACACCGCCTGGTCGAAGGCCACGGCGTACAACCGCGGCCAGGTGATCTACCGGATCGCGGAGATGTTGGAAGGCCGCCGGACCGAATTCGTCGAACTGATCATGATCAGTACCGGCGCGTCGGCCAAGGTCGCCACAGCTGAGGTCGATGCGGCCATTGATCGGCTGGTTCACTGTGCCGGCTGGACCGACAAGCTGGCAGCCGTGCTCGGCAGCGCCAACCCGGTGTCGAGTCCCCATTTCTCCTACTCGGCTCCCGAGCCGACTGGCGTTGTCGGGATTCTTGCGCCACCGGGATCGCCGCTGCTCGGCTTGGTATCAGTGCTGGCCCCGGTGATCACTGGGGGCAATGCCTGCGTAGTGATCGCTGCCGAGCAAGATCCCTGCGTGGCGGTGACCTTCGCTGAGGTCGTCGCAACCTCCGACGTACCGGCCGGAGTGATCAACATTCTGACCGGAAGGACTGCCGAAGTAGCTCCGCACCTCGCGGCGCACGCGGACGTCAACGCCTTGGACCTCACCGGCGCCGATGCAGAGCTGCGGAAATCTCTGGAGCAGGCTGCGGCCGAGACCGTCAAGCGCGTCTACGTCCCCAAGGGGGTACCGGATTTCGCTGCCGCGCCCGGCACCGCACGACTCCGCGCCTTCGTGGAGATCAAGACGGTGTGGCATCCAACCGGTGCCCTATCACTCTCAGGCGGCACCTCGTACTAGCCGACTTGTCAGCGTCTCAGAGGGTTATAGCACTCCGGGACGCTGACAAGTCGGATGTGAGTGAGGCTCCCGAGGAATAGCCAAGGGCGCGCGTGAGTTCGGACCGGCATGACCATTGACGGAGTCAAGACAATAGGGCTGATCGGCGCAGGGCATATTGGCAGCCAGGTCGCCCGCGCAGCAATCGCGAGCGGCTACGACGTGGTGATCAGCAACTCACGAGGACCGGAGACGCTGACCGATCTGGTGTCCGAGCTGGGTCCGCGAGCCCGTGCCGGCACCACTGAGGAAGCGGCCGAAGCCGGTGATCTCGTGGTCGTAGCGATTCCGCTAAGGGCGATCGGCGACGTCCCCGTCGAGCCACTCGTGGGCAAGGCCGTGATCGATGCCAATAACTATTACCCGCGGAGAGACGGCAACATCGCGGTCATCGACGATGCCAGTTTGACCAGCTCCGAGCTGCTACAGGCCCGGCTACCCGGGGCCCAAGTGGTGAAGGCGTTCAACCACATCTACGCTCGCCAGATCACGAGCGACGGCACGCCGCCGGGAACGCGGAACAGACGAGCGCTGGTGATTGCGGGGAACGACCCAGTTGCAAAGGCCCGGGTGGCCGAACTGATCGACGAGTTCGGTTTTGACGTGGTCGATGCCGGTCGGCTAGCCGAAAGTTGGCGCATCCAACCCGGTACGCCCGGCTACGTCCAGCGGTTGAACGCCGAAGAACTGTCTGCGGCCCTGGCGTCCGCCAAGCGGAACAGCTAGCGCCCCGCTAATGCGGAGTGAGGTGGCCCGCCTCTGACAGCCAGTCAGCGCTCGATGGGGGACCAATCAGGGCCAGTCTCGCCAAGAGTCTCATCGAGCTTGGCAAAGAGCGGCGTCGGCCGCTGCAGCGACGTTCCCGCTGTGATCGGCCGGGATTCCCAGCGTGCCTGCTCGCTCGCGTAGTCGCCCATGATCACCGGATAGTCGGGCCCGCCCTCCTCGTTCACCTCGCGGATCTCTGGCTCGGCCGCCCATACGCCGCTGCCACCGAGTGCCTCGTGAACCTTCTGCGCGGCGTGCGGGAGGAACGGGGTCAGCAGGGTGTTGGCATCCGAGACCACCTGCAGCGCCGTATGCAACACCGTGTCGCGTCGCCCGGGATCGTCTGCGAGCTTCCACGGCTCGGTGTCGGAGAGGTACTTGTTCGCAGCGCCGACAACCCGCATAGCTTCACTGATCGCGAGCTTGAACCGGTTGCGGCCGAGCAACGCACCCACGGTGTCGAACGCGTTGCGCGACGTACGCAACAGTTCATGATCAACATCGAGCAGCGGCCCGGCCGGCGGGATTGCCCCATTGTTCCGGTGCGCCATGGAGATCGAGCGGTTCACGAGATTGCCCCACTCATTGGCGAGCTCGAAGTTGGTGCGCCTCACGAACTCGTCCCAGGTGAAGTCGGTATCGGTGGTCTCCGGGCCTGCGACCGCAATGAAGTAACGCAGGGCATCGGGCCCGAAATCACGCAGGAAATCGCCGACGTAGATGACCTTGCCTCTGCTGGTGGAGAACTTGGAGCCGCTCATGGTCAGGTACTCACTTGAGACGATCTCGTCGGGCAACCGAAGTTCACCGAGCGGTCCAACAGTGCCACCATGATCGCCCTCGCCATTGTGGCCGAGCAGTATTCCCGGCCAGATCACGGTGTGGAAAACGATGTTGTCCTTGCCCATGAAGTAGTAACCACGCGCCTCCGGGTCGATCCACCACCGCTGCCAAGCGTCTGGGTCGCCGCTGCGCCGCGCCCACTCCACCGACGCCGAGAGGTAGCCGATGACGGCATCGAACCACACGTAGAGTCGCTTCATCGGCTGGTCGCGCCAGCCATCCAGCGGTACCGGCACACCCCAATCAAGATCACGAGTGATCGCCCGCGGCCGGAGATCCTCGAGCAGATTCTGGCTGAACTTCAACACGTTCGGCCGCCAGTCGGTACGGGAGCCCAGCCATTTCCCGAGCGATCCCGCGAGCGCCGGGAGGTCAAGGAGGTAGTGCTCGGTTTCGACAAACTTGGGCGCCTCCCCGTTGATTCTTGAGACGGGGTTGATCAGGTCGATCGGATCCAGTTGGTTGCCGCAGTTGTCGCATTGATCACCGCGCGCACTGGGGTACCCACAGATCGGGCAGGTGCCTTCGATGTAGCGGTCCGGCAGGGTTCGTCCAGTCGATGGGCTCACCGCACCCATCGTGATCTTGGGCACCACATAGCCATTGCGATGAAGCCCCAGAAAGAGATCCTGGACCACCGAGTAGTGGTTGAGCGTAGTCGTCCGAGTGAAGAGGTCGTAGGACAAACCGAGATCACGGAGGTCGTTGACGATCACGCGGTTGTACTTGTCGGCCGTCTCCCGAGGGCTGAGCCCTTCACGCTCGGCCTGAACCAGGATCGGCGTTCCGTGCTCATCTGTCCCGGACACCATCAAGACGTCGTGCCCGCTCATGCGCATGTAACGCGCGAAGATGTCCGAGGGAACCCCGAAGCCTGAGACGTGACCGATGTGGCGAGGGCCGTTTGCATACGGCCATGCCACTGCGGTCAGGACACGCGAAGTCATGGGCTAAACCCTAGTCCGGTACGGCACTCCCCTCTCCGGTGTTTCAAGCTCGGGAGGAGCGCCCCTGACCAGCCGCCGTAATGCGTTGCACCAGGGTCTTGCGTACGTCGTACGGCGCGAAGACGCTCTTGGCAGCGTTGATACCGAGCCGGCGTACGTCCTCGAGCGAGTAGTCGAATGCCTCGGCGAGGAGGGCGAACTCCCGCGTCACAGTGGTCGCACTCATCAACCTGTTATCGGGGTTGACCGTCACGCGGAAGCCGAGCCGATCCAGGCGATGAATCGGATGTTCGGCGATCGAGGCCACCGTGCCAGTCTGCACATTGGAGGACGGGCAGATCTCGAGCGGGATCTGCTCGTTGCGAACGTACGCCGCGAAGTCGCCGAACACAGCACCGCCGGCATCATCCTGCTGAATGTCCTCGATGATCGCGACACCATGACCGATCCGGTTGGCGCCGCAGACCTGCACCGCCTCCCAGATGTACTCGCATCTCCCAGCTTCACCGGCATGAATGGTGTAGTAAGCGCTCTGGCGCCGCAGTAGCTGAAAGGACTCCAGGAATCGAGAAGGCGGATACCCGTTCTCCGGCCCGGCGATGTCGAAGCCGGCGACGCCGTCGTGGCGGTAGCTCAGCGCCAGCTCGGCGGTATCGCAGGTCGGTTCGGCCTGCCGCATGGCGGTGATCAGCTGCTGTACTTCGATCTCGTGCCCGCGCGCTCGACACGTCGCCACCCCCTCGGCCAGGCCATCACGTACGGCTTCGACGGCTTCAGGCGCCGTCAGCCCTGCCCTCAGATGCTGTTCTGGTGCCCATCGCGCCTCGCCGTAGATGACTCCATCGGCGGCCAGGTCCTCCACGAACTCGGCAGCGACCCTCCGCAGGCTGGGCGCCGTCTGCATGACTGCAATGGTCTGATCGAAGGTTTCCAGATAGCGCCCCAGGGATCCCGAGTTCGCCGACCCGGCGAACCAGCGACCAAGATCATCGGCGTTGTCGGCCGGCAGTACGTGTCCAATCTCGGCGGCCAGCTCGATGATCGTTTGCGGCCGCAGTGCGCCATCGAGATGATCATGGAGTGACACCTTCGGGAAGGCCTGGAGCTCCTCCGCGTCAAGGCTCATGATCGCCCCCGCGCCAGGTCGTCGGGCCCGAAGGCCTGAGGCAGCAGGGCGCTCATCGGCAGGGCGCCGGAGGGGGTATCGACCAGACACTCAGCACCTCCGTGCTCCCAAAGCAGCTGCCGACAGCGGCCGCACGGCATCAGGACGGATCCCGCTCCCTCGACGCAGGCCAATGCGACCAGCCGACCGCCGCCGCTGGCGTGCAGCGCCGACACCAGTCCGCACTCTGCACAGAGGGTCGCGCCGTACGAGGCGTTCTCGACGTTGCAACCAGTCACTACGCGTCCGTCGTCGACCAGTGCGGCCGCACCGACCGGAAAGTGCGAGTACGGCGCATACGCGTGGCGACTGGCCTCTCTGGCGGCGGCACGCAGCTGGTCCCAGTCGATGTCAGTCATTACCACTCCAGTGGTGATGGAATAGCCCGCAGGCCGGATCGCGCGCCGCCGTGCTGAGGAGGAGGGAGCCGACACGCCTTTCGTCGGCGAGCGACGACGAAGTAGGCGGGTTCTGAGCGCGATCCGCGCGGAGCGGAGCGGAGCAATTCAACACAGCTACTTCTCAAAGGGAATGCCGTCGGCGGCCGGTGGTCTGACCCGGCCCACCAGCCCGGCCACAGCAATGATCGTGGCGACGTACGGCAAGATCAACAAGAACTGACTCGGCATCGGCGTGTTCAAAGTTTGTAGCTGGGAGGCCATCTGGGTGACGAAGCCGAAGAACAGGCACATAATCGACGCCCAGACCGGATGCCAGCGGCCCATGATCACTGCCGCGAGGGCGATGAAGCCGTTGCCAACAGTGAACTCCTTGGTGAACGAGCCGGTCGAAGCCAGTGTGAAGAAGGAGCCACCGAGCCCGCCGAACACCCCTCCCGCCAGCACCGCTGACCAACGGATTCCACGGACGCTAATGCCCACCGTGTCGGCCGCCTCAGGATGCTCGCCCGTCGCTCGGATACGCAGGCCCCACGTGGTCCGGTAGAGCACCAGCCAGACCAGCGCGACTGAAATTACTGCCAGATAGGCCAGGATGTTCTGTTCGAAGAGAACCCGGCCGAAGAACGGGATCTTGGCGAGGCCGGGAATCGGGATCGGCTCGAGCACCGGCGCGGAGTTGTACTTCAGCGACGCTGGCTGGACCAGCTGGTCGAAGAGGAACCCGGTGACCCCGACGGCCAGCAGGTTGAGCACGACGCCGAGCACCACCTGGTTCACCAAGTAGTTGATCGAAAACAGGGCAAGTAACGCGGCCATCGCCAGGCCTGCAAGCATCGCAGCGATCATGGCCGCCGGCGCCGACTGGGTGAGACTCCCGACCACCGCCGCAGCAAAAGCTGCCGAGAGGAACTGACCTTCGATCGACACGTTGACGACCCCGGACCGTTCGCACAACACCCCACAGAGCGCACCAAAGACCAGAGGCGTAGCGAGCGACAACGTGCCGGCGAATTGGTTGCTGACCGGGAAAGGCAAATCTCGACCGGACGCCGCCCAGGTCACGAAGCCCATCACCACGGCGAGAGCGGCGACGGCTCCGGCCAACACCGGCCACCGACCGCTCATTCGGCCGGACAGATATCCGGCCGCCGCCGAGAGGCAGAGCAGCGCGCAGACCATGACGGTGGCGAAGCCCGGCACCGTCACAGTGGGCAGTTGCACCGCGTCAAATGCATCGGAAAGAGCAAATCGCGCACTGCCGGTGGTGAATCCAAGACCGATCAGGAGAAGTACCCCGACGACCGCAATGAGCACGCCGGTGGAGATGCGCTGCCGGCGCTTTTGGGGCGTCTCGACCCGAGCCGCCTCAGTGCGCGGCGCGGCCTCCTCGACGGTGTCGACGCTCACGCGAGTCCTCCTTCAGGAACCGGTCCGAGCGCCCGAGTCTGGCGAGGCTTGAGGAAGGGAATGATCTTGGTAATCAGCGCGGGGGCTGCCACGAAGAGCACAATCAGGGCCTGCAGCACCGTTGTCAGGGTCAGTGGCGTCTGCGCAACGCTTTGCATAGCTAGTCCACCGGCGTGCAATGCCCCAAACAGCAGGCCGGCAAGCACAATGCCCAAGGGCCGGGAACGGCCGAGCAGCGCAACGGTGATCGCATCGAAGCCGACCGAGCCAACGATCCCGGCCGATAACGGCACCGGCAGTCCCGAGGCGCTCGGACCGAGGGCGGCCTCAACTCCAGCGAGGCCCGCCAAGCCGCCGGCCAGAAGCATCGTGATCACCGTCGTCCGCCCAACGCTCATTCCGGCAGTCGCCGCGGCGTGGGGATTCGCGCCAACCGCGCGGATGGCGAAGCCGGTCGTCGAGCGGTCCAGGATCCACCAGACGGCTACGGCGGCAAGGAGGGCCAGGACGAAACCCAGGTGCAGTTGGCCGCCCTCGAGCCGGGGCATGGTGGCGTTCCAGTCCACAATGGGCGAAATCGGATCGGTCCGCCCAGGCCGCTGAAAAGCCGGTGTGGTGAGCAGGAAGGCCAGCAAGCCGCCCGCGATGTAGTTCATCATGATCGTCACGATGACCTCGTGCGCGCCGGTCTTGGCCTTCAACCAGCCGACAATGCCGCCCCAGGCTGCACCGCCGAGCAACCCGCCGAGGACAGCCAGAAGGAGGTGGATGCCTGGTGGCAGGTGCCAGGTGAAGCCGACATAGGCAGCAACGATCGTGCCAAGAATCGCCTGTCCCTGAGCGCCGATATTGAACAGGCCGGCGCGGAAGGCCAGACCAACCCCGAGTCCGGCGCAGATCAGTGGAGCTGCCTGAGCGGTCGTCTCGGTGATCGCTCCGTAGCCGCCAATCGCACCCATGATCAACGCGCCGTACGCGTTGCTGACCTTGTCCCAAGAGGCGATCAGTGCATCTGAAGGGCGTGCGAAGAAGTACGCGAACTTGCTGCGGACTTCGGTGTCGGAGAAGATCATCAGCAGCGCGCCCACGACGAATGCGAGCACGATCGATGCGATGGTGATGAGCACGTCGGACCATGGGATGACGATCCGACGGCTACGCCGCTCAGGACTCATGTGGCACCTCTTGGAGACTGGCCTCCAAGGCGGCATCCTCCTCAGCCAGCGTGGTCATCGACGCGCTAGCCAACGCCTCTTCGGTCGGAATGCCCGCCATCATCAAGCCGAGTACCTCACGAGAGGTGTCCGGCGGCACGATGCCGACGATGCGGCCGCGATACATGACGGCGATCCGGTCGGCAAGGGCGACGACCTCGTCAAGCTCCGTCGACACGATCACGACAGCTGTTCCGCGGTCGCGCTCCTCCATCAGCCGCTTGTGGACGAACTCGATGGCCCCGACGTCGAGCCCCCGGGTCGGCTGAGAAGCGACCAGGAGCACCAAAGGCCGGGACAGCTCACGAGCCAGCACCACCTTCTGCTGGTTGCCACCGGACAGCGAGGACACCGTTGATTCGATCGACTGCGTACGGATGTCGAACTCGTTGACGCGATGGGCGGCGTTACGCCTGACTCTCGACAGATCCAGGGCGATTCCGCGCGCGTACGGATGCTCGTCATAGTGGTTCAAGATCAAGTTCTCAGCAACGGTGAATGAGCCGACGCAGCCGTGCTGCTGACGGTCCTCGGGGACGAACCCCAGGCCGGCGTCAATGGTCTCCCTTGGCGACAGCCCGGTCAGTGGCTTGCCGTCCAGGTGGATCGATCCTTTTATGACCGGAGTCACGCCGAGCAGCGCTTCGGCGAGCTCTGTTTGGCCGTTGCCTTGGACGCCGGCGATGCAGACAATCTCCCCGCCGGACACCTCAAGATCAAGATCCTGCACGGCTAGCGTGCCGTTCGGGCTGGCAGCTGAGACGCCTTTCATCACCAGTCGTGGCTCTGCTGTGGGCAAGGCCGGCTTCTTGTCCACGACCAGCTTGACAGCGCGGCCCACCATGAGCTCTGCCAGGTCCGCCTCGGAATCGGTCTGCTTCGCGGTTCCAACCACCTTGCCGTGCCTGATCACGGTGATCTTGTCCGCGATTTCGCGCACTTCCCGCAGCTTGTGGGTGATGAACACGATCGCCTTGCCCTCGTCGCGAAGCGAACGCATCACCGCCATCAGCTGGTCGGTCTCTTGCGGCGTAAGCACAGCGGTCGGCTCGTCCAAGATCAAATACTTGGCGTCGTTGGCCAGCGCTTTCAGAATCTCGACCCGTTGCTGGACGCCTACCGGAAGATCTTCGATCAGCGCGTCCGGATCCACATCGAGGCCATAGCGTTCCGACAGCCGCTGGACGGTGCGCCGCGCCTCACCCATGTTGAGCAGTCCAGCCGTGCCGTCCTCCCGCCCGAGGATGAGGTTCTCGGCGACGGTGAAGACGTCCACCAGCATGAAGTGTTGGTGCACCATGCCGATCCCGGCGGCAATGGCCTCCTTCGGGTTGCTATGGACATGCTCAACATCGTCGATGGAAATCGTGCCTTCGTCGGGCTGGAGCAGCCCGTACAACACGTTCATCAGCGTGGTCTTCCCCGCCCCGTTCTCACCCAGCAGGCAATGGATCTCACCGGGCGTAATGTCCAGGTCGATCGAGTTGTTGGCGACCAGGTCGCCGAACCGCTTGGTGATCCCCCGCAGCCGAAGGCCCGTTCCGGCCGCGGGGGCCGAGGTCGGTGTCACCCCTCAATCATGCCGAGGGCTGCGACTTGGACTCGATGGTGATCTTGCCGCTGATGATGTCAGCCTTGAGTGCGTCCAGCTCGGACTTCAGTTCCGCAGGAACCTTGGAGTCGAAGTCGTGGAACGGCGCCAAGCCGGTGCCATCGTTCTCGAGAGTGCCGACGTACGGCTCGTTGGAGAAGGAGCCATCCTTGGCAGCCTTGATCGCATCTGCCACCGCCACATCCATGCCTTTGTAGACGCTGGTGACGACGTTGGGGCAGTAGGTCTCCGCGCTCACGCAGCCGTCGGTGTCAACCCAAATGGCATTGACCTTGCCGCCACTTCCCTTGGCGGCCTGCAGCGCGCCGAGGCCGGCTGGGCCGGCGACCGGGAAGACGATGTCAGCACCCTGACTGATCAAGCCTTGCGCCGTACGCTGGCCGCCCTTCTGGTCCTCGAAGTCACCGGTGAACTGCCCGTCCTGCTTGGCGGCATCCCAGCCGAGAACCTTCACATCCGCGCTCTTCTGCTTGTTGTAGTAGTTGACGCCCTGGCTGAAGCCATCCATGAAGATCGTGACTGTCGGAAGATTCTGCCCGCCGAAGGTGCCAAGCTTCTTGGTCTTGGTCATACCTGCGGCCAAGTACCCAGCAAGGAAGCTCGACTGGGCAGTATTGAAGATCAGCGGCTTGAGGTTCTTGGCCGCCGGGTAGGTCTTCGGGTTGTTGCTATCGACAATGGCGAACTTGATGTCGGGGTTCTTCTTAGCGGCGGCGAGTGTGTCATCGCCGAGCAGGAAGCCGACGGTAACGATGATGTTGCAGTTCGCATCCACCATCGCCTGAATGTTCTTCGCGAAGTCGGCGGGCGTTTGCGACTCGACTTGACCCGTCTCGATCCCGAGCTCGGCCTTGGCGTCGGTCAAGCCCTTGTAGGAGGTCTGGTTGAACGACTTGTCGTCAAAACCGCCCGAGTCGGAAACCATGCAGGCCTTGAAAGCAGCACCCGACGCGCTGGCACTGGCACTCCCCGGAGCACTCGGAGCAGCCGACGAGCCAGTCCCGGGCGCCTGAGCGCAGCTGGTGAGGGTCAGGGCGGCAGCACAGATGAGCGCACCGCCCAGGGTGAGGGTTTTCTTCACGCAATGCCTCCTCGGCAAGAGTTCACAACTTTTGTCGCCCCAACCGCCTCGGAAAGCGCATCCTCGCCCCGGTCAGGTCTCGGACCGACTCTAACTCCGACTGTGAAGTCGCGGGTTGCAGGCGGATAAGGACTCGGTACCAGTTTTCTCCGCCGCAGCTGTTGGCCCTTAGATCGCCGTTCGCTCGAAGGTGGTGGCCACTTCTGCGAGCACCTTGAGGCCTACCGGGATGCATCCCTCATCCACAACGAAGGTGGGCTGGTGAATGTCTGGGCAGATTTTGCCTGGGGTTCGTACGCCAAGCCGCGCCAGGGCGCCGGGGACCTGCTGCAGCATCCAGGAGAAGTCCTCGCCGCCCAGGGACTGCTCGGTCGTCGTCACGGCATCGGGGCCGAGCATCTCCTCAGCTGCCCGGGTCAGCCGGCGTACGCCGCGCGCGTGGTTGACTGCGGGGGGCACTCCGTCGGTGACAGCGACGTCCACGTCGACTCCGAACGGCCGAACGATGTCCGCGGCCAGCTCTGGAATGAGCTGCTTGGCCAGCTGCCAGCCGGCTGCGTCGAGTGCCCGCAGCGTTCCCACGATCTCCCCAGTGCGGGGGATGGCGTTCGCGACCGAGCCGGAATGCATGGATCCCCACATCAGCGAAACCCCGCTGCGCGGATCGACTCGGCGGGACAGCAACAGCTGGGTCATCGTCGCCAAGGCACCGAGTGCGCCGATGACGTCCTGGGTCAGCTGCGGCCGCGAGGTGTGGCCGCCGGCGCCACTCAGGCTGATGTTCACCTGGTCGACCGCTGAGGTAATCGGCCCGACCTTGAGGGCGATCTGGCCAACATCGGTTCGCGGGTCGCAGTGCAGCGCGTAGATCTCAGTGAGGTCGTGCAGCACGCCCCCCTCTATCGCGTCGAGGGCTCCGCCGGGGCTGGTTTCCTCCGCCGGCTGGAAGATCAGCCGCACACCTCGAGTCAGCAGATCAAGGTCACGAAGTCGTGACAACACAATGCCGACCCCGAGCAAGATCGCGGTGTGCACGTCGTGGCCGCATGCGTGGCAAACTCCGGGGATCTTGGAGGCATAGTCGACGTTCTTGCCGTCGGGGATGGTCAGAGCGTCGATGTCGGCGCGCAGTCCCACGAGACCGGTGGAGTCGTCGAAGCCATCCGGCAACACATCGCAATAGGCGCCGGTGCCGACGGGAAGCACCTTCACCACAAGCCCGTACCGCTCGAGCTGGTCGACGATCAGGGCTGTGGTGCGATGCTCGTGGTTGCCGATCTCTGGATGAGCGTGGATGTCGCGCCGGATGGCGATCAGGCGCTCATTCAGAGCGCCTGCTAGGCGTGAGATCTCAGCGCGCCGTGCTGTGTCAGAGTCAGGTACGAGCATCGGAGTCAGTCTTTCACGCCGATCGCCCGTGGGCCGGAAACGCTCACACTCGTAACAAGACAGTCATGCTCTCGGACGGTAAACGCCCCAAACATCACGAAGAGCATCACAGACCTCGCCAACGGTGGCTCGCAGCCTGAGAGCGTCCTTCATCGGCACCAGCACGTTGCCAGTACTCCGCGCAACAGCTCGGATCTTGTCTAGCGCGGCCTCGACCGCAGCCCGGTCTCGGCTTGCTCGCAGCGCAGCAAGCCTGGCGGCTTGCGTCACTTCGACGGCTGGATCCACCTGCAGCGGTTCGTACGGCTCTTCCTCGTCCAGCTGGAATCGGTTCACCCCGACGACAACCCGCTCTCCAGCGTCAATCTGACGCGCCACCTGGTATGCCGAGCGCTCGATCTCAGCCTTCTGGAAACCCTGCTCAATCGCCGCCACCGCACCGCCCCGCTCGGCGACCGCTTCCATAAGGCGGCGGCTTTCTGTCTCGACATCATTGGTCAGCGACTCGACGGCGTACGAGCCGGCGAACGGATCAACCGTCTTGGTCACATCGGTCTCGTACGCGAGCACCTGCTGGGTTCGTAGCGCGAGCCGGGCTGCCTTGGGAGTGGGTAGCGCGATTGCCTCGTCAAAGGAGTTCGTATGCAGCGACTGGGTACCCCCCAGCACCGCGGCCAGCGCCTGTACTGCGACCCGTACCAGGTTCACCTCCGGCTGCTGAGCCGTCAGCTGCACCCCGGCAGTCTGGCTGTGGAAGCGCAGCATCATGGATTTCTCCTCCCGCGCGCCGAAGTGATCCCGCATGAGCTGTGCCCAGATCCGTCGCGCGGCCCGAAACTTGGCGACCTCTTCCAAGAGCGTGGTGCGCGAGACGAAAAAGAACGAGAGCCGCGGCGCGAAATCATCCACCGCCAGACCAGCCGTCAATGCCGCCTCGACGTAGGCAATCCCGTTGGTCAGCGTGAAGGCGATCTCTTGTGCCGGTGTGGCACCGGCCTCAGCCATGTGGTAGCCCGATATCGAGATCGTGTTCCACCTTGGCAAGTGATCACGGCAGTAGGCGAAGGTGTCGCTGACTAGCCGCAGCGAGGCCGCCGGCGGAAAGATGTACGTGCCGCGCGCGATGTACTCCTTGAGGACGTCGTTCTGGATGGTTCCGGTGAGAGCGGCCGGAGAGACACCCTGCTCCTCGGCAACCAACTGGTACAGCAACAACAGGACAGCGGCGGGGGCGTTGATGGTCATCGACGTCGAGACCTTGTCAAGGGGAATGCCAGCGAAGAGCTCACGCATGTCCTCGATCGAGTCAATGGCGACCCCGACCTTGCCCACTTCGCCGCCCGCGATCGGCGCATCCGAGTCGTAGCCCATTTGAGTCGGCAGGTCAAAGGCAACAGAGAGGCCCGCAGTCCCGTGTGCGATCAACTCGCGATAGCGGGCATTGGACTCAGCGGCGGTGCCGAAGCCCGCGTACTGGCGCATGGTCCACGGCCTGGTGGTGTACATCGATGGGTGAATGCCCCGCGTGTACGGATAGTTGCCAGGCTCACCGAGCGCAAGATCAGGATCGAATTCGGCGAGATCCTCTGGTCCGTAGACGGCCTTGAAAGGCGTTCCAGACTCCGTCTCTGCACTCACCTGGGAATAGTCGCATGCCTTTTTGTGCCCTGCTCGCGCAGTGCCTTATGGCTCACCCCGCTCGCGAGGATCGCGCTCGGAAGCCGCTGCCTGTCGAACCTCAGACCTGGACCGAGCTCTGCGCCAGGGCGACAGCCGACTCGATCATGCGTACCGTCTCGGCTTGCCACTTCGGCTCCTGCCCTCGGTAGGGACCGGTGGCGAGCGAGACGATCACCCCGGCAGCACGCAACCGCAGCTCGGCCGGATCCACCCGGGTGTCGAAGACCTGCAGCCAGAGATTGATCAAACGCGTCAGCCCGGCTGCCTGTTCGGCAGTCATCCGTTGCATCGTCGAAAGGTGGGCGATCATGCAAGCAAGATCATCAGCGCGCCGGCCCGGCCCCATGGTGTCGATGTCGAGCAAACCGGTGATCAAACCGTTCGCCACGAACACCTGGCCCTCGTGGAAGTCGCCGTGCGTCGGCTCCAGACCCGGCTGCGCCCCGGCCAGACCACCGGAAACCTGCGCGACCAGCCACCGTAACTGCGGATCCAACGCCGGCAGCGCGGCGGCGATCATCTCCGCGTACGTACCCACGGCACCTGTCCACGGTGGCCGACGCGGCAGCCCCACAACCGCCGATGGCAAGGAATCGAGCAACATGATCATGTTCTCGGCAGTGCAGGGCATCGCCTCGTCGAAGATCGCGCGCGTCAGCGCCCTACCCGGCAGCTCGTGGAGCACCAGAATGAAGTCTGGGGTGGCCGCTGCCACCAGGGCGGCAGGGAATCCAGCGCGCCGCAGCAGCTCGTGGCGCTGCAAGGTAGGCCCGTACGCGGATTCTCGTAACACCTTGACGAAGAAGGTTCTTGACCCGCCGCCGGTTCTGATCACGGCCTTAAGCACCGCACGCCGGCGCGGCCGATAGCTGATCATCTCCAGAGCGACGCTCTCGCCCGTCACTGGATGATCAAGAACTCGATGCTCGTTGAGTAATGCGGCCAGCGCGTTGGGCACGGCTGCACGTGGCAAACCCGGCAGATCGGGATCGTTCGGGTACAGCCAGACTGCAACCTCACGTTCCCCGTCACCAAGGATCATGGCTCGCTCGTCGTTGCCGCTGCGACCTCCTACTCGGGTGCTGGCTCCCAGCAACTCAGTGCGACGTCCGGTCGGCCAGTCGACCGATGCTGAGTACGTCGCAGTGGTCGAATGCCTTGGGTTGGCATCAACGTGATCCAGCCGCCACGAGATGAGGCTGCCACCGGCATGCTCGACAGCGGCCGAAAGCAGGTTCGTCACTTCGGCAGAAGTCAGCAAGTTCGACCCGTCCGGGTCCCCCGAAACGGTCACGGAGCCGATCTTTCCACACGGCTTCGACGGGCCATCGGATACAAATGGAAACATGGCAACGTGACTGTCGCACTTAGCATCCTGGCCCTGGTTGGCACGGTGCTCGCCGTGACGGCGTTGGCCAATCGGATCAGGTTCTCCGCGCCGCTGCTCTTGATGCTCGTCGGAATCGGCGTGTCCTTTCTGCCCTTCGTTCACGTTCCCGAGCTGTCGGCGGAGGTCATACTGATCGGCTTCCTCCCGCCATTGCTGTATGCCGCGGCGATCCGGACCTCCGTCATCGACTTCCGGGCCAATCGTCGATCCATCGCGCAGCTTTCGGTGCTGCTCGTCGTCGTCACTGCTTTGGGTGTTGGTCTGATCACCTGGCTGATCCTGCCGGTGAGTTTTCCAGTGGCCTTTGCGCTGGGCGCCGTTGTGGCTCCGCCCGATGCCATCGCCGCAACCTCGATCGCCCGCCGGATCGGGCTGCCGCGCCGCCTGGTGACCATCCTGGAGGGCGAATCGTTGGTGAACGACGCCACCGCGATCACCTGTCTCCGACTGGCGATTGCCGCCATCGGGGGCACCGTCACGGCAGCGCAGGCAACACTCGGCTTCCTCCTCGCCGCCATCGGCGGAGCTGCGGTCGGCCTCGCGGTGGCGCTGTTCGTCATCCCCATCCGGGCACGGATCACTCAACCGGTTTTCGACACGGCGATCTCGATCCTGGTGCCGTTCGCGGCCTATCTGCCTGCCGAGGCGCTCAGCATCGGGGACTTTCACGGGTCGGGTGTCATCTCCGTCGTGACCGCAGGTTTGATCCTCGGCCACAAGTCGCCGGTCATCCAGTCAGGCCAATCCCGGCTGAGCGAGCGGGTGAACTGGGCCACCATCGAATTCCTGATGGAGAACACGGTGTTCTTGATCATTGGCCTCCAGGCACGAGGCATCATCGTGGCCAACTCGAAATCCGATCTGTCCGGATTGCAAATCGCCGGGTTCTGCGCGGCGATCCTGGGCGGTGTCATCCTCATCCGGTTGCTATGGGTCATGGGCACACGCGGCCTCCTGTTCCGTTGGGACAAGGACACCCATCAGGTCACAGTTCCGTGGTCGTACGCGCTCGTCATCGGCTGGGCGGGTTTTCGGGGGGTGGTGACCCTTGCCACAGCCTTCTTGATTCCCATAGGCGTGCCCTTCCGCGAGACGTTGATCTTCGCTGCGATGGTCGTCACTGCAGGGACTCTGCTACTGCAGGGTCTGACACTGCCGCTCCTGGTCAGGGCACTGAACTTGCGGGGCCCAGATGCGCGCTCCGACGCCTTGCAGGCGGCTCATGTGTTGCAGACATCCAGCAACGCCGCCATTGCCCACCTCGATGACATTGTCGGCCCGGACGATGCGCCCGAGACAGTGCAGATGCTGCGCGACCGCATCGCGGCTCGACCGGATGCCATGTGGGAGAAGCTCGGTATGCCCGGCGACGACGAGACCCCGGCTGAGCAGTATCGGCGGCTGCGACTGCAGACGATCGACATCGAGCGCGACGAGGTACTGAAGATCCGCTCCAGCGGCACCGTTGACCACGACATCATCGAGCAAGTGCTTGGGTCGTTCGACATCGAGGAGTCAATGCTCACCATCGCTACAGAGCGGTCGGAGCAGCTCACCGAGGATGAGCCCGTGACCACGCCCACCGTCGCTGCTGGCCTCTGCGGGCACCTGGAACACGCTCCCGCCAGTATCAATCCGAACGGCCCGGGGGTCTGCGAGGACTGCATCCGGGAGGGTACGCGTACGGTGCACCTGCGAATCTGCCTCGCCTGCGGCAACGTGGGATGCTGCGACTCCTCAGTCGGGCGGCATGCTTCGCGCCATTTCTCGCGGACCGAGCATCCGGTCATGCGGAGCTTCGAGCCGGGCGAGTCGTGGCGCTGGTGCTACCTCGACGAGCGGATTGGCTGATGCGCAGGCGAAGGACCGACTTCGGTACGTATCAAGACGCTTGCGCCGCGCTCTTTTGGGTATGACTGGACTGACGCGCCAGGCATTCAAGTTATGCGTGGCGCACTTTCGCGGAGTATTTTCTTGCTTGATGACATCGGATTTCGCCGCTTCAGAATGAACGGCGGCACCATGGAAGAGAGCCTGGCCACTCGGGCGGGCCGGCTCTTCGAGCAATATCGTGACGGCGACCAGGCGAAGATGGGTGACCTGGTTCGCGTTCTCACTCCAATCCTGTGGCACACCGTGCGCTCCTCGGAGCTGGACTCTGCGACTGCAGAGGACGTGCTGCAATCGGCGTGGCTGACGCTGGTCCGCAAGTCCGACACGATCACCGAGCCACTTGCCGTGCTGCAGTGGATGGTCGTCACCACCAAACGCGAGGCCTGGCGAGTTGCCAAGAATCAAGCAAGGCTCCGGCCGGAAGATCTGGAGTCGTCCGCGACTGCAGCCGCAAACCAGAGTCCATCGGTCGAGGACACCGTGCTCCGCGATGAAGGCCACACCCGGCTGTGGAGACACATCGAGGCCTTGCCCAAGCGATGCCGGACTCTGTTGCGCGTCATCGCCTTCGCAGACCGACCCGACTATGAAGAATTAGCCAAAGCGCTGGGGATGCCGCAAGGCAGCATTGGCCCCACTCGGGGGCGCTGCTTGGCCAAGTTGCGGATCTCCCTTGCGCAAGACCCCACTTGGGAGCACCAATGAACGGATCTGACGACGATCGCCAGACCGAGGTCGAAGAGTCGCTCGCTGCCGAGGACCTGGATCCCAGCGACTTTGCCCTCCTCAACTCACTTCGCGCCTACTATGACGAGCGCGACCCAGTCCCCTACGGATTGCTCGAGCGGATCCAGTTCGAGATCACTCTGGATGCGCTTCATACCGAGGTGGCGACCCTGACTCAGCTGGACATGGCGACAGCCGGCACACGCAGCGCGGCTACGGAGACGGTTCGTACCATCACCTTCAGCAGCGACTCACTGACCACGATGGTGACCCTCGCGCCGCAAGGCGATGGCACCGTTCGGGTGGACGGATGGGCAGCGCCCGGCGCCGGCATCCGCGTTGAAGTGTTGCTCCCGGACGGGCCTCGCAACACCTACGCCGATGAGGATGGCCGATTCGTGTTCGAAGGTGTGCCTTGTGGGCTAGCCAAGTTTGCGCTGTACGTGCCACGTGACGCTGAGTTCTCCACGGTGCTGAGCCCGGCCATCGAGCTGTAGCGCAGGGCCGGCACCGTCGATTCCACCAGACCGGCGGAACGAGCGAAGACTGGCAGCCGTGTGCTCGAGTCCCGCTCAGGTTAAGCCGACTTTTGCATAGACATCAGCCAGCGTGGCACTGGCTACCTCCCGCGCCCGGTCAGCCCCCTTGGCCAGGATCGATTCGAGCTCGCCGCGCTCCTCCATGAGCTCGAGGGTGCGATTCCGGTATGGCGTGGCGAACTCGGTGACCGCATCGGCTACAGCGCTCTTCAGGTCTCCGTAACCCCGCCCGTGGAACTCCTTGACGAGCGAGTCGACATCAGTACCGGTCAGCGCCGACAGGATGGTCAACAAATTGGAGACGCCGGGTTTGTTGACCTCGTCAAAGATGATCTCCCGGCCGGAGTCGGTAACCGCAGATTTGATCTTGCGAATGTTGATCGCCGGATCGTCCAAGAGCTCAACGATGCCAGTCGGCGCGGAGAGCGACTTGCTCATCTTCGTGCCCGGCTCAGCAAGATCGGCAATTCTGCCGACTGAGGGCAAGATGTACGGCTCGGGGACGACGAATGTCGGCCCATAGCGTGAGTTGAAGCGTGCCGCCAGATCGCGGGTGAGCTCAAGATGCTGCCGCTGATCTTCCCCCACAGGTACCTGATCAGTTTGGTACAGCAAGATATCGGCGGCCATCAGCACCGGATAGGTGAACAAGCCAACGTTCGTGGCCTCAGGTCCCACCTTGGTGGCCTTGTCCTTGAACTGGGTCATCCGCTGGGCCTGACCGAAGCCGGTGAGGCAACCCAGGACCCAGCTGAGCTGGGTATGTTCGGGCACGTGGGACTGGAGGAACACGGTGGCTTTCGCCGGGTCGATTCCTCCGGCAAGCAGCTGCGCCGCAGTCCGCAGGGTGCGCTCCTGCAGTACTGCAGGCTCAATCGCGATCGTCAGCGCGTGCAGATCGGCGATCCCATAGAACGCTTCATGATCTTCTTGCAGTGGCACCCATTGGCGCAGCGCACCTAGGAAGTTGCCGAGGTGCAGAGAGTCCGCGGTTGGCTGGGCGAGGGAGAGCACGCGCGGCCTGCTGCCACCGCTGTGTGAGGGCATGAGGTACGGATGTTCCTTTCCAGATCGCGCCTAGCTGCGAGCGTCGGCATGCGCGAGCAGCGCTGCACACTGTGGGCATTCGCGTCATTGTTTCACGCGTCGGGCAGCCGTTCGGAGCCATTTCCAGGTCCGCACCCTTCCGAGAACCCCCCATGAACCACCGGCACAATCATTCTCTCGATCGCCAGCCACCCGGTCTTGGGTTTCTTCGCACAGGGCCACGAATCCAGAACGATTCGACCCCATCCGGCAGTGCGATGGGCCGAAAGCCCCTAGTCAAGTTCGAAACAGAACCGGGAGGCTGGCGTAATGCCGCCGGTTGAGGATCAGGGCGGACTTCGATGGCCACCTCGCCGCTCGGGAGAACGGAGCAGAATATGCCAGCAAAGGCGATCTCAAGGACGACAAGAAACCAGTCGAAGAAGTCGGCTGCGAACCAGAAGGCTAAGCGCGGCACTCTTCCCGCAGGCCCTTTGTCGGAAGACGAGCTTCGCCGGATGGACATGTGGTGGCGCGCAGCCAACTATCTTTCGGTCGGCCAGATCTACCTGATGGGCAATCCGCTGTTGCGTGAGGAGCTTGAGCCGGAGCATGTCAAACCACGCCTCCTTGGGCACTGGGGCACCACCCCTGGCCTGAACTTCCTCTACGCCCACCTCAATCGCGCGATTACCCAGCGTGACCTCGACATGATCTACATCATTGGTCCGGGCCACGGCGGCCCGTCTCTGGTATCCGCGGCATGGCTGGAGGGCACCTACACCGAGGTCTACCCCAACATCACCCGCGACGCCGGCGGCATGAGGCGGCTCTTCACCCAGTTCTCCTTTCCCGGGGGTATCCCGAGCCACGTGGCTCCGGAGACTCCTGGGTCGATCCATGAGGGTGGCGAGCTCGGATATGCGATCTCTCACGCGTACGGCGCCGCCTTCGACAACCCGGACTTGATCGTTGCCTGCGTCGTCGGCGATGGCGAGGCAGAGACCGGCCCGCTCGCCACGTCATGGCACTCCAACAAGTTCCTGAACCCAGTGGGAGACGGGGCGGTGCTGCCCATTCTGCATCTCAACGGTTACAAGATCGCGAATCCCACCGTCCTTGATCGCATTCCCACCGATGAGCTGGAGGCACTGTTCCGCGGATACGGCTACGAGCCACACGTGGTCGCCGGTGATGACCCACCGACCATGCATCAGCAGTTCGCCACGACGCTTGATGCCTGCCTTGATCGCATTGCCGAAATACAACATGACTACCGGGAAGGCGGCGCGACAGGTCGTCCCACCTGGCCCATGATCATCTTCCGCTCGCCCAAGGGCTGGACCGGGCCCAAGAAGATCGACGGGAAGCTCGTCGAGGGCTTTTGGCGCAGCCACCAAGTGCCGTTCTCAGACACACGGCAGAACCCCTCTCACCTGTTGGAACTGCACACGTGGCTGCAGTCCTACAGGCCGGATGAATTGTTTGATTCCGAGGGCCGGCCGGTCCCTGAAATCGCCGAGCTACATCCGGTCGGCGAGCGCCGAATGAGCGCCAATCCGCACGCCAATGGCGGAGGCTTACGGCGCCCCCTGAGGATGCCTGACTTCCGTGATTATGAAGTGAAGGTCGACAGGCCTGGTCACAGCATCGCCGAGGCGACCCGCGTAATGGGCACATTCCTCCGTGACGTCATGAAGCTCAACGAGGATCACCGCAACTTCCGGCTCTTCTCCCCGGATGAGAACAATTCAAACCGGTGGCAGGACGTCCTCGAAGTCACCAATCGCACCTGGCTGGCCGAAATCTACGACTACGACGATCACTTGGCGCCCGACGGTCGGGTCATGGAGATCCTGTCCGAACACACCATTCAGGGCTGGCTGGAGGGATACCTGCTCACCGGTCGGCACGGATTCTTGTCCACCTACGAGGCCTTCATTCACCTCATCGACTCGATGTTCAATCAGCATGCCAAATGGCTGAAGGTGACCGACAACATCGAGTGGCGTCGCCCGATCTCTTCACTCAATTATCTGTTGTCCAGTCACGTGTGGCGTCAGGATCACAACGGGTTCTCCCATCAGGATCCCGGTTTCATCGATCACGTGATGAACAAGAAGGCTGAGATCGTACGGGTCTATCTGCCGCCGGATGCAAACACGCTGCTCTCGACAACCGACCATTGCCTGCGATCCAGGCAGTACGTGAACGTCATCGTTGCGGGCAAACAACCCGCCCCGCAGTACCTCTCGATGGACGAAGCCATCAAACACTGTACGAAGGGCATCGGCATCTGGGACTGGGCCAGCAGCGACCAGCACGGTCCGACCGATCTCGTCATGGCCGCCGCAGGTGATGTACCCACCATGGAGGCGCTGGCCGCCACGGAGATCTTGCAGACGCGCTTCCCTGACCTGCGAATCCGCTTCATCAACGTCGTGGACATCATGCGGTTGCAGGACGACAGGGAACATCCGCACGGACTGTCCGACATGGCATTCGCTGCCCTCTTCACACCCAACGCACCCATCGTCTTCGCATACCACGGTTATCCCTGGTTGATTCATCGACTGACCTATCGGCGGAGCAACCACAACAACATCCACGTACGCGGTTACAAGGAAGAGGGCACCACAACGACGCCGTTTGACATGTGCGTCCTCAACGAACTGGATCGCTTCTCGCTAGCCATCGACGCGATCGACCGCGTGCCTCAGCTGGGGTCGAGCGCGGCCCACGTACGACAAGAGCTGGTAGACAAGATCATCGAGCACAAGCACTACATCCGCCGCTACGGGGAAGACATGCCAGAAATCGCCGGATGGGTATGGCGGTCCTCAGCGGATAAGGAGCCCTCCACCTCAACAACGAGTCCGGGTGTCATTGCGACGGCGGGCGACAACGTCTAGGGCAACATCACAAAACGTGTAAACCGAGTGCCCAAGGCGCTAGGAGGCTGCCAGGGTGAAGTCCTTTCCGTCCAGCCGATGGACGACGAAGGTGGCTGCCCGGCGGCCATCGAGCTCGCTAACCCGAAGCTCGACCTGAGCAGGCTCCTCATCAGCGGGATCGATCGAGGCCAGCTCCAGCGAAATGGCATCGCCGACGCTGGGTAGCTGCCCGAGCCTGGCCATGAAGAAGCCAGCCAAGGTGTCGTACGGTCCCTCCGGCAACACCAGACCGGTCTTCTCGGCGAAATCCTCCAGCGTTGTCAGACCGTCGATAACCAGGTCTCCGCTTACGCCGACCCGCTCCTCAGCGACCACGTCGTACTCATCGGTGATGTCACCGACCAGTTCCTCGACCAAGTCCTCCATCGTCACGATGCCGGCTGTGCCGCCGTACTCATCCAACACGATCGCCAGATGCGACGAGCTGCGTCGCATGTCGCTGAGTGCTCGAAGGACCCGCACGGTGTCAGGCATGGAAAGCACCGGGCGTGCCACCTCCGCCACGGGCGTTGTACGCGAGCTGAGATCGGGATCGAGCAGATCACGAACATGAACGAAGCCGATGACGTCATCTGCGGAATCCCCTATCACCGGATAGCGCGAGTGCGGTGCCTTGATCAGCTCGCGCACGGCTCGGTGCGCAGGCATGTCACCAGGAAGGAAGTCGACCTCAGTTCGCGGCAGCATCACCTCGCGGAGACTGCGCTCACCCGCTGCGAAGACGTCCTCGACGATCCGGCGCTCCTCGTCGCCGAGAGTGGTCGATCCGCTCACCATGGTGCGGATCTCCTCATTGGTCACCTCCTCGCGGGAGATCTTCGGGTCACCGCCCAGCACTCGGACAAGCACATTGGTGGAGACGCCGAGCAGCCAGATCACCGGCCGGGCAACTCGCGCTGTGAAATCCACCAGCGGTGCGAGAGCGAGAGCCACCCCCTCGGCGCGTTGCAATGCCAACCGCTTGGCGGTTAGCTCGCCGACGACGATGGAGACGTAGGAGATAACGATGGTGATCAGCACTAGGGAGATCGTGTCGGCGACACCGCTGCTGAGGCCCAGTCGCTCCAAGAGGGGGGTCAGATCATCGGACAGCTTGTCGGCGCCAAAAGCGGCGGCAAGAAAGCCGGAGAGTGTGACACCGACTTGGGCCACGGAAAGGAAGAGGTTCGGATTCGAGGTCAGCTTCGCGATCAACTGGCCGCGCTTGCCTCGAAGGGCAAGCTGCCTGATCTGGCTCTCCCGAAGTGAGACCAAGGCAAGTTCGGCGGCAACGAAGATGCCCTGGATCGCGACCAGCAGCAAGATCAGCAGGCTGTTCAGAACGACGCTACTCATCGCCGCAGGAGGTAGAAGGGTCTGTCACAGTCGGCGTCGCCACTCACCTCAGAAAGACTAGTGAACGAGCGGCGGTCGGGGTATTGCCGGTGCGAAGAACCCGGTTGTCACTCCGTCGTATCGCTGGATTGGATGGTGCTCATGGCGGACTCGAATCCTTCCGCGCTGCCGACGGCGCGCCCCTTCCCCGACGCGGTCCCGATTCTCATCGATGCCGAGGCCGACGTCACGCTGCGGGCGACTAGCAGGGGCGATTTCCCGGCGCTAGTGGAGCAGTGCCGTGATCCTGAGATGATCCGCTGGACAACTGTGTCGACTCCGCCGGATGGCTACCAGTTGCGAGACGCTGAGGAGTTTCTGGCGCTGACCGCCATCGGTTGGACGAGTGGTCAACGACTCGGCTGGGCCATTGAGGCGCAGCGAGACGGCGGCCGTGGCTACTGTGGCGGCGTCAATCTCGACCTCGAAGGCGACGGGGTCGCCGAAGTCGGCTTTGGCTTGCATCCTCAGGCGCGAGGCCGCTCCATCATGACTGCGGCGTTGCAGTTGGTCTGTAACTACGGATTCGAGGTCGCCGGCCTCCGGCTCATTCGGTGGCGCGCGATGGTGGGCAATTGGGCCTCGCGGCGTGTCGCGGCGAAGGTCGGCTTCGTCTTCGATGGCGCTGTCCGGGGTTTGCTCGTGCATCGAGGCGAGCTGCAAGACGGTTGGCTCGCCACATTGGTCCGAGACGATCCTCGAGTGCCGCAGCTGTGGCTGCGCCCGATCGAGATGCGCAGCAGGAGCGTGCGACTGCGAGCATTCCGTCCCTCCGATGTTGACCGCATCGTCGAAGCCTGCTCCGATCCGGGTACGGCATATTGGCTCGTCTCGATGCCGCGGCCGCACGAGCGTCACAACGCATTTGCCTACCTCGAGTCCATGAGCGAGCTGGCCGCCCGTGGAGAAGGCGTCGCCTGGTGCATAGCTGATCCGCGGGACGACCGGTGCTTGGGCTCGATCAGCCTGGACGGTCTCAATGGCTACGCGAAGCGCGGCGAGATCGGGTACTGGGCGCATCCCGACGCGCGGGGTCGGGGCATCGCAACCGAGGCTGTCCGTATGGTGACCCGGCACGCCAGGAACTCTGGACTGGCGAGGTCGCTCATGATTCGATGCGCGCGCGGGAACCTGGCCTCGCGGCGGGTGGCCGAACGGGCTGGCTACACCAAAGTCGGAGTCCAGCCCACCTCGGAACCTCTGCGCGACGGCCACTTGGCCGACCTCGTGCTCTATTCCTGCCCTTAGCCTTTTGACGCTCTCTGGGGACGCCCGCAGCGTCTGCGGAGCGGTGGGCGGCATGTTGTGGGAAAATCTGCGGGTGACATTGCAAGTGAGCGTCATCGGCACGAACTATCTAGGTGCAACCCATGCCGCTGGTATGGCGGAATTCGGCCATCAGGTGATCGGGGTCGACATCGATGTTGATCGGGTCAAGACGCTGAATGCTGGACAGTCGCACATCTTTGAAGTCGGCCTCGAGCCGCTGTTGGAGAGACACACTGCGTCCGGACGGCTACGGTTCACCACCGATTACACCGAAATTGCGGACTGGGCCGACGTACATTTCCTGGCGCTGGGCACCCCGTCAGCTGCCGGTGGCGCCGCTGATTTGAGTCAGTTGCATGCTGCGGTTGACACGCTGGCACCGCTGCTGACCAAGCCCACGCTGGTGGTGGGCAAGTCCACCGTGCCGGTCGGTACGGCGATGGCGCTGGAGGAGCGGCTGCGCAGCTCGGCGCCGGCGGGAGATGCGGTCGAGGTGGCCTGGAATCCGGAGTTTCTGCGCGAGGCGTACGCCGTGGAGGACACGCTGCGGCCCGACCGGCTGGTCTTCGGAACGCACTCTCGACACGCGCTGGACGTGCTGGAGGAGATCTATGCGATGCCGATCAGTGACCGTGTCCCCGTTGTGCGATGCGACATCGCAACCAGCGAATTGATCAAGGTCGCCGCAAACGCGTTCCTGGCGACCAAGATCAGCTTTATCAACGCGATGGCGCAAATGTGCCAGGCGGCAGGCGGCGACGTGATCTTGTTGGCCGACGCCCTTGGGTATGACGAGCGGATCGGACGGGAGTTTCTCAATGCAGGCTTGGGGTTTGGTGGGGGCTGCCTGCCCAAGGACATCGCTGCGCTGGCCGTACGCGCCGACGAGCTCGGCGTACACGTGCTGAGCGACTTCATTCGTTCGGTGGAGGCGATCAATGCCGGACAGCGAACGGAACTCGCAGAATTGGCGATCGATCAGGCCGGTGGAAGCGTGGCTGGCAAGCGGATCGCCGTGCTAGGGGCGGCGTTCAAGCCCGGTACCGACGACACTCGGAACTCCCCCGCGCTGACCGTCGCTGATCAGCTGCACGCGTCTGGGGCGGACGTACGCATCTATGACCCGCAGGCGAGGCTGCCACCGCGCGAAGGCTTCACCCAGGTCGCGAGCGTCGAGCAGGCGCTGCTGGGCGCTGACGTGGTGCTGCACCTGACCGAGTGGCCTGAGTTCCGCCAGCTCGACCCAGCACGCCTGGGCAATCTGGTCCGATCCAAGGTGATCATCGACGGCCGCCTCAAGCTCCATGCCCCCACCTGGCGTAACGCCGGCTGGAAACTCGTCCAGATCGGCCGCGCCACCACCCTCTAACCCACCGAGTTGTCAGCGTCTCAGCTTGCTATGGCCTGCTGAGACGCTGACAACTCGGCAAGCGTGGGCACTCCAATGGCTCGGAGGTCGGAGAATACCGAAGCGGCTTCCAGCCGGATCTCAAGTGTCGTTGCTCTTAGCACCCAACGTCGGCTGGTGACGATCGCGCGTTCACGCTTTATGTCGGCCTGCCAGTGCGCGACCTCGAGATGATGTCGCCCGTCGACCTCAAGTACGACAATCTCGCCGTTGGGCAGATCCCACTCGGAATCCAAGTATCGCCACCGACCAGACGCGTCCCGCCGTTGGCTCTGTCGGGTGGGCGGGACCAGGCCGAACTTGCGGCAAAGGTGTGCCAGATCGATCTCGCCCAAAGACTCGGCACCCGTGGCAACATCGGCAATCGCCAGCCGAAGATAGGCTTTGTGGCGAATCCGACCGACCGATCGCATCGCGGCATCGAGCCGCATGGCCGTCGTCAGCCGCTGTTGGACAGCCGCTGCGACCATCAGACACGCGAAGCGTGGGAAGGGCTGCCACGCCGCGGCATCGAGAACCGAGCGCGCAGTCTCAGTACGCGGAAGTCCTCGCGTGCGGATGACATCTTCCATCCTCAGACGGCGAGATTCATGAACGCGAACATCCGGCATGGCCGTCGTCCGGGATCCACGCTGAATGATCAGATGGATCACTTCAGATTCGCGAGAGAAACCTTTGAATCCGGCAAGCTCCATTGAGGTGTGGCTGCCGAGTGCCGCGTCCTCGCCGGCGTCAAGTACGGCGAGCCACATCAGCTGGTCGCGTAGTGGCGGGGCATTCTGAAGCAGTACGACGTTCTGGCCAATGGCGGTCCAGCGTCGGGCGTCGACTTGACTTGCGACGTATGCGCGAGAAACGTCGAGAGACCGAAATTGGTCGCGATGGATGACGCCGCGCTGCCCTACGGCAAGCCGGCCCAACTCTTCATGATGATCCATCCCGGGAAACATGCGACGAGTCTGGAAGCCGAGGCATCCACCACGTAACCACCACCGAGAAATCTGTGGATAACCGCCGAAGCTCATTCCGACTTGTCAGCGTCTCAGCGGGCTATAGCGCGCTGAGACGCTGACAAGTCGGCTGCGTGGAGGAGTTAGGAGAGGCGGGCGGAGAGATTGGTGTCGAGGGTGGCGAGGAACTCTTCGGTGGTGAGCCAGGGCTGGTCGGGACCGACCAGCATGGCCAGGTCCTTGGTCATGGCGCCAGCTTCCACCGATTTGATGACCACGTCCTCCAGAGACTCGGCGAAAGCAATCACCTCCGGGGTGTTGTCGAGCTTGCCCCGGTGCTTCAGGCCGCCGGTCCAGGCGTAAATGGAAGCGATCGGGTTGGTGGAAGTTGGCTTGCCCTGTTGGTACTGCCGGTAATGCCGGGTCACTGTGCCATGAGCGGCCTCAGCCTCGACCGTCTTGCCGTCCGGGGTCATCAGCACGCTCGTCATTAGGCCGAGCGAGCCGAAGCCTTGGGCCACGGTGTCGGACTGCACGTCACCGTCATAGTTCTTGCAGGCCCAGACGTAGCCGCCGCCCCACTTCAGCGATGCCGCGACCATGTCATCGATCAGCCGGTGTTCATAGGTCAGGCCGGCGGCCTTGAAATCAGCCGCGTACTCGTTTTCAAACACCTCGGCGAAGATGTCCTTGAACGCGCCGTCGTACGCCTTCAAGATCGTGTTCTTGGTCGACAGATACACCGGGTAGCCGCGCTCCAGCCCATACGCGAAGGACGCCCGGGCGAAATCGGCGATCGAGTCGTTGTAGTTGTACATGCCCATCGCCACGCCACCATCGGCTGCGAAGTTGGCTACGACGTGCTGGATCGGCTCGCCGCCATCTTCGGGAGTGAAGGTGATCGTGAGCTGACCCGCGCCTGGCACCTTGAAGTTGGTCGCCTTGTACTGGTCGCCGTGCGCGTGACGGCCGATCACGATCGGCTTAGTCCAATTGGGTACCAATCGCGGGATGTTGGAAATGATGATCGGCTCCCGGAAGACCACGCCGCCCAGGATGTTACGAATCGTTCCATTGGGCGAAACCCACATCTTCTTGAGGTTGAACTCCTGCATCCGCGCCTCATCTGGGGTGATGGTGGCGCACTTGACGCCGACGCCGTGCCTCTTGATGGCGTTCGCCGCGTCGATGGTGACCTGGTCCTCGGTGGCATCGCGATTGGTGATGCTGAGGTCGTAGTAGTCAAGGTCCACATCGAGATAGGGGTGGATCAGCCGATCCTTGATGAATTGCCAAATGATCCGTGTCATCTCGTCGCCGTCGATCTCGACGACCGTGCCTTCGACCTTGATCTTCGCCATGGCGCCAACCTATCGAACGACCACCTGCTCGTTCGACGGGCTCAGGCCGCATTGGGCGGCCGGTACACGAGGTCGACCCGGTCCTGCGGTCGCTGAGCCTCCTCGTACGCGTCCTCGCTCGGCATCCAGTCGGTCAGCCAGCGGTCCATCCGCTCCGGACCATCCCGCTGTCTGGCTCGTGCCAACCGGACCTCGTACGGCAGCTCGACCCAGATCGTGAAGTCCCACGGAACACCCAGACGTACGTCAGTGGCCGATACCCCCTCCACTACCACCGGCACCCCGATCGGGACGGTGTGCCACTCCGCGCCCACGTTGCGGTCGAAGTCCCAGCGCTGATATCGGCCCTGTCGCCCGGCCAGCAGCGGGTGCAGCACCTGCCGGACGAACCGATCCCGCTCCCAACCCCGGACGTCAGGCCGGGCGAAATCGTCAATGTGCACGACCACCGACCCGGGCAGCGCTGCAGCAATTCGGGCCGCCAGTGTCGTCTTGCCGGTCGCCCCCTTGCCGTCGACCCCGACCCAGCGAGTGCCCTGCCGCCCGTCGAGAGCGGCGACCACGGCTGCGACCGGGTCAACCTCGCAACTGGAATCCATCACCAGACCTCACCGTGCCAGGAGAGCTCGACCTTGCTAGCGTCACCCTACGAATCGCACCTGCCCATATCTGTTTCGAGGGAGTTCTCGTGAGCGCACCCGTGAAGGTTGCCGTAACCGGCGCCGCCGGCCAAATTGGCTACAGCCTGCTGTTCCGGATCGGCAGTGGTTCGATGCTCGGCCCGGACCAGCCAATCGAGTTGCGCCTCCTCGAAATCACCCCAGCACTCAAGGCGCTCGAGGGGGTGGTGATGGAGCTCGACGACTGCGCTTTCCCGTTGCTGAGCAAGGTCGAGATCGGAGACGACCCCAGGACCATCTTTGATGGGGTCAACCTGGCCTGCCTGGTCGGCGCGCGACCCCGCACCAAAGGGATGGAGCGCGGTGATCTGCTGGAAGCCAACGGCGCGATCTTCAAGCCGCAGGGTCAGGCCCTCAACGATCACGCGGCCGACGACGTCAAGGTGCTGGTCACCGGCAATCCGGCGAACACGAATGCGCTGATCGCCATGTGCAACGCACCGGACATTCCCATTGAACGGTTCAACGCGCTGACCCGGCTCGACCACAACCGCGCCAAGGCTCAGTTGGCCAAGAAAGCAGGCGCCAGTGTCAACTACATCACCCACATGACGATCTGGGGCAATCACTCCGCGACTCAGTACCCGGATCTGTTCAATGCCCTGGTACGCGGGCAGAATGCCGCGGAGCTGGTCAATGACCAGGAATGGCTGGAGTCCACCTTCTTGCCCACCGTGCAGCAGCGAGGAGCGGCCATCATCGAGGCACGGGGTGCGAGTTCGGCAGCAAGCGCCGCCAACGCGACGGTGAACCACATGCGGGACTGGGTCCTTGATACGCCGGAGGGCGATTGGGTGTCAATGGCAGTACCATCCGATGGCTCGTACGGGGTGCCGGAGGGCCTGATCTCCTCATTCGCGTGCACCGTATCCGGCGGCGCGTACCAAATCGTGCAGGATCTGAAGATCGACGACTTTTCTCGCGGCAAGATCGACACCAGCGTGGCCGAGCTGGTCGACGAACGTGAGGCGGTCCGAGCGCTAGGTCTGATCGATTAGTGGCCGCAAGTTTGACGTCGCTGCTGCGAGCGTCGGAAATCGCGCGCCGACGTACGGAGGAGGAGCGAGCAGAGGCGTTCTTCCTCTGCGAATGACGACGACGACGACGGCGGATTCCAAGCGCGATGCGCGAGCAGTAGAAACACTGAGCGACACTGGTTGCCATGAGTGAAAGCCAGTCACCGAACCCGTTCAGCCGCGAGGGCTCGCAGCCCGCAGACGGGCTGAGCGCCGATCAAGACCCCTGGGCTGCAACGCCACAGCCGCATCAGTCGACGGGCGAGGGGCCGAATCACTCAGAGGCAGCTGACTGGCCCTCCTACCCTGCCGGTGACCCGTACGGCAGGTCCGCAGCCGACCCGTACACCATGCCGGGCGACCCCTACAGCAATCCGAGTGCCATGTACGCCGGGCCAGCACATGGCTTCAACCCCGGCCCAACCCCGCCGTACGCCGACCCCACTCAGAGCCATGGGCAGCCGGCCGACAACAGCAGCACCCCGTACGAGCCCAACCCCTACCAGCCAGCCTTCGGGGGAGTGAGCCCCTACGGCGCAATGCCGACGGAGTACCCGCAAGCCACGCAGCACCCACAGGCAACACTGGCGCTGATCCTCGGCATCCTTGGCACCGTCCTGGGGATGGGTTGCATTGTCGGCGGGCTGCTGGGCATCGGCGGCATCGTCGTTGGCCGGCGTGTCCGCAACGAGATCGACGCGGAGCCAGGTCGCTATACCGGTCGCTCCCAGGCTGTCGCCGGTATTGTCACCGGGATTGTTGGAGTGTCGATCTTCACGCTCGTGACGGTGCTGATCGTGCTCGCTGTCGTGCTCGGCATCATGAGTTCGGGCTCTTGATCCGGCCTAGGCAAACTCCCCGCGGTGCGCGGATCTCATAAGGGCCATCATCAACCTGCCTGCTGCGATGTGCGGGTCGGATACGGAACAATGTGGACCATGACCAATCCGGACGAAGACAATCCTCAGGCCCAGCCGAGCCCACCCAATCCTTACGGTCAGCCTGGGCAGCCCCAGCCTTACGGTCAGCCTGGGCAGAGCCAGCCGAGCCCGCCCAACCCTTACGCTCAATCCGGGCAATACCAGCCCAGCGGCCAGCCGATGCCCTATGGCCAGCAGTCCTACGGCGCACCTGCACAGGAGCACCCACAGGGAACCCTGATCCTGATCTTCGGGATCCTCGGCATTTTCATCACGATCTTCGCCCCTATCGCCTGGTACCTGGGCAACAAGGCCAAGAAGGAGATCCAGGCGTCGGGCATCCAGTACACCAACGAACAAAACATCAGCGTTGGTCGCATGCTGGGCAAGATCTTTACGATCATCGCTTTGGTGTCGATAGCCATCACGATCATCATCACCATCATCGTCATTGCCGTCGGAGCGAGCCAAGGCGGCGGCTGACATATTTGGAGCTGCTCGCGCATCGTGCTGTGTTGGATTGCTCGCTCCGCTCGCGGCGATGTTCACGCCGCGATTTCCGACGCTCGCAGCTGAAGTTCTCTGAGTTCTTCGTGGCCTAGCGACCCTCGGGGACGACAATCGCGAGTGCGATGATCGCTGCCCCAGCGACGGCAAGAACAGTGACGTCAAAGGCCTTCGTCCTCACCTGGAGGAGCCCGGCGTCCCGGCTAGGCAAGGCGATCCGCTCCACCGCACCAACCCCGAGGGAAGCGCCGATGAGCAGGCAGCCTAGACGCCACGTGGACTCGCCGAGAAAGCTGACCACCAGGCCAGCGAGCACTCCGATCACCACGATCAACAGCGGCCATTGCCGCAATGATCTTGCAGCCGCGCTTGCCTCAGGCCGCCGCACGAGCTACCAGATGTTCGGCGCGTTCGACGACGTTGCTGAGCAGCATGGCTCGGGTCATCGGCCCGATACCGCCCGGCATCGGCGCGACCCAACCCGCGACCTCACGCACGCTCGGATCAAGATCACCAACTAGCCCCGCGTCGGTACGAGTAATGCCGACATCCACGCAGACCGCGCCCGGCTTGATCATCTCTGCAGTGACGAGCCTAGGCCGGCCCGCTGCTGCAACCACGATGTCGGCCTGGAGCGTGTGCTGGGACAGATCGACGGTCCCGGTGTGACACAGGGTGACAGTCGCGTTCTCACTCTTACGCGTGAGCAGCAGTCCGAGCGGCCGGCCAACCGTAGTACCTCGGCCGATCACACAAACCTCCGCTCCGTTGAGCCCGATGCCATTGCGTCGGAGCAGTTCGACGATGCCGCGTGGCGTGCACGGTAACGGGCCGGGCACCCCCAGCACGAGCCTGCCGAGGTTGACCGGATGCAAGCCATCCGCATCCTTCTCGGGATCGACCAGAGCGAGTGCGGCGTTGTCATCCAGGTTGCCCGGCAGCGGCAGCTGGACGATGTAACCGGTACAGGCGGGGTCGGCGTTCAGTCCGGCGATCACAGACGCCAGCTGCTCTTGGGAGGTCGAGGCAGGCAGTTCCACCTGGATCGAGGCGATGCCGACCTGCGCGCAGTCCCGGTGCTTGCCCCGCACGTACGAGCGACTGCCCGGATCATCACCGACGAGGACCGTTCCAAGACCAGGTACGACTCCGTGCTCGGCGAGCGCGGACACTCGATCCTTTAGCTCAGCTTTGATGGTCTCGGCCAAAGCTTTGCCGTCAAGAATTCGGGCCGTCATGTGCACACCTCAGTGGATCAGAGTCAGTGGAAGAAGTGTCGCGCGCCGGTGAAATACATGGTCGCGCCAGCAGCCTGGACCGCTGCGATGACATCCCCATCCCGTACCGAGCCGCCCGGCTGCACGATAGCGGACACCCCGGCCGCCAATAGGATCTCGGGCCCGTCCGCAAACGGGAAGAAGGCGTCGGAGGCTGCGACGGAACCGGCCGCACGCCCCCCTGCCCGTTGCACGGCCAGCCGACAAGAGTCGACGCGGTTCACCTGTCCCATCCCGACTCCCACCGAAGCACCGTCGCGTGCGAGCAGGATCGCGTTGGATTTCACCCCGCGTACGGCCTTCCATGCGAACTCCAAATCTGCCAGCGTCTCAGCGGAAGCCCGCTGACCGGCGACCAGCTGCCAGTTCGCGGCCCGGTCATGATCAGCATCAACGGTGTCGGACAGTTGGAGCAGGAGCCCACCATCGATACGCCTGCTCTCGACGCCGCCTCGCCTGGGTGGCTCGACCACAAGGATCCGGAGATTCTTCTTGGCAGCGAGCACCTCGAGCGCACCGTCGGCGTACCCGGGCGCGATGATCACCTCGGTGAAGATCTCCGCGACCTGTTGCGCCATCTCCACACTGACCGGCCGATTGGCCGTGATCACGCCTCCATACGCCGAGGTCGGGTCGCAGGCATGGGCCTTTCGATGAGCCTCTGCAATGTCTGAGCCAACTGCGATGCCGCACGGGTTCGCATGCTTGATGATCGCAACGGCGGGCTCGTCGAAATCGCCAGCCGACCTGCGTGCAGCGTCGGCATCGACGTAATTGTTGTAGGACATGTCCTTGCCGTGCAGTTGTTGCGCGTTCGCCAGACCGCGGGCGCCATCACCGCTGCGATAGAGGGCTGCCGGTTGGTGTGGATTTTCTCCATAGCGAAGTCCAGTGACCTTCTGCCAGGTACCTCCCATCCAACGCGGGAAGCCGGTGCCGTCACTGAGATCGCTTACTACACTGCCCATCCAGCTCGCCACCGCCACGTCATAGGTCGCTGTGTGGACGAAGGCGGCGGTCGCCAGCGCTTTCCGTTCCGCCAAGGTGAATCCGCCGGCTGCCAAAGCCCGCAACAGCTCCGGATATTGCTCAGGCGAAGTAATCACAGCCACTGAGGCATGGTTCTTCGCCGAGCTGCGCACCATCGCGGGGCCACCGATGTCGATCTGCTCGATGCAGGCCTCGGGAGCTGCGCCGGAAGCCACCGCTGCGCTGAACGGGTACAGGTTGCTGATCAGCAGATCGAACGGCTCGACACCAAGCTCGGCAATCTGATCACGATGCGATTCGAGCCGCAGGTCGGCGAGCAACCCGGCGTGGACCATCGGGTGCAAGGTCTTGACCCGGCCATCAAGGCATTCGGGAAATCCAGTGACCTTCTCGATCGGAGTGACCGGCAGGTCTGCCTCGGCGATCGTCTCGGCCGTCGACCCGGTGGAGACAACTTCTGCCCCGGCCTCGACCAGGGCACGTGCCACCACGAGCAGATCGGTCTTGTCATAGACCGAGACCAGCGCCCGTTTGATCGGTCGTCGGCTTCCGATCTCGCCATTGGGTGAATCGGTCATGTCCAGAGCACCTTCCTGTCGGCGACTCGCCAGCCTCGGGTGGCAAGTTGGTGGGTGATGGCGACGAGCATCTCGCGCTCCACGATCTTGATCCTTTCGTGCAACGTCTCCGCGGTGTCATCGTCGGCGACTTGCACTGCTCGCTGGTCGAGGATGACGCCGCTGTCGACTCCTGAATCGACCAAAAACACGGTGGCTCCAGTGATCTTGACGCCGTAGGCCAAGGCATCCCGCGGCCCATGTACTCCGGGAAAGGAGGGCAGCAACGTTGGGTGGGTGTTGATCATGTGACCCTCAAAGCGAGCCAGGAACTCAGGTCCGACGAGCTTCATGAAGCCGGCGCTGATCACCAGGTCCGGCTCATACTCTGCAACGTCCGCAGTCAAAGCGCGATCCCAGTCGGCTCTGCTGGCATGGTCTTGCAGCGACTCAACGAAGGTTGGGATGTTGGCACCCACCGCCCGCTCCAGTCCTTGGACGCCTGGACGATCCGAGCCGACAGCTACGATCTCCGCGCCGTACGCGGGGTCGGCGCAGGCATCGATCAGGGCCTGCAGCAGGGTGCCGCTGCCCGAGATCAATACGACGAGCCGGGCTGCCCGGCCCATGCGCATAGCGGGGAGGGGCTCGGGCACGACGCACAGCCTAGTGTCGCTAACACGACACTGGCGACCGGCGCGTCAGCTTCGGCTCGAGCGGGTGACCAGGCCGAACGCCAGCCCAGTGATCAAGCCAGAGAGGCCCATGGTGGTGCCGGCCATCACCAGCAATGGGAAGAGGCGCGGCCCGATACCAGCGAGCCGGAGCGTGCCAAGGTCACCGCTCGCCGCCCACGCCAAACCTGCGAACACCGCGCCCGCCAGCAAGCCGCAGGCTCCGCCGGCCAGACTGGCTTGATCAAACCGGACAGCTGGCCGGGAACCGAGCACCACCCAGCACGCGATTGCTCCAGCCACCGCGCCAGCAGCAAGCCACCAGAGCTGCGCCAGATCGCCGGGGCCAGGGGATGGTAGCGCACCCAGCAGCGGGATACCGGGGACCATCCCCAGTTGAGTAGCGGCTGGGGCAACGACCGAGCCGGCACCGAGTGAGAAGCCCGAGCCGAGCGCGTACGACGCGGACCAGATCAGCGCATTCGGTGCGAACGCCAGCTGTATGAGCAGCAAGGCGATACCGCCGGCAACACCTGGGTGCAGCGCGTCATGTAACGCTTCCACTCGCTGAAGATGCATCCCCAGACTCGTCACCAGCACCGCGGCACCCGCCACGAGCATCGCGAGCTGGGCCGCCAAGACGGCGCGTGGGATCGCCCGCGTCCAGCTGCGCACGTCGGCCCCGCTGGCACCCAGAATGCGGCGGCTGCCCCACCACGCTGCCAGAAGGTACAACCCGATCACTGCGGCCCAGCGCGCTGGAGCACGCCACGGCTCGCCCCACAGCAGGGCCACCACAAGAACGGGCAGCTGGTACGCAGCAACCGTGACGACGCTGATCAGCCGCGGACTCACCTTCTGGTCGGCGCGAACCTGCCGGGCACTCGCCGCCGCAAAGCGCGAGATCATGAACGCGATGACGACCGTTAAGCCCCACGGCACCAGCGTGACTGGAATAGCGCCAACAAGCACGCCGACGCCATTGCTCAGCAGCCAGAGCAGGGTGCCAAGCTGCAGTGCACCACCCAGACTCCCTGGCTCGGCCGCAAGCCAGCCGAGAACCACCACCCCGGCGCAGAGAATCCAGCTCGCCAGGGCCGTTGCCGCACCACCCACGACAGCCATGGCCGACCAGCTGATGGGCAGTGAAGCCGGCTCCGCCAGAGCGGCCTGCGCGCCTTTTTTCCGCGCAGGAGTCGCGTGCAATGAGAGCTCTGCAACACCGCGTCGGGAGGAAAGAAGTGAAGGCATGGCGCCTCCATGCTTGCCCAGCCAGCGGCCGGGACTGGGCGAGACACGCCAGCCCAGGTAAAGTCTTGCGATGATCGCCGGCGTTCGAGGGATCCGAGGGCCGGCCGAGCCAGCCTGTGATGGCGCTCCGAGACCCGGGGGGGACAGTTCAGCATGGTCGACCAGGAGTACCAGACTTATCGGCCCAGGCGAGCCTTCATCGAATCCGATGTACCGACCGCCGAGCCCGAGGTGCCGGCAAAGTCTTCTCACGAGAACGGGAGGCCGATAGCGCCTCGCGTCGTCGACGAGGATCATCCAAAGCCGCTGTATCGGGACGAGACGCGGACGAACGGCGCGTCTTGGCCGGCATCGCGCGCGGCTCCCGTCCCTGAGATAGATCCGCCCACCGATGAGACCTTGCGGCCCATCACCTTCACGCCCCGCCGCACCCGCGGCGTCGAAGACGAAACCACCGCGATCCTGCCGCGCAGTCGTCAGGGCCAGCGCCCTACGCAAGCTCGGCTCGACGCGATCGACGACTACGACGAGGACGAGCGGAAGTCGCTGAGCCAGCGCGCCAAACTTGCGTTACTGATCGGCGCAACGGCCGCAGTGGCCGTCATCGGCCTCCTCATCGGGTATGCGGTTCTCGCGGCGGACAACCAACCTCAGAGCCAGTCCAGCGTCCCCCCCTCCGCGGGCGGGAACGGCACTTCCAGCAACGCCAGCGACCCGCCACCGGACCAGACCGGAACCGCATTGTTGACCGACGCCACCATGCTCAGCCCAAGCCAGGCGAAGGCTCTCGACAGAGATCGCACCTGGAAGGTCACATCGACCGAGCGCAGCCCGTCGGAAGACGCGCCAGCAGCAGCGTGCTTCGGTGGCGAGCCACTCGAGGGCCAGCCAACGCCGCAGCAAAGGATCCTCCGCGTGCTGACCAGCGGCGGCAAGAAGGCCCCTGTCGCGCTGCACGAGGCCACGGCGTACAGCTCGGCTGACGAAGCCATCCAGGCGTTCGCAATCGCCTCGAAGACCCTCGGCGGCTGTGCAGTCACGGGCTCCTACATCGAATCAGGCCACTCAGTCAGCGGGGTTGGCGACCAAGCGACTGGCGTGGTGGTCATCGATGTCTCGAAGGACCAGGCCCACAGCGTCATTCTCAACCGCACAGGTCGTGCCATGAACGTCATCGACGCTTCCCAGCCGTCGAAGGCGCTCGCGATTGCCGCCGTCGCCAAGGCGCTGGGGCAGGTGAACAACGCTCAGTGCGGCCCGGCGGGTGGAGCATGCAACGGCGCGGCCCACGTAACAGACGGACCACCGCCGCTAGGTGGGGACGAACCTGGGTTCCTTGCGACCGGCGACCTTCCCCCTCCTCGTACGAAGGTCGCCGCGTGGGTGCCTACGGAGATTGAACCGCCGAAAGCGGACTTCAAAGGATCGCAGTGCGAGACCGTGAACTGGACAACGGTGACGGCGAATTCGAAGAACTCGAGGGTCTACCTGTTCCCGGAAAGTGGGAAGAACTTCTTCGGCATGAACGAGATCGTGCTGACTACCAAGGACGCCAAGGCCGCCAACAAGCTGGTCGACAAGATCAAGTCCGACCTGACGCGCTGCAAGAACCGCAGGCTCACCGCCAGTGTCAGCAAGCCCAACAGGGTCACCAGCGTTGGCGCCCAGAAAACCAAGATCGCCGGTTGGACATCGGTCGTGAAGCAGAAGTCGACAGACGGCACAGCCGAATATCGCGTCGGGGTGGTTGCCGCGGGACCAAAGGTGATTTACACGTTCTTGAACCCAAGAGGTGATTACGACTTCAGCGGTCGTCAATGGGACACAGTGGCCGTACGCGCTGGCGAGCGTGCGACCCAGGTCAACTGAGGCGGAATCCTCGCTCCTCCGCTAGCCAGCGCGCGACTCCCTGACGCCCGCGGCCTATCTGTTGGCCGCTCGCGCATCGCGCCGGGCAGCTGGCGGCGTCGTCTCTGCTCGCGAACTCAGAGGCTCGTCATAATGTCGCGCATGAGAGACGCGGTCTCACTCGGCGTCTTGCCGACCATGACTCCGGCAGCCTCCAACGCGTCCTTCTTGGCGGCGGCGGTCCCGGATGAGCCCGACACGATCGCTCCAGCGTGTCCCATGGTTTTGCCCTCAGGCGCGGTAAAGCCGGCGACATAGCCGACGACGGGCTTGGTGACGTTGGCGGCGATGTAATCTGCGGCCCGCTCCTCCGCGTCACCACCGATCTCTCCAATCATCACGACGGCGTCGGTGTCGGGGTCTTCCTCAAACGCCTGAAGCGCATCGATGTGCGTCGTGCCGATGATCGGGTCACCTCCGATGCCTACGGCGGAGGAAAAGCCGAAGTCGCGCAACTCATACATCATCTGGTAGGTCAGCGTGCCGGACTTCGATACCAGTCCGATACGCCCGGACTTGGTGATGTCGGCTGGAATGATTCCGGCATTGGACTGCCCTGGCGAAATCAGTCCTGGGCAATTCGGGCCGATGAGGCGGGTTGAGCTGGCCTGGGAAAGCGCGAAGAACTCAGCCGTGTCCTTGACCGGAACGCCCTCGGTGATCACCACAGCGAGCGGGATACCCGCTTCGATCGCCTCAACAACCGCGGACTGGGTGAACCTGGCTGGGACGAAGATCACGGTGACATTCGCTCCCGTGGCATCCATCGCCTCGCCCACGGAGTTGAAGACCGGCACGCCGCCCCGTTCGAACTCCACCATTTGCCCACCTTTGCCGGGGGTGACCCCGCCGACGATGCTGGTACCGGAGGTCAGCATGCGATGGGTATGTTTGCGGCCTTCCGAGCCGGTCATGCCCTGGACGATGACCTTCGAGTCCGAGTTCAGAAAGATTGCCATGACCTCATCCGCCCTTCAGCTCGCCGCCAGCTCGGCGGCCCGGCGGGCTGCACCGTCCATCGTGTCCAGCTGCTCCAGACCCGGCAAGTTTGCCGCCGCCAGGATTTTCCGGCCCAGTTCGGCATTGTTGCCGTCGAGGCGCACCACCAATGGGACATCGACGTGCTCGTCGCGACTGGCCAGCAACTCGAAGGCCTGCACGATCCCATTGGCTACGGCGTCGCAGGCTGTGATGCCGCCGAACACGTTCACAAAGACGCTCTTCACCTGATCGTCGCTGATGATGATCTCCAAGCCATTGGCCATGATCTCCGCGCTCGCGCCACCACCGATATCGAGGAAGTTCGCAGGCTTCGGCGACCCTGGGAATTCCTCTCCGGCGTACGCGACGACGTCGAGGGTGCTCATCACCAGACCCGCCCCATTGCCGATAATCCCCACTGAGCCGTCCAGCTTGACATAGTTCAGTCCTTTGGCCTTTGCCGCCGCCTCAAGCGGGTCCTCCGCCGACTTGTCAGCCAGCGCCGCGTGATCGGCGTGGCGGAACTCCGCGTTCTCGTCGAGGGAGACCTTGGCGTCCAGCGCGATGATCCTGCCGTCAGCGGTCTTCACCAGCGGGTTCACCTCAACCAGCGTTGCATCCTCTTTCTCGTACACGGTGCCGAGGAGTTGCAATACGCGCGCGATCTCTGCCGCATCGGGGCCTGAGAAGCCAGCCGCAGCGACGATCTCATCGGCCTTAGCCTGGTCGATGCCGACTAGAGGATCTACCGGGATCCGTGCCAGGGCTTCAGGGCGCTCCGCCGCCAGCGTCTCGATGTCCATCCCACCTTCTTTTGAGCACATGGCGAGATATCGGCGCTCAGCCCTGTCGAGCAACAAAGAGAAGTAGTACTCCTCGGCGATGTCGGCACCCTCAGTAACCATGACGGTCTTGACGACGTGTCCCTTGATGTCGAGACCAAGGATCTCAGCGGCTCGAGCCTCCGCCTCATCGGGACTCTTGGCGATCTTGACACCGCCCGCTTTGCCACGGCCGCCGGTCTTGACTTGCGCCTTAACGACCACTACAGGGGTACCGATTGCGGCAGCGGCTTCCTTGGCCTCGGCAGCGGTAGTCGCCGTCATAGCACGCAGCACCGGAACCCCATAGCCCTCGAAGATGTCTCGCGCTTGGTACTCGTACAGATCCACACTTGCCTCCCTGCTCGTCTGAGGTGGGACAGACCAGATCCGTGGCGAAAGACCCGTTTCGGGTGCGCCGCCAAACAGACGCTCCGAAGCCTATCCGTGACCAGCAGGCTGGATGTGAAGTGATGAGCTCTCCCGGCCACGACGTCGCGCGTTGAGTTCACAATCCACCGCCCACACGGCGGCCCGCAACCCGAAAACTCTCAGTCTGGTTTGACATTTCAGCAGATGTCAGTCGAATGGATGAAGCGGAGTTGTCGGACGGTGACCGCGGCGCTGACGTAAGTGTCACCGAGATCGATGGGCCCGACGTGCGCCCTGACAGTACCGGCGACAAGGCCCGAGCTGGCCGGCCACGGCCAGGCAGCAGGTCTCCGTAAGTGGGTCTAGTCTGCCAACTATAGTGACGGCATCGTTCGCCGGCCATTCACACCGAAAGGGCGCTTTCATGATCAACGAGGATGGAGTTCGATCCCTTGGCTCGGCCACTATCAGCCGGCGTCGGCTGCTAGGCGGGCTAGCAGGATCGGCGATCGCCCTGGGTAGCGGATCACTCCTTTCGGGCTGCACGGGAACCTCGGCACCGGCTGGTGGAGGTAGTGCCTCGGCATCCAAGTCGGCCAGCTTCGGCTCCTCGTTGTCCGACGACGTGCCGAAACGAGCAATTGCGGCCATGATCGACGCCTTCTCGAAGAAGTCTGGCGACACAATCACGATCAACACCGTTCCGCATAACGACTTCCAGAACAACATCAACACCTACCTCCAGGGCAGCCCCGACGACGCCTTCACCTGGTTCGCGGGTTACCGGATGCGGTACTACGCCGCCAAGGGCCTGGTGGCTCCGCTCGACGACGTTTGGGAGGGCATCGCCGGCAACTTTTCCGAGGGCATCACCAAGGCGTCCATCGGCGACGACGGCAAGAAGTATTTCGTGCCGAACTACAACTACCCGTGGGGATTCTTCTACCGGAAGAGCGTCTGGCAAGACAAAGGCTACGAGGTGCCGGCGACCTTCGACGAGTTCAAGGCGCTCTGCCAGAAGATGAAGTCCGACGGCCTAATCCCCATCGCGTTCGCCGACCAGGACGGCTGGCCGGCCATGGGGACCTTCGACTATCTGAACATGCGACTGAACGGCTACCAGTTCCACCTCGACCTGTGTGCCCACAAGGAGTCCTGGGATCAACAGAAGGTCAAGGACGTCTTTGACAATT
>Ga0307320_10000022_pt1 | contig 58791 bp, 66 predicted proteins | sample ER_DNA_369_FD_194495 | JGI IMG/M metagenome (GOLD analysis project Ga0307320, IMG submission 194495) | Bulk soil microbial communities from the East River watershed near Crested Butte, Colorado, United States - ER_DNA_369 | ecosystem: Environmental > Terrestrial > Soil > Floodplain | place...
AAGGGCCACGGCGCATTTCTGGAAGGCCCGCCGCACAACCCCCCCCGAGTGGCGGGCCTTCCTTAACCCGAGCTGAACAGGCCCCTGATTACAGTGGCCACCGGTGGTCAAGCGGATTCTTCTTGCAACTCCGCGCGGGTACTGCGCCGGGGTCGATCGGGCGATCGAGACGGTCGAGCAAGCGCTTCGCCTCCGGGGAGCCCCCGTCTACGTTCGCAAGCGGATCGTCCACAACACGCATGTCGTTCGTGAACTCGAGGGGCGCGGCGCGATCTTCGTCGACAGCGAAGAGGACGTCCCGACCGGAGCCGAGGTCATCTTCTCCGCCCACGGCGTCTCCCCCGCCGTCCGCGCGAACGCCAGGAGGCTCGGCCTCAGAACGATCGACGCCACGTGCCCTCTGGTCATGAAGGTGCATGCGGAGGCACGACACTTCGCTGCCCGTGGCTATACCGTCGTCCTGATCGGCCATGCCGGCCACGAGGAGGTCGAGGGAACGATCGGGGAGGCGCCGGAGGCAATCGTCCTCGTCGAGAACGTCGACCAGGCTCATCGGCTCGAACCGGCCTGCGGCCGGCCACTCGCGTACATCACGCAGACGACGCTGTCTGTCGACGAGACAGAGGCGATCGTCGGCGTCCTACGGGCTCGCTTCCCCGGCATTGAAGCTCCGGAGCACAAGGACATCTGCTACGCAACGACGAACCGCCAGCGTGCAGTCAAGCGGATTCTCGAACGGATCGACCTTCTGCTCGTGATCGGGTCGGAAGACAGCTCGAACTCGAACCGCCTGGTCGAGGTCGCCCGTGGCGGAGCCGTGGCCGCGTATCTGATCGAAGACGAGGCCGCGATCGAGGAGCGCTGGCTCTCCGGTGTCGAGACCGTCGGAATCACGTGCGGCGCCTCTGCGCCCGAAGCACTTGTCCGCCGCGTCGTCACCTGGTTTCGAGAACGCGGCGACGTCGAAGTCGAGACACTGGCCGGCGAAGAGGAGAACCTCGCTTTCAAGCTCCCGGCCGAGCTCAGTCCAAGAGCGGCGGCCTTGGAGGCCTAGGCCTTGGAGATTCCGAGTTCCTCGCCCTGCTCGATCCGGGTGGCGAGGGTCTCCTGCTTGATCCAGTCGGCATGCTGGAGCACATCGTCCCCATTCCCTGGAAGGGTCAAGACGATCCTGTCGGTCACGTCGAGCCCCGCCTCTTTTCGCATCAGCTGGATCGCGTGGATGAGGTCGAGCACGCGTCCCTCGAGCTCGAGCTCCGGATCGAGGCGCGTATCGAGCGCAACCGCGAGGCCGTCCTCCGAGGCAAACGCCCAGCCGTCCGGTGCCAGCCTCTCCACGAAGACATCGTCCGGCCCGAGCTCGTGACCCGCAACGAGAAATCGTCCTCCTCCGAGGTCTTCGAACCGCCCTTCCTGAAGCTCCGCGCGGATCGTCGCGAGCTCCTTCCCGAGCCGGGGCCCGAGGACCGGGAGGTTGGGCTTCACACGCAGATACGTGCCTTCTACCGGTCCGAACTCGAGCTCCTTCACACGGAGCTCGGCCTTGATCTCCTCGGAATGAGGCGAGGACGCGCTCGCCCCCTCGACGACCATCCGGCGGAGCGGCTGGCGCACCTTCCGGCCCGCTTGCTGACGGGCGGAATGGCCGAGGCCGACGATCCGCCGAACCTCCTCGACCTCGACGAGAAGCTCCTCGTCTTCGAAGTCTCGAGCGACCTCGGGCCAGCCGGCGAGAAAGATGCTCTCGGGGGCGTCGTCGCAGGGGCCCGCGACGAGATTTCGCCAGAGGTGGTCGGACAGAAACGGCATGAGCGGAGCGATCGTGCGGAGCGCCTGCACGACCGCATACCACAGGGTTTCGAGGGCAGCCTCCTCGCCACGCCAGAAACGCGGACGACTACGCCGGACGTACCAGTCGGAGAGGTCACCCATGAAGGACGTGAACGCCTTCGTGATGGCCGGCGTCCAGAAGCGCTCGAAGCCCTCGTTCGCCTCGGCGACCAGCTTCTGGACGCGGGCGAGAAGCCACCGATCGAGCTGAGCCAAATCGTCCCTGGCCGGCCCGGACTCGATGAGCTGGGCCTCGGGACGCCACCCCTCGACGTTCGCGTAGAGGATCAGGAAGCTGACCGAGTTCCAGAAGGTCAGGAGCTCGCGCTTCACTTCCCTGGCTAGTCCAAAGCCGAAATTGAGGTTCTGGCTCGGCACCTGGGAGCAGTAGAGCCAGCGCATCACGTCGGCGCCCATCCGCTCGAGCGCCTCGTTCAGCTCGATGGCGTTCCCCCAGGACTTGTGCATGGCACGACCCGTCTCATCGGTGACCCGCTCGTACGCAAGAACCTGTCGGTACGGCGCCTCGCCCACTAGCGCGACCGACATGAAGAGCTGCGAATAGAACCAGAGCCGGATCTGCTCTCTGGACTCGGAGACCCAGTCTGCCGGGAACCACTTCTCCCAATACGCGTGGTCTGGAAGGTCGGCCCCGGTTAGTCCGCGGGCCGCGCCCGTGGCGTACCCGCCTTCGATGTACTCCGGGTTCTGCCAACCGAGTGTCGAGAACGGGACGATGCCGGCGTCGAGCCAAGCGTCCCCGACCTCCGGGAGCCGCCGAAGCTCTGCGCCGCACCCTTCGCAAGCAATCGTCACTTCGTCCACCCAGGGCCGGTGCAGCTCCTCGAGCTGCTCCACTCCGCTCACAGCGCGCTGCCGCAGCTCCTGCTCGGAGCCGATGACGTTCAGGACATCGCATTCCTCGCAGCGGTAGAAGGGAAGCGGCAGCCCGAAGTACCGCTTTCGCGAGATGCACCAATCGCCCATGTTGCGAAGCCAGTCGTCCATCCGCCTCGAGTAGAACTCGGGCGTCCAGCGAACGGAAGCATTCGCGGCCATCATCTTGGGCCGGATCTCGTCCGCGGAGATGAACCATTCGTCGACGATCCGGAAGACGAGTGGCGTAGAGCAGCGCCAGCAAACGGGGTAGCGGTGGGTGATCTCGCCCGCATCCAGCAGCCGGCCGCGCTCGCCTAGGTCGCCGATGATCTGGCCGACGGTTTCGTCCGTGGAGCGCCCGTGCAGCCAGCCGTACTCGGGGTAGAACCGCCCAGACTCGTCGAGCGGAGCAAGCACCGGCAGGTCGTGAATCCGCGCGAGCTCGAAGTCCTCTGTTCCGGCGCCCGGCGCGATGTGGACGATTCCCGTCCCCTCCTCCAGGGAGACCTCCTCCCACGGAATCACCCGGTGGACGATTCCCTGCTGGGGCTCGAGGTCGTCAAACGGTCCCTCGTACTCGAGCCCGACGAGCTCGGACCCGACCACCGTGTCGCGAACCTCGCCGGCCAGCGGGACCGCTTCAACGAGCTCCTCGGCGACGATCTCGATCCCGGCCGAGGTCTCGACCCTCGCGTAGCGCGCGTCGGGGTGCACCGCTGCGGCGACGTTCGCCGGAAGGGTCCAGGGTGTGGTCGTCCAGACGACGAGCGCCTCGTCCTCGCGATCCTTGAGCGGAAACCGAACGTAGAGCGACGGGTGGGTGATGTCGCGATACGAGTCGATCAGCTCATGCTGGGAAAGGGACGTACCGCAGCGGGGGCACCAGACCATCGAACGGTGGCCCTGGTAGAGCCAGCCGCGCTCGTAGACGTCCTTCAGAAAACCCCAGATGTAGCTGATGTTCGTGTCCGAGAAGGTGTAGTAGTCGTTGTCCCAGTCCATCCATTGGCCGAGCCTGATCGACTGACTGGTCTGCACCTCCGAGAACTCGGCGACCCGCTCGCGACAACGACGGGAGAACTCGGCAAGGCCGTATTCCTCGATCTCACGCTTCGAGTTCAGGCCGAGGGCCTTCTCGACTTCGACCTCGACCCAGAGCCCCTGACAGTCGAAGCCGTTCTGGTAGCGCTGATCGAATCCGTTCAGCGCCTTGTAACGCTGAAAGACGTCCTTGAGGGTTCGGCCCCACGCATGGTGGACGCCCATCGGGCCGTTGGCTGTGACGGGGCCGTCGATGAAGCTCCAGGTGGGGCTGCCCGCATTTTGCGCCCTGAGCTTCTGGAAGATGTCCGCGTCGTCCCACCAGGCAAGGAGCTCCCGCTCTAGGGCGGGGTGATCAGGGACAGCGGGAAGGGGCGTGAAGACAGGCTCAGGCGCCATGAGGCCAGTCTAGTTGCCGGTCCGGCGCGGGATTTTCCCGATCCGTCTCGTCGTTTAACGCTTTAGACACAATTGTGCGGCATCGGTGCGCAACACGAAAATAGGCTGAAGCCGGAGGGTGGCTCGCGGCCGGCCCCAAATCCAGAAGGAGAACAATGACAACTGAAGTGACAGAGACGACATTCGAAGCCGAGGTGCTTGAGAGCGAGCAGGCGGTCGTGGTGGACTTTTGGGCGGAGTGGTGTGGCCCGTGCCATGCCGTCGCTCCGGTCTTGGATCAGATCGCCGAGGAGCGATCCGGTGAGCTTCGGATCGCAAAGGTGAACATCGATGAGGAGCCTGCGCTCGCGCAGCGCTACGGCGTCATGAGCATTCCTACGATCATCCTCTTCCGCGAGGGCAAGCCGGCCGCGGCGGCCGTGGGCGCCCAGCCGAAGGGCATGCTCGAGCGGAACCTAGGTCTCGTCGAGGCCTAGACCGCGCCGGCGGTGCTGGAGCCGTCTTCAAGAAATGCGTGGAACGCCGCGTGCTTCGCGAGGTAGTCCTCGACCTGAACGACGACCTCGCTCGCCCACACGTCGATCCACTCCTCATGGAGGAAATCGTCGATGCGGTGCACGTTCGAATCGCTCACGATGACCTGATCATCGGCAGCGGAGCCAGAAGCGACAATGGGCCGTCTGGCCCATTTGCCGGCTCCTCCTGGCCTAGCTCGCTCGCCAGGCGCGCAGCAGCTCCACCGTGTTCGAGAACGCGAGCTCCTCTTTGCCGGGGAGCTCGTCTGGCTCGAACCAGCGGAGCTCGGAGACGTCGTCGGAGGGTGCCGCTTTTCCGGAAACGATCCTGGCCGTCCAGCACAGGTTGAGCGTGGCGTTGCCCCCCTCCCCGTAGGTATCGGTGACGACGCCGACGAACGCCCCGGGCTCGACATCGAGGCCCGTTTCCTCACGCAGCTCGCGCTTGAGGGTGTCGAACGGTTGCTCGTCCTCGTTCATGAAGCCGCCGAGGATGTCCCAGCGCCCCGCCGCAGGCTCGTGCGCCCGCCGGCCGAGCAGGACCCGCCCTCCGTCATCGACGACGAGGCCGCAGATGGCTGGCGCGGGCTTCGCGTAGACCACGAGCCCGCACGAGTCGCAGCGCACCGAGCCAGCCTCGGTCCGCAGGTCCGACCCGCAGCGCGGACAATGCTTCCAGCCTTCGAGCTCGCCCACGCGCGCACGGTACCCCGGCGAGCGGGCTGATACGAAATTCAGGAGCGGTCGGGGCGCTCCAGACCGCGGCCGCTTGCGGCGCGTAGCAGCCCTACGTGTCGTGACAGGTTGTGCTGATCCAGCGCCGCGTCATCCGGCCCGGCGGAACGTTCGCATCAGGCCTCTTGGCTGGGCTCCGTCCCTAGAATGAATCCATGAGCGAGATCGAGCCGAACGCCGAGGGTCCGGACCCGAGCGAGGAGGAAGAGGACTCCTCCCTCGAGCGACGCCGGGAAGAGGACGCGCAACGCGGGCCGGGACACGAAGACCCCGATAGCGTCGCGTCGGCCGGCTCCCAGCCCGACGAGTGAGGCACCAGTCCGCAACGGCGCACGAGCTTGCGCGGGTCGAGCTTCTGGCGGGACTTCCGGGCGAGACGCTCGCAAAGCTCGGCGAGCGGATGGAACGTCACACCGTCACCCCGGGCGAGCAGGTCGTCGCCGAGGGGGAGCCGGGTGATCGCTTCTTCGTCGTCCTCTCCGGTCTCCTGAGCGTCTCACAGGCCGAGCGAGGCCAGCGGAACCTCCTCCGGCCGGGCGATTACTTCGGCGAGGTCGGGCTGGTCATGGACGTGCCGCGGACCGCGACCGTCAAGAGCATGACGCCCGCCGTCGTCGCGAGCTGCGACCGCGACACCTTCGACGAAATCGTCCGCCCGCTCTTCACGGCCTAGGAGAATTCGGACAGCACTGCGTCCGAAAGGGCGGGCCATGCTTCGAGCGCCCACCCGTCGAACTCCCGGTCCGTGAGGCATGCAGTCGCAAGGCTGCGCTCCGGATCAACCCAGAGAAAAGTGCCCGAGCCGCCGAAGTGGCCGAATGTCCGTGGCGAGTTCCGAGTCCCGGTCCAATGCGGGCTCTTGGCGTCCTTCAACTCGAACCCGAGGCCCCAGTCCATCGGGTCCTGCCGACCGAGACCCGGCAGCACCCCGACGAGCCCGGGGAAGACCGTCTGCGTCGCCTCCTGGAACGTCTCCGGAGCGACGAACGACGGGGCCTGGAGCTCTCGTGCGAAGAGAAGCAGGTCGTCGAGCGGTCCATGGCATTCCGATGCGGGTGACCCTCGCAGGTGCGTCGCGTCCATCCCGAGCGGTTGCAGGATCGCCTCCCGGAGATAGTCCGCGAAGGCCATCTCGGCACGCTCTGCGACAAACAGGCCGAGCACCTCGAAGCCCGTGTTGGAGTAGATCCGCCTCTCACCCGGCCGGGCGATCGGATCGAGACCATCGAACGGCAAGCCCGACGCATGCGCGAGGAGATGTCGAATCGTGGAGCCCTCCGGGCCGGCCGGTTCTTCGAGGTCGACGATCCCTTCTTCGGCCGCCACCAGGACAACGCTTGCTGTCAGGAGCTTCGTGATCGAAGCCCAGTGGAAGACGTGTTCTCGCTCACCGTGCGTCTCAACCACTCGCCCGCCCTGGACGACTCCGGCCGCCGCGTGGTCGGCGCCCCACTCCTCGATAGCGGCAAGGGCCGGCACGGACAGCGATACTAGACGCGGTTGAACAGGCGTCTGATCTCCTCCGGATCGCCCTACGAGCCCGTTGTCGGCTACTCGCGTGCGGTCCAGGTCGGGAGCCAGGTCTGGATCGCCGGCTGTGCCCCCATCATGGCTGACGGTAGCGATCCGCCTCCCGATGCGTACTCGCAGGCAAAGCGTTGTCTCGAGATCGTCCAGCGAGCGCTCCAGGAGGCAGGCGGCTCGCTGGCCGACGTCGTTCGAACGCGCGTGTACCTCGTCCACACCGAGGACTTCGAGGGCGTCGGGCGCGCACACGGCGAGGCGTTCTCCGAGATCCGCCCCGCCAACACGACGCTGACCGTCAAAGAGCTCGTGGATCCACGCTGGCTCGTGGAGATCGAAGCCGACGCGGTTCTCTCGCACGAGACCTGAACCGTCGATTCGCCAGCCCGACCCGGGATACAGTCAAGCCGTGAAGCAGATCTATCCCGCGACTATCACAGGTAAGAGCTTCGCCGAGGGCGGCAGCGTGCTCGACCACAACTTCGGCAAGAGCGACCCCTACACGCTCGGTGTCGAGGAGGAGTACATGCTGCTCGACACGGAGTCGTTCGATCTCGTTCAGCACGTCGACACGATCCTGAGCGCCACCGCAGGCAGCGAGTTCGAGACACAGATCGCGCCCGAACTCATGCAGTCCGTCCTCGAGATCGCGACGCCCGTGTGCAGGACCGTCCCGGAGGTCGACGCGGAGCTCCGCAAGCTGCGGGCACACGTGACGGAGATCGCCCGCACGCGAGCCCTCCGAGTCGGCTCAGCCGGCACCCATCCTTTCAGCCTCTTCGAGCGCCAGCGGATCACCGCCCGCGACCGCTACCGGAACCTCGTCGACCAGCTCCAGTACGTGGCACGGCGGGAGCTGATCTTCGGGATGCACGTTCACGTCGGGATCGACGACCCGGAGAAGGCGATCAAGATCCAGAGCGCACTCCTCGTTCACTTGACGGATCTCCTCGCTCTTTCGGGCAACTCGCCGTTCTGGCGCGGCGAGCCGACGGGCCTCTCGTCGAGCCGCCAGATGATCTTCGCCGCGTTCCCCCGTTCCGGGCCCCCGCCCCGCTTCCGGGACTATGCGGACTTCGCCGAGGTGGTGGGCCAGCTCGAAAAGACGGGATGCATCGCCGACTACACCCACATCTGGTGGGACGTGAGGCTCCACCCGCGCTTCGGCACCGTCGAGGTCCGGATCATGGACGCAGTCACCCGCGTCGAGGAGGCGGTCGCCCTAGCCGCCTACATCCAGGCGATCGTCAAGCTCTACTCCGAGCGCTACGACGCCGGCCACGAGCTTCCGTCCTACCATCGAATCCTTGTGACCGAGAACAAGTGGCTGGCCGCGCGCTACGGTCTCGAAGCGCCCGTCATGGACCTCACGACCGGACGCAGGAACCGCGTCCCGGTCGCGCAGCTCGTACGCCGCACCCTCCGCGACATCGAGCCACACGCACGTGAGCTCGGATCCGAGCGCGAGCTTGAAGGGATACGCCAGATCCTGGCGCGCGGGAACGGCGCCGACCGTCAGCTCCGCGTCTGGAATGCGAATCGCGATCTGGCCGAGGTGGTGAGCGAGATCGCCGACGTCACGGAGCAGGTCGGCCCACCGGTGACCGCGTGATCTCCCCCGGAGAGCACCCACGTGACGTGGAAGTGTGGCTCGCTCCGAACGAGCGCGTGCGGCTCCGCGAGCTTCCGGCCGAAGGGGAGCGCGTGCTGCTCCTCTTCTATCTGTTCGACTGGTCGAGTACCTGAACTGACGAGCTCGTCCTCCTGCGTGACAGGCGGGCCGAATTCGAAGCGGCGGGCACGTCGGTCTTCGGGATCTCGCGGGACAGCCCCTGGTCGCACCGCGCCTGGCGCGAGGCGCTCGACATCAACGTGCCCTTGCTCTCAGACTGGAACGGGCACGCTGTCGACGCATTCGACAACGCCTTCAACTACCGAGGCCTCGAACGCGTAGCCCAGCGATCCGCCTTCCTGCTCGACGGAGACGGCATGATCATCGCTGCATGGCGATACGAGGTCGGCGAGCTCCCCGATTTCGACGAGCTCCTGGCTTCGGCCCGCTCGGCCTCGTAGCGCTCCTCTATTCGGCAGCGGCACTTGTCTCCGCCTGGCCCGGCCTCGCATCGTTCGGATCGGCCTACCTCGCCGGCGGGGCGGAGGGATACGGGGAGACGGCACCGGGAGATCACGGTCAGGTCGTCTACCGCTTCTGGCTCCTCGGCCACCAGCTCGCGGCCTCGCACGCTCCGTGGCGCGATCCATACAGCTTCCAGCCACTGGTGGAGCCTCAGGCCGCGCTGGGAGGCTGGCCCTTCGGTCTCCCCTTCTGGCCACTCGAAGCCGTCTTCGGACCCGTGCTCGCGTGGAACCTGTTGCTCCTGGCCACGGTGGTCGCCGGAGGCCTTCTGGCGTACGCCTGGCTCCGCGCGCTCGATCTCGGCTTCGTGCCGGCACTCGTGGGCGGGCTCGCGTTCGCAATCGCCCCCTACCGGCTCGCCCAGAGTGCTGACCACCTCCTCGGCTGGATCGCGATCTTCCTCCCGCTCAGCCTCCTGGCCGTCGAGCGGGCACGCGCGGCACCGACACGGAGGAGTGCGCATGCGTGGGGAGCCCTCGCGGCCGTTGCGCTCGTCTCGTTCCCGCTCTCAGGCCAGCTCCACCTCGCGCTCGGGGTCCTCCCCTTCGTCGCGGCCTACGCTGCCGTGCGCTACCGGCCGCTGCCCGCCATGTGGATAGCGGGGGGCGTCGTGGCCTCGGCCGCCGCCGGACTCGCCCTCCGCTACACCGTCGTGGAAGGCTCGAGGCTCGCGGATCGGCGATCCCTCTCGAGTGTGGATGCCTACTCGGCGGAGGCGCTCGACTTCCTGAACCGCTTCCACACCGCCCCGAGCGAGGAGCTCGTCTATCTGGGGTGGCTCACGCTCATCCTCGCGGTCGCCGGGCTGGCTGTGCTCCTGCAAGCTCGCCGCGGCCTCGGAATCCTGCTCGGGCTCGCCCTGCTGGTTCCCGTCCTCATCGCCTTCGGAACGAACCTGCCGCTCTACGCTCCGCTTCGATCGGTCGTGCCGCCGCTCCAAAGCGCTCGCGTCCCTGGGCGGTTCATGCCCATTGCGGACCTGGCGCTCGCGGCCCTCGCGGCCTTCGCGCTCGCAGCGCTCCTCGAGCGCGTGCCGAGGCGACGAGCTTTGGTCGGCGTAGCCGCCTTTCTGCTCGTGGCGGCCGATCTCACGGTAATGCCGTTCGCGCCAACCCCCGCCGACCGATCCAACGAAGCCTACGCCGCGGCGCGCCGCTCTCCCCCCGGCCGGATTCTTGAGGTGCCGACGTTCGACCCGGGCCGGCAGGAGGGGTCGGTGTACGACCTCTACACGCTGCAAGCAGGGCGCGAGAAACCAACCGGCTACTCGACACTGGCGCCGGAGGCGGCCTTCGACTTCTATTACCGCTTCGGGCGCGTGTCATGCGGCGTCTGGCTCGACGGTGACCGCAACCGGCTCGATGCTCTCGGCGTGGAGCAGCTCCTGTTCCACCGCGGGCTTTTCCGGAGCGGTGTTCCGGGCGGATGGTTCGCGTGGCGCGGAGTGCTCGCGGCTGGATATCGCCCGGTGGCCCGGGACGGCGCCGTCACGCTCCTCGGCCCGAATGGCCGCGCCGACCTGTCGAACCCTTTCGGCGAGCCGGCACGCGAGGAGCCCTACTTTTGCCGGGGCTGGATCGACCGGCGGACCAGCGAGCCCCAGGCACCGTTCTGGGTGTGGGGACAGGGCGTCCTGACGCTCGACTTCGTTGCTCCCCGCCCGACGACGGCGACACTCTGGCTGGACGGGCACCGCGAGCGGCGCTTCGCGATCGCGAAAACCGACACTATTCGGGTTCCTCTCACAGGCGAGCACTGGCATCCGTTGCTGGTCGAGATTCCGGGTATCTACGAAACGGACCCTCCGTACGGACTGAGGCTCACACGCATTAGCTTTCCGTGGCACTGACATGCCTTTGTCTGTATTTCCCTTGCATTGAGGTTCAGCCTGGCTCGGCAGGTGCCGATGAGCGCCGGACATGCTCAAGTTCTGGGATCGGATGGAGGATTTCTTCCTCCGAAATGCGAGCGAGATCGTCGACGACATGGCGGATCAGCGCCACGAGCAGCTCGCCGAGCTACTTTCGACCCTCGATGCGCGCACGGAGCAGGTCGAAGCTGCAGAAGCGCGCGCCCAGCAGCTGGAAATACGCCTCGGTGCGCTCGGAGCCGATTCCGACCGTTCTGATCCGGACGAGATCGACAGGCTGCTCGCAGAGCTGGCCCGGAGTGACGACCAGATCGCCGACACGCAGCGCGAGGTCCGGGAGCAGGGGCAAGAGATCGCGCTCCTCCGCGAGCAAGTCGCGACGCAGGAGGCTGACCGCTACGAGCTCGACCGGTTCGTCCGAGAGCTCGAGTTACTCAGAGAACGCGAAGACGAGCGATCGCGGCTCACCTCCGAGCTCGACGCGAGGACGCGGGAGCTCTCCGAGCGCGAGGAAGCGGTGGCTCGCCGGGAGGAAGACGTGCGAGCGCGCGAGGCCGCAGCTCAACAGATCGAAGACTTCAAGGCTCGGCGCGAGGACGTCGAAGCGCTGGCCGCCCTGCTGGAGCGGCGCGAGTCGGCGCTGCGGGAGCGCGAGGCAGAGGCGGCGAACGCGGAGACATTTGCCGAGTCGGCCCGGTCGCACGCGGAAAATCAGGAGCGGCGTCTCTCCCACGCCGAGGAGACAGTCCGTGACCGGCTGACGGATCTCGACACACGCGAGGCCGAGTTGGATGAACGGTTCGCGCGACTCGAAGCCGACACGCAGGCTCGCGAAGACAGGCTCGCAAACGAGGAGTCCCGCCTACGTGTCCTCGACGAGAGGCTCACCCAGAAGGAGTCGGAGCTGTCCACCTACGTGGGTCAGGTACAAGGGATGCTGCGGAGCCGCGAGCAGAGCATGCCGGCTTCGCCGCTCCTCGCGGACTCCGGCGACGGCTGGGAGTAACGGCCCGCGCTTGCGCTCGGCTACATGCCCATGGCGTGGTAGCCGCCGTCGACATAGAGCGTCGTCCCGCTGACGTTCTTGGCCTCGTCTGAGAGGAGGTAGGCCGCCGCGGAGCCCACGTCGTCCGCCTCGATGTTCCGGCGGAGCGGAGAGCGCTCCTCGACGATCGCCTCCATGGTCGGGAAGCCTGCGATCGACCGCGCAGACAGGGTCCGTACCGGGCCCGCCGAGACGGCATTCACGCGGATCTGCTTCTCGCCGAGCTCCCAGGCCAGGTAGCGAACCGAGGCGTTCAGAGCAGCCTTCGCGACGCCCATGACGTTGTAGTGCGGCACGGCCCGCTCGCCGCCGAGGTACGTCATGGTCAGGATCGACCCGCCTCCCGCCGCCTCCATGAGCGGCTCAGCGGCGCGGGCGGCAGCCACGAGCGAGTAGGCCGAGACGTCGAGCGCAAGCCAAAAGCGGTCGCGCGGGGTGTCGGTGAAGCGTCCCTCGAGATCGCGCGCGTCGGCGAAGGCCACCGAGTGGACGAGGAGATCGAGCTCCCCGCCGAAGGTGTCGCCGACCTCGCCGAGGACGCGTGCGACCTCATCGTCCGAGCGAACGTCGCACTCCGTCACGAGCGGGCTCCCGACTGAATCGGCGAGCTCGCGCACGCCTTTCTCGATGCGCTCACCCTGAAAGGTGAAGGCGAGCTGCGCGCCGCCGGCCGCCAGTCGCTGGGCGATTGCCCACGCAATCGAGCGGCGGTTCGCGACGCCGAGGACGAGTCCCCGCTTCCCCTGGAAGTCCTGAGTCACGGCGCCGCAGTCTACGCTTCGCGCATTCCGGTCGCGGTGATCACGGGTGGATCGAGCGGTATCGGCGCCGCCCTCGGGCGGCGCCTGGCCGATCGGGGATGGCGCTGCATTCTCGTCGCTCGGAGGCGGAAGCGGCTAGAGGCCGTTGCGGCAGAGATCGAGGGCGAGTTCGAGACGTGCGACGTCACGGATCGGACGCAGGTCGACGAGCTCGCCGGGCGGGTCGGCGAGCGACACGAGGCAATCCGGCTCCTGGTCAACAGCGCCGGGATTCCCGCCGGAGGCACCTTCCTGGAGCTCGACGCCGTGCGGATCGAAGCTGTGACCCAGACGAACTACCTGGCGGGTGTCTGGTGCGTGAGGGCGTTCCTACCGCTCCTCGAGCGGGGTCGCCCGGCCGCGGTCGTGAATGTCGCCTCAATCGCTGGGGCGATTCCGGTCGGCTCGTACGGGCCGTATACGGCCGCCAAGCACGCGCAGCTCGCGTTCTCACGGAATGTCGCCGCCGAACTCGCCCCCCACGGGATTCGCGTGCTGAGCGTGAATCCCGGCCCGGTCGAGACCGAGGGGTTCCCGCAGGGTCGGCTGCTCGCCGGACGGCTCTCTCGCCGGCTCGTGATCTCTCCCGAGCGGGTGGCCGACGCGACCCTCGAGGCCCTGGATCGGGGTCGCGTAGAGATCTTCGTGCCGGGATTCTTGCGGTTCGCGGCCGCCGCGGAGGGGCTCGTCCCCGGGCTCGTCACCAAGCTCGGCATCCGCCGGGGGCCCGGCCGGTGGGGCAAGCGGTCCCGGGAGCGATGAGCTGGGTTGAGGCACGCGATAGCGGGGAACATTTCGCTGCCGATGTCGAGACTGCGACGAGCCAATTGCTCCGGCCCGGGTATCACCCGGCGCCGGCGTGGCCGCGGCTTTGAGTACCTCGACGAGTTCGGCGGGCGCGTCGAGGACCCGGAGGTGCTCCGGCGGATCCGCGAGCTCGTGATTCCTCCCGCGTGGGCTGACGTCTGGATCTGTCCCTACCCGACCGGCCACATCCAGGCGATCGGTACGGACGTCGCCGGCCGGAGGCAATACCGCTACCACGACAAGTGGCGCCAGCGGCGAGACCAGGAGAAGTTCGACGAGATGCTCGCATTCGCCCGGGCGCTCCCGCACGTGCGCACAGTCGCGGCGAAGCACGTCAAGCTCCGCGGGATGCCGCGTGAGCGCGTGCTCGCCTGTGCCGTCCGGCTCCTCGATCGGGGCTTCTTCAGGATCGGCGGCGAGGACTACGCCGAGCAGAATCAGACCTACGGCCTTGCGACGATGCAGAAGCGCCATGTGACTGTCGGCGAAGGTGGGCTGATCACATTCGACTATGAAGCCAAAGGCGGGAAGCAGCAGGTCCAGTCGCTCGTCGACCCGGACGTCTGCGAAGTCATCAGCGAGCTGAAGCGCAGGCGGAGCGGACGTGAGCTCCTCGCCTACAAGCCGAACGGCCGCTGGGTCGACGTCCGCTCCGCGGACATCAACTCCTATATCAAGGAGGTCACGGGGGCGGACTTCTCCGCCAAGGACTTCCGGACCTGGAGCGCCACTGTGCTCGCCGCCGTCGGGCTCGCCGTTTCCGGCCGGGCCGCCGGCACGCCGACGGCCCGCAAGCGCGCGGTCACGAGAGCAATCAAGGAGGTCTCGCACTACCTCGGCAACACGCCCGCGGTCTGCCGGGCCTCGTACATCGACCCTCGCGTTTTCGACCGGTTCGAGGACGGGGTCACGATCGGCGGCGCCCTCGATCGCCTGGGCGACGAGAGCCGGTTCGGGGAGCCCTCGACACAGGGCGCGATCGAGGAGGCCGTTCTCGATCTGCTCGAGGAGGAAGACTCGGCCGCAATCGAAAACGTCGCCTAGAGCTCGCGAGCGAGCCGCAGGCCCGTGAACCCGAGCGCCGCGCCCGCAACTGCATCCAGGACGTAGTGGTTCGCGGTCGCGAGCACCGTGAGCGCCACAAGCGGCGGATAGGCGGGCGCGAGGCGCCGCGCGAGAGGGCTGCGACTCGTCTCGACGATCCCGGTCGCAGTGACCACGGCGTAAGCCACGTGGATCGATGGCATGGCGGCAATGGGGTCGTAGAGCTTCGCGATCAGGCCGGAGTCGAGGTCGAAGCCGCTCACCTCTGCGATCGTGTCGACGAAATGGTCGAGCGTCCGCGGAGGGGCGGTTGGGAAGAGCAGAAAGACCGGCTGAGCACCGAGAGTCGTCAAGACGGCCGCGCGCCGCAGGCGATGGAACTCGGGACGGCGTCGGAAGAAGAGCCGCGCGAGCCACCCGACGCTGAGCCCAACGTTCGCGACTGCATAGGTCACGTTCAGGACTGCGATCAGGCGCGTCCGCGGCAGCAGCACCTGCTGGAGCTTTGGCTCGACATGAATCCGAAGGCTTCGCTCGGCCGCCACGATCCGTTCTGCGTTTCGGCGGGCCTGCGCCCGGCCGCTGTCGTTCACGACCGCGGCCCGTACGAGCAGGTAGATGGCGTACATGCCCAGTCCGATCGTGGCCTCGCGCCGACCGGAGAAGCTGCGAGCCCGACTGTCCCGTCCGCCCATGGACGCCGGATTCTCCCACCTATCCGGCGACGCAGGCGATACCTTGAAGTCGTGAAGCGAAAGCTCATACGTCTCGTGGTCGGATCTGCCGCGACCGCGGCCTTCCTCTTTCTTTTCCTCCGCGAGGTGGATCTGGGGCAGGCGTGGCGCCAGATCCGCGAGCTTCCCGGCCTGACGATCCTCGGAGCGCTCGGGCTCGTCCTCGTGAACGTCGTCTTCATGGCCTTGCGCTGGCGCATCCTTCTGGACGGCGCCGGTTACCGCGTTTCTCTGCGCGCGCTCTTCTCCTCCGTGTCCGTGGGGCGCGGCGCCAACAACATCCTGCCGGCACGGGGCGGCGACCTGATCCGAATCGAGTCGATGCGCGAGCTGGCGCGCATTCCGGCGTTCGTGACCGCGGGAACGCTGTTCGCCGAGCGTCTCCTCGACGGCGTCGTGCTCGCAGCCTGGATCGTCTTCGGGGCCATTCTCCTCGGCCAGGGAGGGGCATTGCTACTTACGGGGATCGCCCTCTCGGCCGGAACGGCGCTTGGCGTCGTGCTCGTCGCACTCGCCGCACGGGACCCGAACCGGGCCGAACGCGTGGTCTGGCGAGCAACCAAGCGTCTGCCCCCTAGGTGGCACACGCGCGTAGCGCGATCGGCATCGAACTTCGTCGAGGGTCTCGGGAGCTTTACGCACCCGCGACGCGTGCTTGCCGTGTTCGGCGCCTCGGTGGCGATGTGGCTGGCGGACGTCGCGATGTATGCGATCGTCGGACACGCCTTTCATCTCGAACTCGAGACGGGCGGTTATTTTCTCCTCGAGGGGATCGGAAACCTGGCGCTGGCGGTGCCCGCAACTGCGGCGGGAATCGGCAGCTTCGACTACCTGACGCTAGTGGCGGCGCGGGGCATCGACGTGCCGGAGAACACCGCGACCGCTTACGTCCTGACCATGCACGCGCTCACCGTTCTTCCCGTCACGGTGCTCGGCGCGCTGCTCGTTCGCCCCGCCCTTCCGCGCCTCTTCCGCGGACGCGGCGCCGAGGCTGCTTAGGAGCGGGCGCTCTCGAGCTCCCTCGCGAGGAAGGCGAGTGCCGGGTCGTCGTCGGACAAGGTGTCCGCGTACCCGAGCGCGAGGCGGAGCCTCCGGCTGCGCGTTTCCGCATCGAGCAGCTCCGGATCGACGTTCCTACCCTCGGCGACCGCGCGCTCGAACGCCGCCTCGAGCGCAGCACCGGCCGATCCGTGCCGTCCCGAGCGGATCCACGCGGCGACCACGGGGCCGCAGGTGAGCGGCATCGCAAGGCGGAGAGCCGAGAGCACGGCTTCCTCGAGCTCCTCTGCGGGCGGCCCGAGCGGCTCGCCGAAGGAGACGAGTGCGCGCGTCCGGCCGGGAACGAGCGGATCGTAGGCAAGGCCGACCGGTTGCAGGGCCTTCGGCCTTGCCCGCCGGACGAGGGACGCGAGCCCGCGCTGAAGCGGGCCGATCTCGCCGTCGGGCGAAGGGCGCCCCTCGGGGAAGATCAGGAGGACTGCCCCCCGCGAGACGACGTCAACGAGCTCGCGGAAGTCCCGCACGGCGTCCGAGGCCCGCCGCGACCAGACCGGCTCGAGAGCCGGAGCGTCGAGCTGGGCCCGGGTGTGCGACCTCCACAGGAGGTCGGCGTACTCGCCTCGAAGGGCCTCGCTCGCGAGTCGCGGCTCCGGCAGGCCCACTTCGCGAGCACGATTTCGCAGGGCTTCGAGGTCTTCGGGCGGCAACGCGTCCGCGAGCTCAAGCTCGGGCAGCCGGCGGAAGACCTCCTCGAGCCGAACCACCGTCGCACTCCGAATTGGAAAGAGCGTCAGGCCCCGCAAGTAAGGGTCGATTCCGACCGGGAAGAGAAGACGCCGGAGCCAGAGCGGGAGCCCGGATGGAAACCCCGCGAAGAATCCCTGCGCGAACAGGTCCTCCCGTGCGGCAAAGCTCATCCGCCGTGAGCGGTCTGCCAGAAGCCCGCCCGGCCCAAAGTAGATCGAGGCGCAGACGAGCGGCACGTCCGTCTCGCGGCGATGCGTACAGACGATCAAGGTGCCCGGCTCTAGATTGAGGCGCTCCCGCCCGAGCGTTCGAACCCGGAACGCCGAGCGCGAGTACGCCCACATCCCGAACCCGACGGCGTCGTACAGTAAGGGCATCAGCGGGTGGGCTTCGCCGCCAGGTAGAAGCCCACGGTGACCGTCAGCCCGTAGCCCTCCGCCGTGCGGCGCAGGTCGATGCCTGCCCGGTCTCCCTGCTCGACCAGGCGCTCGACCTCCTGGAAAACCGCCTTCCGAGGGGCGCCGTGGCAGGCGCCGAGGTCAAGGAAGCGGTCCAGGTCACGCTCCTCCCGAAAGGTCTCGAACCGGCTGAGAACGAGGGAGTTCGCCTCGAGCAGGCCACGGACGTCTTGATCCGAGAGCGTCCGCGTGTGCGAGGGATCCCGGAGACGCTCGATCCGGTCGTGCGCCATGCCCTCGAGGGGGTCGGGCGAGGCCAGCTGGTCGATCAGGAGGACCCGACCGGCCGGCCGTGTGACGCGAGCGAGCTCCGAGACCAGAAGCTCGGGCCGAGCGACGTGGTGGAGCGTCCGAGAGCTGGCCGCAAGGTCGAAGGTCTCCGGCTCGAACGGCAACGCGAGGACGTCGGCCTGGACGAAGGAGACGTTCCCCTGGCCACTCGCGAGCCGTCGCGCCGCCGAGAGGAGCTCCGGTACAAGATCGACCCCGACGATCTCGTGCGCATGCGGTGCGATCCCGACCGCCAGCGTGCCGGTTCCGGTGCCGGCGTCCAGGACACGCTCAGTGCCGGCCAGGCCGGCGAACCGCGCGACGCGATCGCCGAGCTCGGCCGCATTGCTGGCGGTCTGCTCGGCCATGAGTGGGGCGCTCGCCGCAAACCGGCGCCGGAGTGGATCGTCGCCGCTCACGTGCTGCGATCTCGATGGACGAGGTCGAGTGCGTCCTCGCGCGTCGAGATCGTTCCGGCGGCGCGCTCCTCGGCGATCAGCTCGAGCAGCCGGCCGATCTCGGGGCCGGGCGCCAACCCGAGCTCGTCCCCCCGAAGAAGGGGCTCCGGGGGATCCGAGGCGCGCGACTCTTCGAGCGCGGTCAACAGGTCGTTCGCACCCAGGTATGCAAGTGCCTCACGGCTCCAGGGCTCCGTCGCCCGTCGGAAGCGGTGGAGCGAGCGAGCCGATGCGTCCGGCGGACGCTCGGCCCGGAGCACGGTGCGGGCCTGGCGCCGGAGGCGGTTGGAGACGGGATAGCCGTCGAGGGCAGGGCCGAAGACACAGATGAGAGAAAACCCGGGGGTTTCGACGCCCTCGGCCCGATCGAGCTTTTCCAGCGAGCCTCCGAGCGGCGCGAGGAGACCCAAACCGTCCAGCCGCCTGAAGCCTGGAAGCGAGAGACGGATGAGCTCGCCCAGGATGCGCTCCCCGGCAGGGCTCGTTACGAGCTCCGTATGAGCGCGCGCCAGACGCTCAGTCTCCTCATCGAGGCGCGCTCCGAGCTCGTCTTCGAGTCTGGCGGCGCGCAGGAGGCGAATCGGGTCGTCCGCGAAGATCTGTGGCGAAACCGCCCGGAGAACCCCGGCCTCGAGGTCGTCGCGGCCGCCGAAGGGATCGACCGGCTCTCCTCCGGCGAGGGGGATCGCGATCGCGTTGATCGTGAAATCGCGCGTGCCGAGATCTGCCTCGATCCCGTCCGGGAGCGGCGTGAAGTCGACTGTCCGGCCGTCCCGAAAGGCCACCCGCCAGGCGCCGTGACGGTCGGAGAGGGGGAACACGGCGCCTCCGGCGAGGCCCGCATACGAGCGCGCGGCTTCCGCCGGCGCCGGGCATGCGATGTCGAGGTCGATGACCGGCCGCTCGAGCAGCTCGTCCCGCACGGCGCCACCGACGACGTAGGCCTCCTCACCTCCGACCGCCTGGCGGAGCCGCTCATCCATCGACGATCTGCCTCTTCGCCCGCTCGGGCGCCGAGCGGATGCCGCAGGTGACCTCGTAGTTGATCGTCCCTAGCCGCCTGGCATGCTCTTCGACAAGGACGCCGTTCCCGATCAACGTCACCTCCGTCCCTTCCGGCTCGTCGCCCAGCTCGACTGCCAGGGCGTCCATCGAGATCGTCCCGACGATCCGGCGGCGCGAGCCGCCCACGAGAACTTCGGTCCCGGTCAGCCCGCGCCGAAAGCCGTCTCCGTAGCCCACCGGAACGAGCCCGATCCGAGCCGCTCGCTCGGCGACGAATCGACGCCCATAGCCCGTGCTCTCCCCCGGCGCCAGGGTCTTCGTGAGAGCCACCTGGCTCCGCCAGGAGAGCACGGGCTCGAGGCCGTGAGTCGCAGGGTCGTCGCCGAAGGGCGAGAGGCCGTAGAGCGCCACACCGCAGCGAACGGCGTCGTAGCGCGCCTCCGGGAAGCGCAGCGTCGCGGCGCTATTTGCGACGTGACGCACGACTCCGTCGAACTGCTCCGCCAGCTCGCGAAAGCGCTCGAGTTGCTCGCGAGCGAAGCCCTCGTCTTCCTCATCCGCGGTCGCAAGGTGGCTCATGAGGCCGACGACACCCTCTCGGCGAGCTTTCAGCGCCTCCTCGGGCGACATGCCCCAGCGGCCCATGCCCGTGTCCACCTTGAGATGCACCGCAAGCCCACGAGGAATGTCGCAGCGATGCGCGGTCACCTCCAGACGGCTTCGCCGGGCCGCATCCTCCTCCCCAACTTCGAGGGGCCCCATGACGAGGATCCGCACCTCGGGGTCTAGCCGGCGTAGAGCCTCGCCCTCGCTCACGGTCGCAACGCAAAGAGCGGCCGCACCGGCGTCGAGCGCCGCTGCGGCCACATCCTCAGCCCCGTGCCCGTATGCATCTGCCTTGACCACGGCCCAGAGCTCAGCTTCCCCGGCCGCTTCGCGGAGCCGCCGGACGTTCCGCCGCAGCGCCGCGAGGTCGATGGTGATCTCCGACCGGCGCATCGCGCCGAACGATAGTGGCGAGGCCGGGCGCGTTCCTACAGAAGCGGGAGCGGCTGCCAGTCGGGCTGCTTCGCGTCAGAGGAGCGAGGCGTCCGAACGCGCTGGATTGTCCCATCCCTCAGCATCGTCCAGATTCGGCCACTCAGATCCGTTTCGTCCCACTGGCGCTGGAAAGCGAGCTTCCTCCCGTTCGGCGACCAGGCCGGGGCGGAATCCGTCTTCTGGTTACGCGTCAGGCGACGCGCCGCTCGCGTGCCATCCACTCTGATGACGTAGATCTCGCTCTTCACGCCGACTCCGCGGACGAACGCGAGCCGCACGCCGCCCGGCGCCCAGTTGGGCGCCGCATCCGGAACGAGGTTGTGAGTGACCTGGCGAAGATCGCTCCCGTCGGGCTTCATGGTGTAGAGCTCGAGGTCGCCGTCCGAGTCGCTTGCAAACGCTATCCGGCCCTGCTTCGACCAGACCGGCTGGCCATCGGAGACGGCGTTCGAGGTCAGCTGCGTGATCACGCCGGTGGCCAGGTCGACGACGCAGATCTCGAAATCGCCGTCAGCATCGCTCGAGAAGACGAGCTTCGTGCCGTCCGGGGCCCACGCGGGCTCCCACTGAACGCCCTGGCCACCGGCGACCCGGATTCGGTTGCTGCCGTCGGCCTCCATCGTGAAGACGTCGAAGTTCCCGCCTGCCCCGCGCACGTATGCAAACCGTTTTCCGTCAGCCGACCAGGCGGGGTCGAATTCGTCCGTTGCACTCGACGTGATGTTCCTCTTGACCGTTCCGTCGGAGCGCATCGTGAAGACGTCGTAGTGGAGTGCGACATCTGTGCTGCGACTGAACGCGATCTTCCCGTTCCGGCCGGGAAAGGCGGCCGAAGCTGCACCGGCTGCCACGAGCGCAACTACGACTGCGAGGACGAGTGCCCGAGGGAGCACGAGCGTCAAACTAGTCGGCGGACAGGTTCGGTTCAACCGAGGACGAGAGCGCCGGCGAAAGCGCCTCCACGACGTCGCGGGCGAGCATGCCGGTGGTTCCGTGGCTCTGCGCGGCCAGGCCGGCGGCGACGCCTCCTGCGGCGGCGGCGGCCGCCGCCGCCTCCGTCGGCTTCATCCCCTTGGCCAGGAAGGCGGCCACGATGCCGGTGAGGACGTCGCCGCTCCCTGCCGTCGCCAAGCCCGGGTTCCCGAGGTCGCAGACGAGGACGCCCCGGCCCGGCGCGGCAACGAGGGTATCGGCGCCCTTCAGGAGCACGGTCGCGCCGACGTCGTCCGCGCCACCTTGGACGGCGTCCAGGCGGTGTGCGGAAACCCAGTCCGAGGTCCGGCCTAGGAGGCGACCCAGCTCGCCCGCGTGGGGCGTCAGCACCGTTCCCGCGTCGCGCGAAAAAACCCAGTCGAGGTGCCCGGCCAGCGCCCAGAGCCCGTCTGCGTCGAGCACGACGGGCACCTCGAGCCGGTCGAGGAGGATCCGGACGAGCTCGCGAGTACCATCGCTCCGCCCCAGGCCGGGACCGATCGCAACCGCACCGGCACGCCTGGCCGCTTCGATGATCGTGTCCGCAGCCTCCGCGGTCATCCGGCCTTCGCTGTCGGCGGGACAGGGGCGCGACATCGCCTCCAGGAGCCGGACCTCGAATACCAGGTTGCTGGGCGCGGGCACGCAGACGGTGACGATCCCGGCTCCCGCCCGCAGGGTGGCCTCGGCGGTGAGGGAGGGCGCCCCCGTGAAGCCGGTCGAGCCGCCGACGACGAGGACCGAACCGGCGGTGTACTTGTTGTCCGTCTGCTTCCGGCGGGGAACGGCCGCCAGGATCTCCTCCGTGACCCGCTGGTGTCGGGTTGCGCCAGCGGCGAGACCGATGTCCGCCACCTCGACCTCTCCGGCGCGGAATCGCCCAGGCGCGACCGCAAGGCCTACTTTCAGCCCGTGGAACGTGACCGTGACCTCAGCCTCCACCGCGGGGCCGGCCACCTCCCCGGTCGAGGCGTCGATGCCCGACGGAACGTCCAGCGAGAGAACCGGCGCCCCGAGAGAGTTGATCTCTTCGATGTGGCGCGCCGAGTCCGCCCGTGGGGCGCCGCGAAAGCCCGTCCCGAAGAGCGCGTCGACGACCACGTCGGCGCTCCTCCCTGTCTCGGCGAACCTGATCCCGAGCGCCTTGACGCGCGCCAGGTTCTCCGCTGCATCTCCCTTCACCTTCTCCTCGGCCCCCGCAAGAACAACCTCGACCGAGCGCCCGGCCTCGTGGAGGATCCGGGTGACCACGAAGCCGTCCCCTCCGTTCGCACCGGTCCCGCACCAGACGGTAAAGCGCTCCGCGTCGGCGAACCGCCGTAGCGCCGCCGCAGCGGCGGCAGCTCCCGCCCGCTCCATCAACTCGAGCGTGGTGCCCTCGAAGGCCTCCTCGGCGGCTCGCATCTCGGCGGCCGTGTAGAGCGGCTCAGTCCACATCGCCGACGACGCAGATCGCTGCAGCAAGGTCCCTCGAGTGGGTCATCGAGAGGTCGATCTCACCCGCTTGCACACGTTCGGCCCAGCCCTTCGTCCAGCCCGAGAGATGGACACCGGGCTTGGGCCGGCCCGCGATTTCGATCTCCCGCCACGTGAAGCGGACGCCGCAGCCGAGGGCCTTGCCGACAGCCTCCTTGCCGGCGAACCGGGCGGCATAGTGCTGCGCCGGGTTCGACCGCGAGTCGCAGTAGCGACGCTCCTCCTCCGTGAAGACGCGCTCCCGGAACGCCTGGTAGCGGGCGAGCGAGCGCTCGACGCGGGCGATCTCGATCAGGTCGATGCCGATCCTCATGCTGCCCCTGCCAGCCAGGCCGGAAGGTCGGCGATCGAGTCGAGGACGGCGTCCGGACTCTGCTCTGAAGCCGCGAGCGTGTCCTCCCGGAACTTGCCCGTCCGGACGAGCACCGCCCGCATGCCGATGGCCTTCGCGCCGCCAATGTCGGCTTCGATGTCGTCGCCGACCATGACCGCGTCCCCAGGTTTCACGTCCAGCTCGCCGAGGGCGGCCTCGAAGTAGGCGCGCGTCGGCTTCCCCACCACCTCGGCTTCGACCCCGGCCGCGTACTCGAGACCGGCGACGAACGCGCCCGCATCGAGGAGCGGGCCGCGCGAGGTCTGCCACCAGCGGTTCCGGTGCAGGCAAACGAGGCGAGCGCCGTTTTCGAGCTCGGCGAACGCCCGGCTCAGATTCGAATAGGCGAAGATGCGCTCGGTCTCTTCGGTCTCGTCGGCACCGCCGAGCAGCACCGCGTCGGCGCCCGAGTCGACCAGCGCGGCGCTCCGCTCCAGGTCGGGCCGGATCGCAGCCATGACCAGCGCCAGGACCCGCTGCCCGGCCAGCAGCTTGCCCGCAGCGAGCGGGGTCGTCTCGATCTCGTTCTCCTCGATCGGGACGCCGATCGCGCGGAGCTCCTCCGCCAAGCGCGCCCGCGCCCTCGTCGTGTTGTTCGTGACGAAGCGCAAAGCATGACCGCCGGCGCGCAGTCGCTCGACGCCCTCGGCCGCGCCGGGAATCGGCTCGCCGGAGACGTGCAGGACGCCATCGATGTCGACGAGAATGGCCGCCATCGCAGGCGAGTCTATTCAGGTGACGCCACGACTCGAGATCCCGCTCGCGGAGGTCGAGCTGCGCACCTCCCGCTCGAGCGGGCCTGGCGGCCAGCACGCACAGAAGACCGAGACGCGCGTGGAGGCCATCTTCGACGTCGAGGCCTCTCAGACCCTCACCCCGGCCCAGAAGCTTCGGCTCCTCGGCAAGCGCGGGCCGGTCGTCCGCGCGGTCGCCCAGGACGAGCGCAGCCAGTGGCGAAACCGCGAGCTGGCGCTCGGCCGGCTGGCTGACGCGATTCGAGACGGTCTCAGGGTCGAGCGGAAGCGCCGCCCGACCAGGCCGGGTAAGGCTGCCCGGGAGCGACGCCTGGAGGAGAAGCGGCAGCAGGCCTCGCGGAAGCGGTTGCGGCGGCCGCCCCCTGACGAGTAGGGGGCCTAGCTGCCTTCCTTGACCTCGTAGATCTCGTCCGGGACGAGACCGTGCGCCTCGCGATGCACTGTCACCGCAGCGTCGGGGCTCGGCGCCTCGACAAGGCAGAAGATCTTCCCCTGCTTCTCGTCCACCCAGTACTGCTTGAAGTCCACGCCGTGGTCTTGCTGATGCTCGAGGTCTTTTGCGTGCGCCCCGGCGACGTCCTCTGCCGAGACCCCTCCGTCCATGGTGTGCACGTCCATGTAAAGCGGCAAAGCGAGCCCTCCCTCGTTCGGAACGCACGATCCTAAGACCGATGCCGCCCCGAAGGCAAGCGTCCCCTACTCGACGGTGACGGTCTTCGCCAGGTTCCGCGGCTGATCGACGTTCATGCCGCGGATGCGGGCGATCCGGTACGCGAGCAGTTGGAGGGGGATGACGGCCAGGGCAGCCTGCAGGAACGGGTGGGAACGTGGCACGTAGATGACGTCGTCGGCGTGGTGCTGGATGTCCTCGTTCCCGTCCGTCGCGATCGCGATCACCTGCGCCGCCCGCGCCCGCACCTCCTGGATGTTCGAGACGACCTTGTCGTAGACGTGCGAGTCGGTCGCGATGCAGACGACCGGCGTCGACGCATCGAGAAGCGCGATCGGGCCGTGCTTCATCTCGCCCGCGGAGTACGCCTCCGTCGGGATGTAGGAGATCTCCTTCAGCTTCAGCGCCCCCTCGAGGGCGACAGGCAAGCCGATGTGGCGACCCAGGTACAGGAAGAAGGGCTTCTCGTGGTGACGCTGCGCGATCTCCTCAATCGGATGGTCGGCGTTCAGGTAGGCGCGCATCTTGTCCGGCAGCGCACAGACCTCCTCCAGGAGACCGGCGATCTCGTCGTCGGGAAGCGTGCGCCGAACCTGGGCGAGCTTCAGCGCCACCAGGAACATGACCGCAAGCTGGGCAGTGAACGTCTTCGAGGCAGCGACGCCCATCTCCATCCCCGCCCTCGTGTAGAGGACCTTCTCGACCTCGCGGGTGATCTGGGTCCCCTGAAGGTTCGTGACGGCGACCGTTCGCGCACCCGACTCGTGAGCACGGGCCATAGCTGCGATCGTGTCCGCGGTCTCGCCGGACTGGGAAATGCCGATCACGAGCGTGTCCTTCGTGAGGACCGGATGCCGGTAGCGCCACTCGCTCGCGATGTCGGGTTCGCAGGGGAGTCGAGCCCACTCCTCGATCACATAGCGCCCGACGACGCCTGCGTGGTAGGCGGTGCCGCAGGCGAGGACGACGACACGGCGGAGGTTCTGGAGCTCGAGGTCGGTGAGCCCGAGGTCGAGATCGAGGGAACCGTTCCGTAAGTACTCCTCGATCGTGCGCTCCACGGCGCAAGGCTGCTCGTAGATCTCTTTCAACATATAGCTCTCGTAGCCCAGCTTCTCCGCCGACTCGTCGTCCCAGTCGACCAAAAGCTCGTCGCGGCTTCGAATGCCCTCGTCAGGCGAGAAGAAGGTGGCGCCCTCGGGCGTGATCGCGACGACCTCCCCGTCCTCGATCAGCTGGACGCGGTGGGTCTCGCGCTGGAAGGCCGCGATCGACGATGCGAGGAAGGTCTCGCCGTCGGAGACACCGACGACCAGCGGGCACTGGAGCCTCGCGCCCACGAGCAAGCCCGGATGCCCGCTGTGGATGACGACGAAGGCAAAGTGCCCCTCCATGTCGGCGTACGCTGCTCGCACGGCCTCGACGAGGTCGCCCTGGTAGTGCCGTTCGACGAGGTGGGCAACGACCTCGGCGTCGGTCTCCGACGTGAACGTGTGGTCGTCGGCGACGAGCGACGCGCGGAGCTCGACGAAGTTCTCGACGATCCCGTTCAGGACGAGCGCGAGCTCGCCTGGCACACAGCCCTCGAGCGGGTGGGCGTTCTCCTCGGAGACCCGGCCATGCGTCGCCCAGCGCGTGTGCCCGACGCCGGTCGTCGAGACCGAGCCGTTCGGCCCCGCGGCCGCCTTCAGCTGGTCGAGGTTGCCAACCGCCCGAACGAAGTCGAGACCTTCGTCCTCGATGAGGCAGAGCCCGGCGGAGTCATAGCCTCGGTACTCGAGGCGCTCCAGACCACTGAGAAGGAGCTCCTTGGCGGCTCTCGAGCCCACGTATCCAATGATTCCGCACACTGAAGCCGCCTCCTCTCCCGTCGTCGGGTCGCCACGTTGGTGCCGCTCTTCTCCCTGCAAATACCGCCTGAAAACTGAAGCCCGGCGTCAGCCGAGCTCCTGATTTACGAGGGCCGCGATGGTATCACAGAGCTTTTCCGCATCGGCCTGGTTTTCCGCCTCCACGAGCACGCGGACGACCGGCTCGGTTCCCGAAGGGCGGACGAGCACTCGGCCATGCTTGAGATCTGCGTTCGCACGCCTCACCTCGCCTTGCAGGGCCGGCGAGATCTCCTTCCGGGTCACGTTGACGTCGCGCTTTGCCTGGGGGAAGCGAACCAGCGGCGCGACGAGCTCGGCCAGCGGCTTGCCGGTCTCGCCGAGTGCGCGCGATAAGAGGATCGCGGCCACGAGGCCGTCGCCCGCCACGTGTCCGTCCAGGTAGAGGACGTGTCCCGACTGTTCGCCTCCGAGGACACCGCCCTCGGCACGAAGGGCCTCGAGCACGTATCGGTCGCCGACGTCTGTCGTGACCACCCGGATTCCGTGGGAGGACATGAGGCGGTGAAAGCCGAGGTTCGTCATCGAGGTCACCGCTACGAGGTCCACGCCCAGGTTGAGCGCAAGCACGGCGAGCACTCCGTCGCCGTCTACTGGCTTTCCCTCCGCATCGACGGCCAGCAGCCGGTCGCCGTCGCCGTCGAAGGCGACCCCTAGATCAAAGACACCGGCCCTCACCGTCTCCGAGAGCAAGCGAAGGTCGGTTGCGCCGCAACCGGCGTTGATGTTCGTTCCATCCGGAGCGGCGGCGATCGTCGTCACGTCCGCGCCGAGTCGCCCCAGCGCGGCGGGGGCTACTCGATACATGGCGCCGTTCGCGCAGTCGACACAGAGCCGAAGCCCGTCGAGCGGCGCCCCGAAGCGCTCGCAGACGAGATCCACGTAACGCCCTTCGAGACCCTCAGCCTGGCGGATCTCCCCGCCGTGCGGGGGGTCTGCCGTCAGCAGCGCCTCGATCGCCTCCTCCTCGTCGTCGCCGAGTTTCGACCCCTCGGCGCCGAAGAACTTGAGGCCGTTGTACTCGGCCGGATTGTGGGATGCCGAGACGACCACGCCGCGGCTCTCCGCGAGCAAGGCGACCGCGGGCGTCGGGAGAATGCCGCCGAGGATCGCATCCGAGCCGCCCGCAACGAGCCCTCGTGCGAGGGCACCTTCGAGCGCCGGCCCGGAGCCTCGGGTGTCGCGGCCGATCAGCACCGCCTTGCCCTCGGACCAGACGGCGAAGGCAAGACCGAGTCGCTCGACCAGGGCCTCCGTGAGGTCGTCGCCGACGACCCCTCGGACCCCGTCCGTTCCGAAATAGCGGCGCACGACCGCGGAACGGTAGCCGTGTGGGAGACTTTCCGCGCATGGACGCGAAATCGTTCGATACCGCTCATCTCTCGGAGCTGGATGCCATCCCGGTCTCGGGCACGCTCGTCTGGAGACCGATCCGCCGGCGATTCGACATCGGCGCTTTCGGTGTCAACGCTTACACGGCGGCGAACGTCGGTGATGAGTTGGTCGAGGACCACGACGAGCTCGGGAGCGGCGGCGGCGAACACGAGGAGCTCTACTACGTAGCCTCGGGCCACGCGACCTTCTCGGTCGGCGGCGAAGAGGTGGACGCTCCCGAGGGCACCCTGGTCTTCATTCGCGACGCGGCCGTGAGGCGGCACGCCGTGGCGAAGGAGCCAAAGTCCACGGTCCTCGCGGTCGGTGGTCCGCGCGGCGAGGCTTTCCACCCCTCGGCCTGGGAGCTGTGGTTCGCGGCGCGGCCTCATGTCGAAGCCGGCGAGTACGACAAGGCCGCCCAGCTGGTCGCGGCCGGAATGCCTGACCACCCCGACAATCCGAGCCTGCTCTACAACCTCGGCTGCTACGAGGCGCTTGCCGGGCACCTCGATGCCGCAACCGCGCACGTCCAGCGGGCGCTCGAGCTCAACCCGGAGCTACGCGAGCACGCCGCGGGGGACCCGGACCTGGACTCGATCCGCGACCGGCTCTAGCGCTTGGAGAACTGCGGGCGCTTGCGGGCCTTGCGAAGGCCGGCCTTCTTGCGCTCGACGATGCGAGCGTCGCGCGTCAAGAATCCCTCGCGCTTCAGCACGGTGCGAAGCTCGGGGTCGGCCTCGATGAGCGCTCGGGCGATCCCGTGCCTAAGTGCGCCCGCCTGTCCTGCGGGCCCGCCCCCGTGAAGTCGCGCTCTGATGTCGAATGTGCCCTCGACGCCGGCGGTCCGGAGCGGCATGGTGGCCACGGTGCGAAGCACCTGGCGTGGGAAGTACTCCTCGAGTGTCCGGCCGTTGATCCAAGTCTGGCCGTCGCCTGGACGAAGGATGACGCGAGCGACCGAGGTCTTGCGCTTGCCCGTGCCCTGGTACTGCGCGAGCTGGCTCATGACTCGGGCAGGGGTTGGGGGTCCTGGGCCTCGTGCGGATGGTCGGGCCCCGCGTAGACCTTCAGCTTGGTGATCTGGCGGTTCGCGAGCCGGTTACGCGGGAGCATCCCCTTCACGGCCTTGCGGATGACCTCGGTGGGACGCCGGTCGAGCTGCTCCGCGAGCGTTCGCGACCGCAAACCGCCCGGATACCCGGAGTGGCGGTAGTAGCGCTTCTGCTGGAGCTTGTTTCCGGTCACGGAGATCTTCTCGGCGTTGACGACGACGACGAAGTCCCCCGTGTCGACGTGCGGCGTGAATTCGGGCTTCCGCTTGCCGCGGAGGGTGTCGGCAATACGGGTCGCCAGCCTGCCAAGGGTCTCGCCCTCGGCGTCGACGACGTACCAGCGTCGCTCGATCTCATGCGCTTTCGCGTTCCAGGTCTTCATCGCAGAAAAGGGCGGACGCGGGTCCGCCTCAGCGGTCGGAGATGGTAGCAAGAGCGGGGTCTTGCCGCTTCCGGCGGCGCACGATGAGCGTGACCGGAGCAAGCGCGATCGCGGTCGCTCCGGCTGCGAGCGCGACGACCCCGACCGCCTCGAGCGCGAAGCCTCCGAGCAGGGCCAGCGACGCACCGAGGATCCCGGACAGGAGGTCGCTGAAGCCCAGTAGCTTCCCGCGCTCGGCGGGGGACGTGAGATCGGCGAGCTGTGCTGTGGCAGCCACGAAGGAGAGGTTCCAACCAAGCCCGAGCCCGAAGAGAAGCACACCCGTGACGCCGACGCTTCCCACCCAGGCGAGCGGCACGCAGGAAAGGGCCATGATCGCGAGCCCACCCACGAGCGCCTGGGTGCGGCCGATCCGGTCGATCACCGGCCCCACGAAGAGGACGAGCGCGTACATCCCGAGCACGTGCGCGCCGATGATCGGGAAGACGTCGTTCTGCTGGTGCCCGTGCTCGGTCACGACGACGTAGCCGGTCAGGTTCATGACGCTGACCATGACGCCGAAGCTCGCGAGTGCGGCCAGAAGGGCGGGAATCGCGCCCGGGCGCCGGAGGATCTCGGAGAGCGGCGCGGCAGCGGCGGGGGCCGGGGCACCGCGCGACGTCCCCAGCAGCTCGGCGATCCGCTTTGGATCCGGGCGGACGGCGAGGACGAGCGCGAGCCCGACAATCAAGAAGCCGCCGCCCGCGAGCCAGGGCACGACGAGGGACTCCGCCTCGAGGTCACGACCCGCGAAGAGCGGTGCGAACACCGCCGGCCCGAGGATCGCTCCGAACACCGAGCCGAAGAGGACGAACGAGATTCCGCGCGCGCGGCGCTCCGGCGGATACATGTCTCCGGCCGCGGTGCGCGTCAGGTTCGCGACCCCGGCGAACGCTCCGACCAGAGCCAGGCCGGGAATCAGCGCGAACGACGACTCCGCGTGTGCGGCGAGGGCGATCAGGCCGGAGCCGGCCATCCCTGCGACGTAGCCCGCCGCAAGCACCGGGATCCGGCCGAGCCTGTCCATGGCCCGCCCGGCGAAGAGAGCTGCGAGCGCCCCGCTGGACAGGAGGATCGCCGGACCGAGACCCAGCAGGGCGTCGACCCCTGTGACGAGGACGAAGGTGATCGTCGCGATTGCCGCCCCCAGCTGCAGCATCGCCGAGACGGTCGCGAGCGACGCGGCGAGGAGGATCGTGTTCCTGGTAACGGGAGGGGCCGGGCTACCGGCCGAGACCGAGCTCACAGGCGTATTCCATCAGCCCCGCACGGAAGGCGATCGCGCCACCGTGCGAGGGGTGCCTGATGCCGGGTATGCCGAGGGCTGACTCGGCGACCCTCCCGACCGCGATAACGCTGCGACCACGTGCCAGTGCGTCGAGGAAGGGGCGGGAGGCCTCGACCTCCGTCTGCGTCGGGCGGCGGTTCGAGGCCGGGTTCCCGGGCAGGTGTGGGTGCGTGGGTACGGCGTTCCACAGGAGGACGAGCTGCCCGAGCCCGAGCTCTGCGAGGACGCGGTGGACGATCGTCGCGGTCGCCTCGGAGGGACCCGACCCGGAGAGCTGGCGCTCCGAGGTGAGCGGGACGCCGCTGATTCGGGTACCGCGAAAGCCCGGCGCCTCGGCGACCAGGAGAAGAGGTGCGTCGGCATGGAGCTCGAGATAGGCCGCGAGCCGCGCCCGGCGAAGGCCCGCACCGCGACCGCGACGGTAGAAGTTGAACGTCTCGCCGATGTGCGCCTGTGCGAGGGCATCCACCACAGCCCTGCGTAGCCTAGGCGCGTGCGACTGACCTTCCCCCTCTACACAGGCGGCTTCCTCGGTCCGTTCGGGGGCGCGATGCTGATCGCGTTGATCCCGAACGTGGCCGAGGGCCTGGACACGTCGCTCGCACTCGTCGCCGGCGGGATCACCGCCTACATGGTGCCGTTCGCCGCCCTTCAGCTCGTGTCGGGGACGCTCGCGAGCCGGCTGGGGCCGCGACGGATCGTGCGGGCGGGCTACCTCGTCTACGGCGGCGCGGCCCTTGTCTGCGCGTTCTCCCCGTCGATCTGGGTCTTCCTCGCAGGCCGTGCCCTCATGGGAGCGGCCAACGCGTTCCTCTCCCCCATTCTTCTGGCGGCACTCTCGGAGGTCGTGGCGCCCGAAGTGCTCGGGCGAAGCGTCGGAACGTTCGCCGCCTGGCAGGCTGCAGGAATGACGTTCGCTCCCGCGATCGGCGGCGCCCTGGGCGAGGTGTCGTGGCGGCTCGCCTTCGTCCTCGTCGCGGTCGTCTCGACCGTGCTGGCGCTCCCGCGGCGGTCCCTCGGGGCGATCGAGGAAAACGCCCGCGGCGAGGGCGGCTTCCGTTCCCTCGCAAACCGCTGGATCGCGCTCCTCGGAGCCAAAGCGATGCTCGGCTACCTCGGGTTCACAGCGATTGGGTTCGTGGTCGTCCTCGTCGCCGATCGGGAGTTCGGGCTCGGCTCGGGAACACGGGGCCTCGTTGTCGCGGGGTACGGCGTCGGGGCGATCGCCCTGGGCCGGTACGCAGGATCCGCAGTCGACCGGCTCGGGCGGCCCCGAACAGCTCTCGCGGGAGCGCTCGCCTGCGCCGCCGGAGTCCTCGGGATGGCCTTCGCTCCTACGGCGTGGAGCCTCGCCCTCGTCTACCTCGCCGTCGGATGTGCCTCGGCGTTCACATGGGCCGGACTGAACACGATCACGGTCGAGTCGTTCCCCGACAACCGGGCCGGGGCGACCTCCGTCTACAGCGCTTTCAAGTTCGCCGGGGTCGCGATCGCACCGCTCATCTACGTCCCGCTCTTCGACCTCGACACCCGCGCGCCGTTCTACCTCGCCGCGGGCTTCTCGCTCCTGGTCGCCGTGCTCCTCCTGCCCTGGTTCCCACGGTACGCGGAGCGCAAGGCGTGATCCGCCGCCGACTCGTCATCCACGGGCGCGTCCAGGGAGTCTTCTTCCGCTCGACGCTCGCCCACCACGCCGAGCAGGAGGGCGTCGCCGGGTGGGCCGAGAACAAGCCCGATGGAACGGTGGAGGCCGTCTTCGAGGGAGAGCCGGACGCCGTCGACCGGCTCCTCGCCGTCGCGGGCGAGGGGCCGCCGGGCGCCCGCGTCGACCGGGTCGATACCGTCGAGGAGGAGCCCGAGGGGCTCCGCGGGTTTCACGCCGACTAGAAGGAGGATCAGGTGGGATTCGAGCAGTACCACGAACCGGCGGCCGAGCTGCCGGATGAGACCAGGACGTTTGCGCGCATGTGCACCTCGCTCATCGAGGAGGCGGAGGCAATCGGCTGGTACGAGCAGCGCCTCGCACTCGAGCAGGACGCCGAGGCGCGCGCGATCATGGAGAACGCGCAACAGGAGGAGTTCAAGCACTTCGCGATGGATCTGGAGTTCCTCATCCGCCGCAAGGAGAAGTGGCACGTCGCCCTTGAGAAGGTCCTTTTCAAACCCGGAGACATCGTCGAGCACGGCGAGGATGCCGAAGAGGCTGAAACCGCCGTCGACTAGTCGGAGAAGCGGGCTATTCCCACTCGATCGTCGCCGGCGGTTTTGACGACAGGTCGAGCGCCACGCGGTTGATCCCGGGGATCTCGTTGATGATCCGGCTCGAGATCGTCTCGAGCAGGTCGTACGGGAGCCTGGCCCAGTCGGCGGTCATAGCGTCGTCCGACGTGACGGCCCGGATCACGATCGGATAGGCGTACGTGCGACCGTCGCCCTGCACGCCCACGGAGCGGACGGCGGGAAGGACGCAGAAGCTCTGCCACAGGTCCTTGTACAGCCCCGCGCGGCGGATCTCCTCCTGGAGGACGGCGTCGGCCTCCCGCACGAGCTCGAGCCGCTCCTCCGTCACCTCGCCGATGATGCGGATCGCGAGCCCCGGGCCGGGAAACGGTTGGCGCCAGACCATTCCCTCGGGGAGGCCCAGCTCTTCACCGACCCGGCGCACCTCGTCCTTGAAGAGCATGCGCAGGGGCTCGACGAGGTCGAAATCCATCTCCTCCGGGAGCCCACCGACGTTGTGGTGCGACTTGATCGTTGCGGCAACGCCGTCCCCAGACCCGCCCGACTCGATCACGTCGGAGTAGAGCGTTCCCTGGACGAGGTGGCGGATCGTGCCGAGCCGGCGCGACTCCTCCTCGAAGACGCGGATGAACTCCTCGCCGATCCGCTTTCGCTTCTCCTCCGGATCGGTGACGCCTTCGAGCCGGGCGAGGAACCGCTCGCGGGCATCGACGTGCACCAGCGGCACCTGGAAGTGGCGCTCGAAGGTCTCGACGACCTGGATTGCCTCGTCCTTTCGGAGCAGCCCGTGATCGACGAAGACGCAGGTCAACTGCTCTCCGACCGCGCGATGAACGAGGAGCGCCGCCACCGCCGAGTCCACTCCCCCGGAGAGCGCGCAGAGCACGCGATCGCTTCCCACCTGGGAGCGGATGCGCGCGGTCTCCTCCTCGATCACGGCCGTGGGGGTCCAGACCGGCGGAGCGTCTGCAACGTGGAAGAGGAAGTTCTTGAGGATGTCCATGCCGTGGGGCGTGTGCACGACCTCGGGGTGAAACTGGACGCCGTAAAGGCCGCGGTCGGGCGCCTCGAATGCCGCGATGGGAGCCGAAGGCGAGGACGCCGTGACACGTGAGCCCGACGGGGGCGCGACCACCGAGTCCCGGTGGCTCATCCAGCAGGCCTGCTCGGCCGGGAGCCCTTCGAAGAGAGCGCTCCCTGCTTCCGCCTTGAGCTCCGAGCGCCCGAACTCCGCGCGGTCGGTGTGATCGACCTCACCGTCCAACTGGTGTGCGATCAGCTGCATGCCGTAGCAGATGCCAAGCATGGGCACTCCGAGGTCGTAGATTCCCGGATCGAGCTGCGGCGCCTCGTCCGCGTACACCGAGGCAGGCCCGCCGGAGAGGATCAGTCCGAGGGGGCGGCGGGCGCGCATCGCGTCCACAGACATCGTGTGCGGAACGAGCTCCGAGTAGACACGGCATTCGCGGACCCTGCGAGCGATCAGCTGCGAGTACTGGCCGCCCATGTCGACGACCAGCACGGGCCGCTCCTCGACGGGCGGCTCCGGGATCGGAAGCACCTGCCCCATCAGACGATGGCCGATCGGTAATTGGCACGCCCGCGGGGACGGGTCAGACCAAGCCAGGGTGCGCCGTCGTCCGCAGGCAAGGCTAGAAGCCTTGACAAGGGCGAGGGTGCGGTCTGGCGCCGTGTCTGGGCCGCCATCCGCGTGTGTGGTAATTGGCGATCGGCCATCTCTAGACGCCCCGGTAGTTCGGGGCTTCCTTCGCCATCGAGACATCGTGCGGATGGCTCTCGCGCATGCCGGCCGCCGTGACGCGAACGAAGGTGGCTCGCTTCAGGTCATCGACAGTCGCCGCACCGCAGTAGCCCATCGCCTGGCGCACCCCGCCGACCAGCTGGTGGAGCACGGGTCGGAGCGGCCCCTTGTAGCTGACGCGGCCCTCGATCCCCTCAGGCACGAGCCTCTCGACCTCGTCGACGTCGGCCTGGAAGTACCTGTCCTTCGAGTACGAGCGCGACTTCATGGCGCCGAGTGAGCCCATCCCCCGGTACTCCTTGAACCGCTCTCCCTGATGCAGGACGACGTCACCCGGGCTCTCGTCGACGCCGGCCAAGAGCCCGCCGAGCATGACACAGTCGGCTCCGGCGGCGAGCGCCTTCGCGATATCGCCGGAGTACTGGATGCCACCGTCCGCGATCAGCGGGACGTCGTGCCTCGCCGCGACCTGGGCGCAGTCGTAGACGGCCGTTACCTGCGGGACGCCGATCCCCGCCACCACCCGGGTCGTGCAGATCGCGCCCGGACCCATCCCGATCTTGATCGCGTCTGCGCCTGCGTCGACGAGCGCCTCGGCGCCCTCCCGAGTTGCGACGTTGCCGCCGACCACCGGCAGGTCGGTTCGGCCCTTGAGCTCCCGGATCGTCTCGACGACGCCGATCGAATGGCCGTGAGACGTGTCGACGACGAGCACGTCGACGTCCGAGGTGAGCAGCGCCTCCGCGCGCTCCAGCCCGTCTGTGCCGACACCGACGGCGGCCGCGACCCGGAGCCGGCCTCGCTCGTCCTTCGTCGCATGCGGGAACTGCACGCGCTTCTGGATGTCTTTCACCGTGATCAGGCCTCGGAGCATGCCGTCCGAATCGACGACCGGCAGCTTCTCGACCTTGTGACGGTGGAGCGTCTCCCGTGCTTGCTCAAGGGTCGTGCCGACCGGGACCGTGACGAGGCTCTCCGAGGTCATGAGGGTCGAGACGGGCCGGTCGACGTCGTCCTGGAAGCGCAGATCGCGATTGGTCAAGATCCCCACGAGCTTGCCGTCCTCCTCCGTGATCGGGACGCCGGAGATGTGGTAGCGGCCCATCAGCTCCTGGGCCTCGGAGACGAGCGCGTCGGGCCTCAAGGTCACGGGCTCGACGATCATGCCGGCCTCCGAGCGCTTCACCTTGTCGACTTCGGCCACCTGGTCGGCGACCGGGAGGTTTCTGTGCACAACGCCGATGCCACCCTCACGGGCAAGCGCGATCGCCATCCGCGCCTCCGTGACCGTGTCCATCGCGGCGGAGACGATAGGAATCTCGATCTCGATCCCGCGGACAAAGCGTGTCCGCGTCGACACCTCGCCGGGGAGGACATCGGACTCGGCCGGAACGAGCAGGACGTCACCGAAGGTGAGCCCCTCTTTCGCGAACTTCCGCTCGAGCGTGAGGAGCCGCTCGATCTCGGCGCGTCCCAGCTCGAGCTCCACTGCTATCGGGCTCCCTCTGAGGCACAAAACCCAGGCGCTTCTTGCTCGCCTGGGTTCCTGAAACCGCTGGTTCTACAGCCTCTCAAGTGACAGGATCGTACCAGCCGGGCCAGACGGCTCGGCGGCTTCTGATCTAGACGTCCTGGCCGACGGGGTCGAGCTGGTCGACCTCGACGAGGCCCGTGAGGCGGCTCGCCTCCCTCGGGTCAAACCGTCCGGCTCCTGCTTCGAGGACCGAGGCTGCGCCGGTCGCGACGGCGCTCCGCACGGCATCCTCGAGCGGACGGCCGGCCGCACGGGCTGCGATGAAGGCTGCGAGCAGAGCGTCCCCCGCGCCGACAGCGGAGACAGCTTCCAGGATCGGTGCTCGGCCACGCAGCCGGTGCTCGCTGCGATCCTCCCGCAGAAGGGCGTAACAGCCGTCCGGCACCGTCAGGACGACGTTTCGCGCCCCGAGCTCTGCGATCTCGTCGAGTCCCGTCACGAGATCCTCTGGATCCGTGAACTCGTGACCGACGAGCGGCTCTGCCTCGGTCATGTTGGGTGAGACGAGGTAGGGCTCGGCCTCGACTCCGAGGCGCAGGGGCTCGCCATCGCAGTCGAGAACGGAGAGAACGTGCTTACGATTCAGGTCCCGGATCAGTTCGCCGTAGAACCCCGGGTCGACGCCGCGAGGAAGCGAGCCCGCGAGCACGACGAACTCGGCCCCGCTCGTCAGGTAGTCGAGCTTCTCGCGCAGGATCTCCAGCTCGCTCTCGTCGACCTCCGGTCCCCACTCGTTGATCTCGGTGTGGGCATTCGAGATCGGGTCGAGCACTGCGAGAGACGTCCGCGAGTCACCACGGATCCGCACGAAGTCGTTCAGGATGCCCTCGCTCGTCAAGTCCTCGACGATCAGCGTGCCGTTCCGCCCGCCGGCGAGGCCGGTCGCCACGACCGGGACCCCGAGCCGCTTGAGCGCTCTGGCAACGTTGATTCCCTTGCCGCCGGCGCTCGCGAAGCTGAGGCTGGCGCGGTGGCGCTGGCCGAGCTGCAGGTTCGGCACGGACAGCGTTCGGTCCATGGCCGCATTGAGCGTGACGGTGACGATCATAAGATGCTTCCGAAGACTCGCTCGAGCAGATCACTGGCCTCGTCGAGCGTCCGCCCAGAGTACCAGGACAGCTTGTGACCGAATCCCGGCTCCTCTACTGAGCGGGCCGCTACGAGCGGCGCCCTCGCCACGACCCGGCCTCGCTGCGCGACCCGAACCTCGCCGAGGCTCGCGCCGGCCTCCACGGGCCCGGACACGAGCGCAGGAGCGACTACGGTCTCGACGAGGGGCTTGTCGACTCGAACCACCGCACTCACCGGTCTGACCGCGACGAGTGGCAGGCGGTCCTCCCCGAGCGTGATCGCCGACGTCGCGTACGTGTGACCGGTGGAGATCAGCTGAAGGCGGCCGAAAAAGTCCTGGCCCCATGCGAGCAGGCGTGCCAGGTCGGCGTTCCTTTGGGCACGGCTCGGGCTCCCGAGGACGACGGTGTAGATCGTGACGCCGTCGTGTCGTGCCGCTGCGACCTCGCACCACCCGGCCGCGTCGGTGTGGCCCGTCTTGACTCCGATCAGCCCGGGGTAGCGACCGAGCAAGTCGTTCCAGGAGAACAGCGAGCGGCCGCCGGCGATCGTCGCGCTCTGCATGGCAACGAGGCGCCGGACCAACGGCTTCTTCATCGCCACACGCGCGAGCTTCAGGACGTCGCGCGCGGAGGAATAGTGGCCGGGGACATCGAGGCCGTCAGGGCGAACGAAGTGCGTGTGCGTCAGACCGAGTCGTTGTGCCTTCACGTTCATGAGCCGGACGAACTCCGAGACGTCGCCTGTAGTGCCGGCCGCCAGCGCGACGGCGGCATCGTTCGCGCTCTGGATCAGCGCCGCGGCGAGAAGGTCGCGGACCCTCAGCTTCTCGCCGACCCGAAGGTGGACGCTCGACTCGCCCACCGCCGCTGCCGTCTCACGGACGGTCATCACGTCACCGGGCCGCTTGCGCTCGAGCACGACGATGGCGGTCATCAGCTTCGTGATACTCGCCATGGGCAGCTCGCGTTCCGCGTTCCGCTCGTAGAGAACCGCTCCCGTTCCCGTCGCGACGAGCACCGCCCGGGCGCTCGAGGGCGGAGGGTCGACGGCCGCCTCGGCCGGTGTCGCAGCCGCCAGAGCGACGAGGACGAACAGGAGCCGGCGGCGCACGGTGGCCAATCTAGCTAGTTCCTTAGAATGACCCGCGATGGGGTCCGAGGAGCGGGAGACGAAGCCGGCGCGCATCCGCGGGGTCGAGCGCTCACTCGAGGTGCAGATCGGGTCGTTGGGTGGTTTCGACCTGCGTCCGACCCGATTCTTCGTCTGGGCCGGCGAGGAGCGGAAGGGCCGGGAGCGTGTTATTCCCCTCGACAGCCCTCCGCGCAACCTCAGAATCTCTCGCCGGGAGCGGCGCGTCGAGGTCGGTGTGGTGCGTGCCCGCACGCTTGGGAACCCGCTCATGACGATCGCACTCGCAGGTGTTTACGCGGCCAAGAAGGTCAGTTCCGAGCGGCAACGGCGCGAGCTCGAGCGCTCCGCGCGCGAGGAACCACCACTGCCATAAGGACCTGATTACGCCGAAGATTTAGCGGATGCGGATTCGCTGGCCGACGGTCAGCGACAGCGGGTCGATGCTCTGGTTCAGTCTGATCAGCTCGTCCGTCGTGGTCTTGAAGCGCGCCGCGATTGCATCGAGGGTGTCGCCGGGTTGCACACGGTAGAACTTCTTCTTGGCCGGCGCCTCGTCCTTGGTGCTCGTCGACGGTTGGGTCGCGCTCGTCCCCGGCCCGGTGACCCTGGGCGCCGGCGTCGGGGTGGCGCCACTGTCCGCGTTCAGAGCGCGGTGGACGACGAGCACGAGCACCGTTGCCGCCACGAAGAAGGCGAGCGGCGCGAGCAGGCGCGGGCCCCAATCGCGGATCTGCTCGGGGTCTACCACCCGGCCACCCCCCAGACCTCCCGCCGCAGGCGGGCGGCCTCAGCCGCCGCAGCCTTGCGCCAGTCGGCGCCGTCGACCCGAAACGCGTAGATGATCGAGCGTGAAACCGGCACGAGCGCACTCGAAGGCCCGCTGGTGAACGCCCGGGCCACGTCCGCGGGTGTCGCGCCCTGGGCGCCGATCCCGGGCAGGAGCAGTATGGCCTTCGGCATCAGCCGTCTCGCCTCCCCGACCGCTCGGGGATACGTGGCGCCGACCACCGCGCCGACGCTCGAGATGCCTCTGTCCCCAACGAGCTCCGCGCCCCATTGATCGACGAGTTCGGCGACGTGGTGCCAGACTCGGCGCCCGTCGGAGGTTGCGAGGTCCTGGACGTCGACGCTCCCGGAGTTCGACGTGTGGACGAGGCAGAAGATGCCGGTGCCGGAACGCCGGCACGCCGCGATTAGCGGCTCGACGGAGTCGCTCCCGAGGTACGGGTTCACGGTGAGCGCATCGACCGCCGGAGGAGAACCGTCCTCACGTCCCTCGAGGTACGCATCCGCGTACGCCCGCGCTGTCGAGCCGATGTCGCCCCGCTTCCCGTCGGCGATGACCACGAGGCCGGCGGTGCGGGCGTAGGCGCACACGTCCTCGAAGGCACGTGCCCCGTCGGCGCCGAGCGCCTCGAAAAACGCCAGCTGGACCTTCACCCCGATGACGTACGGGCACACCGCGTCCACGAGTCCCGTACAGAAGCGCGCACAGGCATCGGCCGCCGCTGCGCGGCCGGCATGGGCGCCGGCCCGAAGCTCGACCGGCAGCAGCTCTGCACGCGGGTCGAGTCCCACGAGGAGCTGGCTCCGCTTCCGCTCCACCGCCTCGGCCACCCGGTCAGCGAATGCTCCCGCCGAGATCGTGGCGGCGGCCTCGAGCTCCTGCCTCATGAACGGAGCTTAGGCTACACCTGCCCAAAGACGACCCTTACCTATACAGACGGCGAGGATCCGTTCCTCGTCGAGAGGGGAAACCGCGAGCTCGGGCGGCGGCCGGCGCAGGAAGGTGCCGACGAGGAGAAGCTCGTCGGCAGCCTCGGCGTCAAACGTAGGCCCCTCCGCCTGCGCCGCCCGGGCGATGGCGAGCCCCGCGCGCACCTCGAGGACCGCCCCGGTCCCCGCCGCCGGGAGCGTCCGCACACAGGCGACCCTCCCGCCGGCGACGAAGACGCCGCGCAGAGAGCCCTGCTCCTCCCCGGGGACAACCAGGCACGCGCCCAGGGACCGGAGCCGATCGAGCGTCCGCAGGTCGCGCACGACCTCTTCGAGCGCCCTGATGCGGTCGCGCAGCTTCGCCGCCTCCTCGTAGCGAAGCGATTCGGACAGGTCGCGCAGACGAGCCCGGAGACGTGGCAACGCGCCCCCCGACCGGAGAACCGCGAGCTCCTCCTCCGAGCTTCCCGCCAGCGCTCGCGCGGCCCGCTCGGCCCGGCGCCGGCTCCGGATCGGCCCGAGCTCGCTCGGTCGGCTCGTGACAACCATCGCGTCTCCCCGCTTGCGAAGGTAGACGTAGCGGTCCGGCCGAGCGCTCCGGGCGTTCGCCGGTGGCCGGAGCTCGCGGATCAGCCGCAGCTCCTCGAGGCCGGCCTCGAGCTCCGAGCCGAGGATGGTCCATTCGATCCGATCGAGCACGGCGAGGGCGGCCTCGACCGCAGGACGCTGCCTCTCCGACCGGAAGTAGGAACGAAGCCGAGTCCGAAGGTTCCGGGCGCGCCCCACGTAGAGCGCCTGTCCGTGCACATCGCGGAAGACGTAGACGCCTGGGCGCTCGGGGGCGCCGAAAGCGAGCCCGCGCTTGGCGTGCACGCGGCGCGCCCGGGGCGCCGCCAGCTCGAGGACGTCTGCGACCGAGCGCGCTCCTCGCTCCTGGGCGAGCCCCAGCAGGTGGACGAGGATCTCGCCCGTCGCCCGGGCGTCAGGCAGCGCCCGGTGGCAGGGCTCCGTCGAGGTGCCGAAGAAGTGCGCCAGCGACGCAAGGCCCACGCGCGAGGCGCGGCCGGCGAGAAGCCGCCGCGCCAGCCAGACCGTGTCCAGGACGGGCAAGCCGAGCCGCCGTCCATGCAGCCGCTCGACCTCATGGTTCAGAAAGCCGAGGTCGAACCGCGCATTGTGGGCCACGAGCACGCAGTCGCCGGCGAAATCGAGGAGGCGGGCGACAGCGACCCCGGATGACGGCGCTCCCTGGAGGTCAGTGTCCGAGAGGCCCGTCAACGCCGTAATGCTCGCGGGCAAGACCATGGCCGGATCGACGAGGGTCTCGAATGCCGCCGCGAGCTCGAGGCCGCGGACACGAACGGCGCCTATCTCGCAGATGCGGGCGCGACCCGGGGCGAGACCCGTCGTCTCGAGGTCGACGACCACGTACGTGGCCGCCTCGAGCGGGAGCGCGGCAAGCTGCGAGCCGGCAAGGCCGACCGAGCGGCCACTCCAGTCGAGGCGCGAGTCCGCGGCGACGATGTCTGCAAGGAGATCGCGTGCGAGCCCCGCTGGTGCCCGCGAGAGGGCGAAGAGCGACCGGGCCGCCTCCTCGACCGGCAGGACGCCGCCTTGTTCCTCGACCAGCTCCACGAGCCGGTCGGCCGCGTCCAGCCTGAGCTGCATGGACCAGATGCTAGACGAACATATGTTCGCCTTCAACTGCGGGCTTTTCCATGACAGGCTTCCTACGTGGAGCAGCGAGTCAGCGTGGTGACGCTAGGTGTGCGTGACCTGGCCCGCGCCCGGGCGTTCTACGAGGCGCTCGGATGGTCAACCCGGGCGGCGGCCGACGACGACGTGGTGTTCTTCCAGACCGGAGGCCTCGTGGTTTCTCTCTGGGACCGCGAGGCCCTTGCAGCCGACTCCGGCGTGGACGACCTGGGTGGCTACGGCGGGATCACGCTAGCCCACAACGTGCGCTCCCCTTCCGAGGTCGATGCGGTCGTCGCCGAGGCCGAGGATGCAGGGGCGGCCGTGACTCGAAGACCCGGGGCGACGTTCTGGGGCGGCTACTCGGGCGCCTTCACCGATCCCGACGGCCACCCGTGGGAAATCGCGCATAACCCGCGGTGGGCACTCGACGAGACCGGTGCCGTGCACCTCACCCCCTAAGGACCAAAGGCAGAGGGCCGCCTCGCGGCGGCCCTCGTCGGAACGTTGGAGGGCGGAGCTGGCTAGGTGTTGCGAAGGGCGCTCTTCAGCCCACTGCCTGCCGAGAACTTCGGGACCGTTGCTGCCTGGATCGTGACCTTCTCGCCGGTGCGGGGATTCACGCCCTGGCGCTCGTTCCGCCGCTGCGGCGAGAACTTGCCGAAACCGGTGAACGACACTGCCTCACCGCTCACGAGGGTCTCCTGCACCGAGTCGAGGAAGGCATCCACCGCCTTGGCGGCATCGCGCTTCGAAAGGTCAGCCTTGGAGGCCACCTTCTCGACAAACTCGGATTTCGTCACTGCGCTCTCCTCCTCCGTCTTGGGTCCGTGGTGAAGCGGCACCAGACTAACAGGGGGCGCGATTCCACGCAATGATGCGGGTTTACGGGTCTTTTTCGGCCGCAGCGATCTCACTGGCGCGAAAGAGCGGCGTCAACCGGACGGCCTGACGGGCGAGGGCGTCCACTCCGCCCTCCTCCCGATCCACCACGCAGACCGCCGTCCGGCACTCGAGGCCGGCCGCCCGGAGCTCCTCCACGGCCTTGACCGCGGCGCCCCCGGTGGTCACGACATCCTCGACGAGACAGACGCGCTCGCCGGGCTCGAAGACACCCTCGAGCACACGGTTGGTTCCGTAACCCTTCGCCCCGTTTCGAACGATTAGGAAGGGCAGCCCGGATGCAAGCGAGGCGGAAGCGGCGAGCGCGACGGCGCCGAGCTCGGGGCCCGCCAACCGGTCGGGCCGCTCGGAACTCTCGCCGACAAAGGCTGCGATCCGCTCGCCGAGCTCGCGCAAGAGCTCCGGGTCGGTCTCGAACCGATACTTGTCCAGGTAGTAGCGGGAGCGGCGGCCCGAGCGCAGAACGAAGTCGCCCTCGAGGTACGCGCGCTCGCGGATTCGCTTCGCGAGCTCCGCGTCCGTCACCCGCGTGCGTTGGTGAGGACCTGGCGCGCGAGCGGTATGAGCCTCGCCGCCTCGGTCGAGTCCTCCGGGAATGACACCATCGAGCCGTCCGAGAAATAGAGCTCGACCCGTTCGCGGTCCTTGCCGGACGACCGGCGCCAAAGCGCGAGGCCGGCAGCCGACCCAAGAGCGACGACGCCCCATCGGAGGGCACTACGCATCGACGCTCTCCCCCTCGTCTTTCTTACTCCGGGACGGCATGGGTTTCTCGGGCTGCTCGGCAGACAACCGCAGGCAGGTCTTCAGGTCATAGAAGACGAGCCCGACCGTCGGCTCAGGGCCCGTGATCGCGGTGGCGATCCGCTCTTCTCCCCGCACCACGAAGACTGAACCGTCGCGCGTTGCCGCCAGAAGCTGCGTCAGGCGCACGGTGCCGTTTCGACCGGCGTCCTCGGCCGCGGCAAGGAGGTCGAGCGCAGACCGCGCGGCCTGGCCGGCGGTCGCGTCGTCGGCGAACGTGGACGCAAGCACCGCCCCCTTCTCGTCCGCAATCAGCGCCGCCTGGATCTGGGTCGAGATCTCTGTCAGGTCGGCGAGCGCCTGTGCGGCGTCCATGCGGCCAACCTACCACAGCCTCTATCCCTCCTAGACTCGCGCGATGCGCGGCGTCTCGGCCATCCTGGGGAAGTTCCTGCGCGACCGTGGAACCCACCTCGCCGCGATGGTGGCGTACTTCGCACTCCTCTCGTTCGTCCCCCTCCTCTTCCTCGCGCTTTCACTCGTCGCGCTGACCGGCGAGCAGAACGAGTCGAGCTACCTGATCGAGCAGCTCCAGCGTGCGTTCCCCCAAACCTCAGTCGACCGTCTCCTCTCCGTCGTCGACTCGATCCGCGAGAGCGCCGGCACCGTGGGCATCATCGGCGCCGTCGGCCTTCTCTGGAGCGCGCTCGGATTCTTCAGCGTGCTGGAGTCGGCGTTCAACATCGTCTACGGGCTCCCGAACCGCTCCTTCGTCCACCAGAAGCTCCTCGTCCTGCTCCTGACTGCCACGGCACTGGTGGTGCTCTTCGTGGCCCTCATCGTCAGCTCGTTCGGCGTTGAGCTCGCCAAGGACACGACGTACATCGGACCGGTTCTCGCGTACGTCTACGGCATCGCCGTCTCCACGCTGCTCGTGCTGGGGTTCGCGTGGAGCGTCTACCGGATCCTCACCAACGAGCCCCTCACCTGGCGGGAGACCCTCCCAGGAGCCACCTTCGCGGCCCTCCTCCTCCAGGCCAGCTTCCAGGTTCTGCCCCTGTTCGTGCGGGCAACGGAGGGACTCGTGACCCTCCAGGCCTTCGGAGGGCTCGTCCTGCTCCTCTTCTGGCTCTACGTGATGGCGAACATCCTGGTCCTGGGCGCCGAGATCAACTGGTGGGTCGCACGCGCCCGCAAGCCGGCCGAGGAGCCGCCGGTCGGCCTCGCTTAGATCGTAGAGTCGGCGAGGACGCGCTTCGCGAGCGCGCGGAGGATGCTGCCCTGCACTTCCGGCTCGTGATCGAGCAGGGTCCAGAAGGCCTGGCTGTGGAGCACGAAGAACCGGAGCGGAGTCTTCGCCGTCACGGTCGCAGTTCGTGGGATGTGCTCGAAGAGCCCGATCTCACCGAAGAAGTCGCCCGGCCCGAGCGTTGCAATCATCTCGCCGCCACGGGTGACCTCGACCTCGCCCTCGACGATGACGAAGAACTCGCGCGCGGTCTCGCCCTCGCGGCAGAGCACCTTGCCGGCAGGGACCTCGAGGTCCTCGGTGATCTTCGCGAGCTCGGTCAGCTCCTTCTTCGACAGGCCCGAAAAGAGCGGGACGCGTCCGAGCGCCTCGGCCTTCGTGTCGTGTGAGAAGAGCGACACCGGCGCACCTTACTCGACCGGGGAGGTCGCTTCCAAGGCCCGTGCGAAGGCTCGGACGGCGTGCGTGCGATGGCTGTGCTCCGCCTTCCAAGCGTCGCCGAGCTCAGCCACCGTGCGTTCTTCTCCTTCCGGCACGAAGACTGGGTCGTAGCCGAAGCCTTCCGAGCCCGAGGGCGCCTCGGCGATTCGCCCTCTGAGCTCGCCGGTCGCCCGGATCTCGGCGCCGCCCGGACCGAGCCCCACGAGCTCGGAGACGTAGCGCGCCTGCCTGCCCATGGTCTGCCCCGCGAGCTCGTCGAGGAGCTTTCCCAGGTTTGCTTCGTCAGTCGCTCCCTCACCGTCGTAGCGAGCCGAGAGAATGCCCGGCGCGCCGAAAAGGGCGTCCACCTCGAGCCCCGAGTCTTCGCCCAGCACCCAGACGTCGTCCCGGGCGAGAACCTCCCGGCCGAACCGGGCCTTCCCTTGCGCGTTCTCGGCGAAGGTAGAGCCCGTCTCGGAAGGAGGATCTCGGTCGGTCTCGAGCAGCTCGATCTCCCAGCCGGGAAGGGTCGCGCGGAGCTCCCGCGCCTTGTGCGGGTTCCGGGAGGCGAGGACGAGCCTTACTGTCTCCAGCGGACGCCGATCACCTCGTCGAGCGCCGAAAGCTGCTCGATGACGTCCCGGCCGCTCCCGCCGAAGGGGAGGTCGAGCTCGATCCGGAGCTTTCGGCTGTCCTCCTCGTCCTCGAGCTCGACGTTGTCGACACGGCTGCGCCGCCCTTCGAGCACCGCGAGCACGCCCGAGATGGGCTGCTCCGGGCGAAGGTCGACCTCCAGGACGCGCCCCGATCGGCGGAACCGCCCGAGCGAGCCCTCGAACCAGCGGAAGGGCCCGAGCCCCACCAGCACGAGGCCGGTCGTAATCAGTGCCGGCAGATAGAAGCCGGCACCGACTGCCATTCCGATCGCGGCCACGACCCAGAGTCCGGCCGCGGTCGTGAGCCCGCGGACCGAGAGTCCCTGGCGGATGATGGCGCCTGCGCCGAGAAATCCGATCCCGGTCACGATCTGGGCTGCGATTCGCGTCGGGTCGAGCACGGTCCCCTGTGAGCGGTCGAAGGTGAAGTCTCCCCAGGCGTAGGCGGAGACGACCGTGAAGAGCGCCGAGCCGAGTCCGACCAGCATGTGCGTCCGCAGGCCGGCTGCGCGCTCGCGCAGCTCGCGCTCGAGGCCGACAAGGCCGGAGAGACCCGCGGCGAGCACGAGTCGGAGCGCGATCTCCCAGTCCGAGATCTCCGGAATCAGTTCACGCCGCCGCTTCTCGCTGCACGACGGCGATCTCGTCGATTCCGGTAGCGGCGAGGCCGAGCAGCTCGTCGAGCTGCGCGCGCTTGAAGGGCACCTGCTCCGCCGTCGCCTGCACCTCGATCAGCCGACCGTCGCCGGTCATGACCACGTTCATGTCGACCTCCGCGGTCGAATCTTCCCCGTAATCGAGGTCGAGCAAGGGCTGGCCCTCCACGATCCCGACCGAGACGGCGCTGACAACGTCGGCCGGAGCCGGCAACCCGCGCTTCGCCGCCGCGCATGCGAGCGCGACCCAGGCGCCGCTGATCGCCGCGGTCCGGGTCCCGCCGTCGGCCTCGATCACGTCGCAGTCGAGCCAGACCGTCCGCTCCCCGAGCGTCTGCATGTCGTAAGCAGCCCGGAGCGAGCGCCCGATCAGCCGCTGGATCTCGACCGTCCGGCCTTTTTGCTTTCCCTCGCTGGCCTCGCGGCGGATCCGCTGGCCGGTCGAGGCCGGGAGCATCCCGTACTCGGCGGTGAGCCAGCCCCGCCCGCTGCCGGCGAGCCAACGCGGCACGCTGTCCTCGATCGAGGCCGTGCAGAGGACGCGCGTGCGGCCGAACGAGATGAGGGCCGAGCCATCGGCCTGCTCGAGGAAGCCCGTGTCGATCGAGACGGGGCGAAGCTCGTCGGGGCGGCGACCCTCGCGGCTCATGGGCCGACCTTTGGCCTATGAGCGCGTGGACGGGGTGTGGGGGAACCGGAAGGTTCCTCTACGTTGGACAGTAAGCAGGGGGCTCGCGGGGGAAACATGGTTTCCCCCGCGGGAGCGAGCCGGAGGCGCGGGACGGTCATGCCGCTGCGAGCTCGAGCTCGCTGACCGCGATCTGCTCGACGGCCCCGACCGGAAGCTGCAGGAAGCGCTCGCCGAGCGCACGGAACTCCTCCGGCGAGCCCGTCGTCAGGAACCGACACCCTCCCTCGCGCGAGACGTCGTTTGCGACGCCGCGCCGGGCCAGCGTCTCGGCGACCTCTCGCGCAGTTTCGTCCGCCGAGAAGATGAGCGCCGTGCCACGCCCGAAGACGCGCTCGAACACGGGCCGGATCAGCGGAAAGTGAGTGCAGCCGAGGATCACCGTGTCGACCCCGGCATCTCTGAGCGGGGCCGCGTACTCGCGGACGGCTGCGTGCAGGCCCTCGTCGACGGCGCCAGCCTCGATCATCGGGACAAGCTTCGGGCAGGCGACCGAGACGACCGATGTGCCTGCATCGAGCGCCCGGATCGTGGCCGCGTAGCGCCCGCTCTCCACGGTCGCGGCAGTCGCGAGAACGCCGATCCTCCGGTTCCGGGTCGCCTGGACGGCCGCATGCGCCTCCGGGGCGAGGACGCCGACGACCGGGACGGAGAGCTGCTCCTGGAGAAGCGGAAGCGCGGCAGCCGTGGCGGTGTTGCAGGCGTCCACGATCAGCTTGACGTTGGAGCGATCGAGGTAGGAGGCGATCTCGAGTGCGAAGCGGCGGATCTCGTCAGCCGGACGCGGGCCGTACGGGCACCGCGCACCGTCGCCGAGATAGACGAAGTCCTCGTGGGGCATGGTGACGAGGCACTCGTGCAGGACTGTGAGTCCGCCCGCCCCGGAGTCGAAGATGCCGATCGGCCGCCCGTCCACAGAATGATTCTACGAGTGCCCGTGGACCGCGCCGTGGCGCTCTTCTACTACCTTAGGGCCCGTGCTCGAGCTCTGGGACGCGCAGGACGCCTTCGCGCGGGTGGAGGATTATCTTCGTCAGAGCGAGTTCTTCGGCGGGGACCAGCTCGCCGACGTATTCCTCGGCTACGGCCTCTCGCAGATCCTCCGTCGCGATGCGACCCCGCCCCTGCCGGACGAGCCGTGCCGGCTGCCGCTCGCCGCGTGCAGGATCCGTCCTTCGACCGAGCGGAGCGATGGGACCGGAGGTTTTCGCATCGGCGCCTGGCGCCGCTCGTGGACCGACGCCGGCTACGCAGCTGCGATCGAGGCGGTGCAGGATGCGATCGCACGCGGGGACGTCTACCAGGTGAATCTCGTCCAGCACCTGTCTGCGCCCTTCGAGGGGGATCCAGCAAGCCTGGCCGCCCGGCTGGCGCCGCTGGCACCGCTCCACGGCGAGCCACTACTCGGCAGCGGGTGGGCGATCGTGTCGGCCTCCCCCGAGCTCTTCCTCGCCCGGCGCGGCCGCCACCTCTGGACGAAGCCGATCAAGGGAACGCGCCCGCTCGGCTCCACGGGCGAGCTTGCGGCATCCGAGAAAGACACCGCCGAGCACGTCATGATCGTCGACCTGGAGCGGAACGACCTCTCGCGGGTCTGCGAGCCCGGGAGCATTCGCTGGCCGGAGCTGCTCGAAGAGCATCGACTCGCGGGGGTCTCGCACCTCGTGTCGACGGTCAAGGGCCGTCTGCGAGAGGGCGTCGGCCTGGCGGAGATACTCGCGGCGACCTTTCCGGGCGGCTCGATCACGGGTGCACCGAAGATCGCGGCCGTCGACCACATCGCGCGACTCGAGCCCGTCGGGCGCGGGGCGTCGATGGGAGCAATCGGCCGGATTTATCCGAACGGCGACTTCGACCTGGCGCTGACGATCCGGACGTTCGCAGTCGCGGAGGGCCGCATCCATCTCTGGGTCGGCGGCGGCATCGTCTGGGACTCGGAGACCGAGGCCGAGATCGAGGAGTCCTGGGTGAAGGCACGCCCCCTCCTCGCGGCGATCGGCGCGCCGTTGCCCGAGCCGGCGCTCGCATGACGCTTCACGCACTCGCGGTCCGAGGCCGCGGCGTTGTCGATCCGGAGGAGCCCGTCCTCCATGCCGACGACGAGGGCTTGATCCGGGGCCGCGCGGCCTTCGAGACAACGCGGGTCTACAACGGCCGCCCTTTCAAGCTGGACGAGCATCTCGACCGCCTGGCCGGCTCGGCGGCTCGCATCGGACTGCCCGAGGTCGACCGCGACGAGTGCCACTCGCTTGCCGTCACCGCCCTGGAAACGGCCGACGTCCCCGATTGCGCCCTGCGGCTCTACTGGACGGCCGGGCGGGAGGGCGTCGGTGAGCCTACGGCGCTCGCGCTCGTGAGCTCGCTTCCAGAGGACCTCGAGCAGCGCCGGCGGGAGGGCATCAGGATGATCTCGCTGCCTCTCGGGCTCGAGGCCGACCTGCGTGCCGTCGCCCCGTGGCTCCTCGGCGGAGTGAAGTCGACGAGCTACGCCGTCAATATGGCCGCAGAGGCCGAGGCACGCCGCAGGGGAGCCGACGACGCGGTCTTCCTGGCGAGCGGCGACGTCGTCCTCGAAGGTCCTGTGACCAACGTCTGGTGGCGGCGGGAGCGCGCCCTCTATACCCCCGCCCTCGAGCTCGGCATCCTCGCGGGCGTGACACGGGCGACGCTGATCGCGGGAGCGGGCAAGCTCGGCTACGAGGTCCGGGAAGGTGCCTTTCCCCTCGAGCTCCTGGCGGGCTCCGAGGAGGCGTTCACCTCCTCGTCGATCCGGGAGGTCATGCCTGTCGTCGAGCTGGACGGCTCGTCCCTCGGGTCAGGCATTCCAGGCCCGGCCGCCAAGGAACTCCAGGAGGCACTGCGTCGCGAGGCATCGTTAGGCTAGACGCGATGCGGGTTCTCTCCATCGTCCACGGGCCTGACTCCAAGGCGGGCGTCTTCGGCGAGACCGTGCGGGACGCGGGCCACGAGCTCCACCAGGCGAACTACGCGGGCGAGCAGCCGCCCTCGCACCCGGTCGCCGAGTACGACGCGGCCATGATCTTCGGCGGCTCGATGAACGCGCACGAGGAGGAGACGCACCCCTGGCTCCGGCCCGAGAAGGAGGCGATCGGAGAGCTCCTCGAGGCGGGTGTGCCGACGTTCGGCGTCTGCCTCGGCAGCCAGCTGGTCGCCGAGGTGGCGGGCGGCATGGTGAGCCGGGTCACGGTGCCCGAGATCGGCTGGTTCGAGGTCGAGCTCGCACCCGACGCTGCCCGGGACCCCGTCTTCGGCCCGCTGCCCGAGCGCTTCACCGCCTTCCAGTGGCACAGCTACCAGTCGACGCTCCCACCCGGTGCCGTCGAGCTGGCGCGCAACTCCAGCTGCCTCCAGGGCTATCGCGTCGGTGAGTCGGTCTGGGGCGCGCAGTTCCATTGCGAGGTGACTCGACCGATCGTCGAGACGTGGATCAGCCACTCCGGGTCGGATCCCGGCGCGGTCGAGCTCGGACTCGACCCCGACAGGACACGGAGAGAGCTTGCAGAGCGGATCGACGAGTGGAAGGTGCTCGGCCGCCGGCTGTCCAGCGCCTTCGTGACGTACGTCGAGGAGCGCGCCGCCGCTCCTGCCGGCGCTTGACTCCGGTCTCCTACCGCTGCCTGTCCCAAGAAGACGTCGTCGAGGCGGGAGGTCTCGACATGGACGCCTGCCTCGAGGTGATCGGGGCGACGCTCGTCCTGCACCATCGCGGAGAGACCGTCTCTCCCAAGAAGGCGGTCATTCACTGGGGCGACGATCTCGATAGCGACGAGAAGCTCGGCCGGATCATGGCGATGCCTGCGTACGTCGGCGGCAACACCCGCATGGCGGGCCTCAAGTGGATTCCGAGCGTGCCGCAGAACCCCGCGCGCGGGCTACCGCGCGGCATCGGGGTCATCCTCCTCTCCGACCCGGAGACCGGGCTGCCCGTCGCTTTCCTGGACGGAACGGTCGTCTCGGCGATGCGCACCGGAGCCGTCTCCGGAGTCGCAGCGCGGGCGCTGGCGCGCGACGGAGCCCGCGTCCTCGGGCTACTCGGCGCCGGCGTCCAGGCCCGGACGCAGCTGATGGCGCTCGAGCGGACGCTCCCGGCCCTCGAGGAGATCCGGATCTACGACCCGGCAGCCGGCAAGGCGGATGAGCTGGCGACCGCCCGCTCGGACGGTCCCTCGCGCCGAGCGGTTGCGAGCGCCGAGGAGGCCGTGCGCGGAGCCGACGTCCTCGTGCCCGCCACGATGGCGGCTGAGCCGTTCATCCCGGCGCCCTGGCTCGGGCCGGGGACGCTCGTCCTCTCGGTCTCCTCGCTCGACCTCGCCGTGGACGTGATCGAAGCCGCCCACTTGGTCGTCGCGGACGACGTCGCCCACGAGACCGGCCATGCTTCGCGCCCGCTCGCCCGCGCGGAGGCGGCCGGCGTGCTCGACCGGGACGCCGTCGTCCCGCTCGGCGCGATCCTCGCTGGAGCTCATCCTGGCCGGACCTCTGACGAAGAGCTGATCGTCGTCTCGCCGATCGGTCTGGGCATCGAGGACGTCGCCTGGGCGACGCACGTCTTTCGCCGGGCCGAGGAACTCGGCCTCGGCACCGAGCAGCGGCTATGGGACGAGCCAGTCTGGCTCTAGTTGGCTAGGAGGGTTTGACGAAACGCAGCAGTGCCGTCGGGCCGCGCTGCTCGCCCCGAGGCGGCGTCCTCAGTCGCTTCGATAGCGCTGCTATCGGCGCTCCCTGCGTCCTTGCCTCGGAACGACCAGCGCACCCCGGCGACGAGCGACGTTTCACCAATCCCTCCTAGGTCGAAACGTGCAGCGGCGACCGGGAACCAAGGAAGCCTTCCGACTGTCTAATCAGCATGCGAGGCCGCTTCGGAATTCTCTTCACGCTCGCGGCCGCATCGGCGTCGCTGTTTCTGGCAGCCTGTGGCAGCGGCGGATCCGCGGCACCGGATGGGGCGCCTGACTCATCCCCGTGGCAGGCGGTTCCGGCGAGTCCGCTGAGCCCTCGCACGGGAGCGCTCGGGCTCTGGACCGGAAGCGAGGTTCTACTCATCGGCGGCAGCGACGCGGCCCCCTGCCCCCCTAGTGCCTCCTGTGTCCCCCCTGACGTGCCCCCGCTCGCGGATGGCGCCGCCTTCGATCCGCAGACCCGTACGTGGCGCCGGATCGCCGACGCTCCGGTGCCCTTCGAGTGGGCCCAAGCTGTAGTCATCCGGACGACCGCGTACCTCTGGATCCCCGGAAGCCCAGGCAGACCGAACGCAGAGAGCGCCTTCCTCGCATATCGCCCTCGGGAAGACCGCTGGCAGGAGCTTCCCTTACCGGCAGGCGACTCCGACCGCTTCGCAGGCATCGTGGAGGCAGGCGACAGGGTCGTCGCGTATACGGGCACCGATGAGCAGCGCGAGCAGCCGGATCTCGTCTTCGACCCGGCCACACGCTCCTGGAGCAAGCTTCCGCCTGATCCGCTCTCGCCGTCGTTCGATCGCTCGATGGCCTGGAGCGGCCAGGAGCTCCTTCTCTTCGACCACGAGCTCGTCCCCAACCCCGGCTCCGAGAAGCCGTCCCTCACGCGCGCCGCCGCGCTCGACCTCGAGAGCGGTTCATGGCGGCGGCTGCCCGACTCCGAGATCCTCGCCTCGGGACCCTGGGTGATCGACGACGGGCGTCTGATCAACCCTATGCTCGGCGGCGCCGACGGCGGCGACACCAACAACTGGGGTCGCACCTATCCCTACGGCGGCATCCTCGAACCTGCAAGCGGTAGGTGGTCAGCGCTTCCCAACCCGCCCGACGGCGAGGAAGACTTCGCGAGCGGCGTCCTCACCGAGTCCCTCGGCCATTACTTCGGCTACCGCGGCTGGATCCTCGACGCGGCCACCGACACATGGATTCAGGTACCGCCGCTCGACACCGGCGAGCTCGTCACCGAAAGGACCGTCGTCCCAGCCGGCTCCGACCTGCTTGTTTTCGGTGGCGCGCGCTGGAAGTCCCAGAGCTTCGATGCCACGCTCCTCGACGACGCGTGGATCTGGTCGCCTCGAGCGAGTTAGATCAGGCTTCGGGCCCGAGGCGAGTTGCGCGAGCCCGAGCGTCTTCCTCCATCGTGTCTAAGGCCCTTTGGTCAGATAGGCGGCGGTGATACCGCCGTCGACAACGAACTCCGTCCCGGTCATGTAGGAGGAGAGGTCGCTCGCTAGGAAAAGCGCGGCCTTGGCGATGTCCTCGGGCTCCGCAAAGCGGCCCAGAGGAATGTGGTTCAGGCGGTTCTCACGCCGCTCATCGTCCTTCAGAAGCTGCTCGAGGAGCGGCGTCTTAACCGGGCCGGGGCAGAGGGCGTTCGCCCTGATGCCTTGCGGCGCGTACTGGACGGCCATCTCCCGCGTCATCGAGAGGACGCCTCCCTTCGACGCCGAGTAGGCGATCTGCGGGTTCGCGGCGCCCATCAGCGCCACGAAGGAGGCGACGTTGATGATCGACCCGCCCCCAAACTCGACCAGCTTCGGGATCGCGTACCGGCAGCAGAGGAAGACGCCTTTGAGGTTGATGTCGATCGTTTTTTGCCAGACCTCGAGCGGCGTGTCGACAGGGCTCGTGTCGTCCGGGTGCATGATCCCGGCGTTGTGGTAGCTGACGTCGAGCCGTCCGAAGCGCTCGACGGCCTGGTCGAAGAGGGCGCGCACTTGGTCGTCGTCCGAGACGTCTCCAGGCAAGAAGGCAGCCTCGCCCCCCACTTCCTCGACGAGCCGAACGGTCTCCCGGCCGCCCTCCTCGTCCATGTCGGTGACAAGGATCTTCCCGCCCTCGCGCGCAAAGAGGATCGATGCGGCGCGGCCGAGGCCGCCACCCGAGCCTGTGATCAGGCACACCTTTCCGTCGAGCAACATGGGCGCCTAGCCTAATCGAGAGCGCGCCGCGACCACTCGTGCCACGAGCCCTCGTAGTTCTCGGCCTCGAACCCGGCGGCCCGGAGCGCCACGGCCGCGAACGCGGAACGCTGGCCGGAGTGGCAATAAGTGACGAGCTCGAGCTCCGGATCGACGCCGCGGTCGCGAAGGAGCGCGAGCAAGGTTTCGCGGTCGTGTGGCCGCCCTTCCCCGGCGAAGAGCTCCTCCCAGTCGAGGTGGACGGCTCCAGGAATATGGCCCTGACGGGGATCGCACGGGTAGCCGGCGTTCCCCTCGTACTCCTCCCGGGTCCGAACGTCGACGACCGCGACCCTGCCTTCGTCCAGGCGGCGAAGCAGCTCGTCGCCGGTCACGCACCGACCTCCGCGAGCAGCGCGCGGAGGCTTGCCAGGAATGCTCCTGGCCGCTCGAGCGGCGAGAGATGGCCCGACTCCGGAATCGTGACGAGCTTCGCACCTGCGATCCCCGAGGCGATTGCCGCCGCCTCGTGCGGGGGCGTCAGCTCGTCGTTCTCGCCCACGACGACGAGGGTCGGCACGTCGATGGTCGGCAGAGTGGGCCGCGAGTCGGGGCGATCCCGAATAGCTTCGAGGCACGTGACGAGATCGTCTTGGCTTCGATCGAGTGCGATCGAGCGCGCCAGCGCCACCACCTCGGGCTCCGCTGCGGGCGAAAAGAGCTTCGGCTCCATCTCCCCCCAGAGGCCGACGGCGCCGTGCTCGCGGATCAGCTCGATCGTCCGCTCCCTCCCGGCGCGCCCCTCGTCCGTCTCCGGGCCAGCGCGCGTATCGGAGAGAACAAGGCCGGAGATGCGCTCGGGCGCCTGACGCCAGAGCTCGAACGCGAGGTAGCCGCCCATCGAGACCCCGACCGGGACGATCTCGCCTTCGACCAGGCCGAGGACTGCGGCCGCCCAGCCGGACAGCGTTCGCCCGCCACCCTCGGGCGGCAGGGTCGGGGCGACGACGGCGACCTCTCCGAGCTCGGACCGGGTCTCGTCCCACATGCGTGCGTCGAGCGGGAACGCGTGGAGAAGGAGCGCCGTGAAGCCCCGAAGGGGCGCATTCATGCGGTTGCGAGAAGCTCGATCTCGGCCCGAACCGACGGCCGCTCGGCGACGCGGTCCCGCCAGTCCGCAAGCGACGGGTACTCAGCGAGGTCGAGCCCCAGTCGAGTCTCGATGCGCAGGATCCACGGCAGATAGCCGACGTCGGCGAGTCCGTAATCGGCTCCGGTCAGGAACGGCTGCGACTCGAGGATCCCATCGAGCTTGGCGAGCTCCTTCCGGAGGCGCTCCTCCGATGCTCCCGGCCGGTCCTTGAGCAGGTCGTAGTAGGGATCGGAGAGGTCGTCAAACCGTTCGAGGAGGAGGCGTGCGAGCGCCCGCGCGGCGGCGTCGGCGGGCCAGAGGGGCGGCTCCGGGAAGCGCTCCTCCAGGTACTCCATGATCACCCTCGACTCTGGCAGCACGAGGCCCTCGTCCTCCTCGAGCACCGGCACACGGCCCGCCGAATTCTTGCGGTAGATCCAGGCCGGCCGGTCGTCGAGGTCGACCTCGACAGGCTCGTACGGCACAGCCTTCTCGGCGAGGAGGATCCGCACGCGCGCGCAGTACGGGCAGCGGGCGGCATCGTAGAGCGTCAGCACCTCTGCGATGCTAGCGATATGCCCTGGCGCCCGGCCCCGCCCCGGCCTCCTGCCGTGGCCGCGAACGCCATGGTCGCCACGAGCCAGCCGCTCGCCACGCGGGCCGGACTCCGAGCGCTCGAGCGCGGTGGGAACGCGGTCGACGCAGCCCTGGCGGCTGCCGGGATGCTCTGCGTCGCCGAGCCGATGTCGACGGGAGTCGGCGGGGATACCTTCGCAATCGTCTGGCGGGACGGCAAGGCGATCGGCCTCGACGCCGCCGGGCCGGCTCCGGCCACCGCCGACTCCCTGGAGCCGGTCGAGCATGGCCCCCGGTCCGTCACGGTCCCGGGCGCGGTCGCGGGCTGGGCCGCGCTCGCGGAGCGGTTCGGCCGTCTTCGGCTCGACGCCTGTCTCTCGGATGCAGTCGACGCAGCGGACCGCGGCGTCGCGACGGGAATGGTGACAGCTCGCGCCTGGGAGAAGGCCGGGAGCCCTCCAGAGTTCCCAGAACCGCCCGCGCCCGGCGGTCGCTTCCGCCTCCCCGAGCTCGCTCGGACACTGCGCCTGATCGCCGAGGAAGGATCGCCCGCGATCTACGAGGGCAAGTTGGCTAGGGCGATCGCGGACGCGAGCTGGCTCGAGGAGGAGGATCTCGCCGGCTACGAAGCTCGCTGGGTCGAGCCCCTGCGAATCCGCTACCGGGACGTCACCGTGCTCGAGCTCCCGCCGCCGACGCAGGGCGTCGCAGCCCTCGAGGGGCTCGGGCTGCTCGACCTCGGCGAGGCGACCCTCGCAGATCAAATCGAGTGCGTGCGCTTGGCTCTCGCCGACGCTCTGGCGCACGTCCGAGACGGTGCCGACGTGTCTCCCCTCCTCGAGGGTGCGTTCCTCGAGCGCCGCCGTGGGGAGTCGGTCACCACTGTCGCCGAGCCGCTCGGCAGCACGGTCTACCTCTGCGTCGTGGACGAGGACGGCATGGCCGTCTCCTTCATCCAGAGCCTTTACGACCACTTCGGCTCGCAAGTGGTAGCGCCCGGTACGGGGATCGTCCTCCAGAACCGCGGCGCCGGCTTCGACGTGTCCGGTCGCGTCGAGCCCGGGCGCCGACCTTTCCACACGATCATCCCGGGCCTGCTCCTCCGGGATGGGGGCCTCCTCGGGCCCTTCGGCGTCATGGGCGCGTTCATGCAGGCGCAGGGCCACGTCCAGCTCGTTTCGGGGCTCATCGACGAGGGCCTCGATCCCCAGGCCGCGATCGAACGCCCCCGCTTCCGGGTTCGCGACGATGCGGTACATCTGGAGGAGGGCCTCTGGGAGCGCGCCGGAGAGCTCGAGGGCCGCGGCTTCAGGGTCGTGAAGAGCCGGGAGCCGGACTTTGGCGGCGCTCAGGCGATCGTCGTCCAGGGTGACGCGCTGCTGGGCGGCTCCGATCCGCGGAAGGACGGCTACGCCGCCGGGTTCTAACGCTCGATGAAGATCGCGTCGTCGCGAGCGACCGCTTGCTCGTAGCCGCCCTCGGCGGCCGGAATGCCGAAGAGATCTGCGATCTGGACGATCAGCTCGCTCGCCGGCGGAAGGTCGGCCGGGTTGGCCGCCGTTCGCGCCGTGGCGCGGATCGCCTCGGCATCGGCGCCGGTCATCCGTGCCATGAGGCGCGGATTCGCGCCCAGCGCGATCACCTCGCCGGGCGGAAGCGGCCCGTGGAACTCCGGTACCGAGAGGTATTCGTCGACGACCCGGCCTCGCTCATAGGCGATGTAGCGGACCACCCGCCCCTCTTCCGCCCCGAGAGCCAGGACGAAGGCCCCCATTCGGTCCGAGAGCTCTCGCGCCAGGCGCCGCAGCATTTCCGGCTCGCGGTCGGTGAGCTCGTCGAAGACCCCGACCCAACCGTCCCGCGGCGGCAGCACGGCGCTCCCATTCGAGCCGCCGGGGAGCCTGGGCACGAACTGCCGTACTGCTCGCTCGACGGCATCGATGTCGTCCGTCTGCACGTGGATCGACCCGAACGACGGGTCCGGAGCCGGGCCAAGCCGCGCCTCGAGTGCATCGACGGAGGCGGTCAAGGTACGCATCACCTCGGTGAAACCGGCGCGGGTCCACGCATCGCCGGCCTCGCGGGTCGTCTCGACCTGGATCTCGCTCTCGCCCCGTTCGCGGGCTGCCCCCACAAGTTCCCCGAGAAGCTCCGCGGTCGGGAGACCATCCTGCCTGACCTGGTATGTCAATCGATCACCCGCATGCCAGTCAGAAGGTAGTGGGCGGTGAGGTTCCCATGCGGAGTGAAGCGCTCCCCGAGCGCGCGCGTCTCCTCGACGGATGGGTTGCGGCCGTCGAGGTAGAACCGGCCGACCGCCTTGCGCAGGCCCAGATCGCCCGCCGGCCAGGCATCCGGGCGGCCCAGGTGCCGTGCAAGGAACCATTCAGCCGTCCAGTCCCCGATCCCGGGAAGCGCGGTCAGGCGGTCCTTCACCTCGTCGTCCGGAAGGGCCACGAGCCTGTCGAGGTCGAGGTCGCTGCGCGCCAGCCCGACGCTGTACTCGGCCTTGCGGTTCGAGAAGCCGAGTGCGACGAGCTCGCCCGGCTCTGCCGCGGCGATGCGCTCGCGCGCAGGGAACTCCCAGGCGTGCTCGTGCTTCACGCCGTAGCGCTCCACCAGGCGTGTCCGGATGGCGAGCGCCGCCATGAGCGAGACCTGCTGAGCAGTGATGGAACTGACCAGGGACTCGAAGGGATCGCCGAGGATGGGCGGCCGGAACCCCGCCAGCTCCGTCGCGAGGCGAGACAGCACGGCGTCGCCGACCGCGAATTCGTAGAACGCCTTCAGATCGAAGAAGGCACCCAGGAATCGCTTCACCTCCGGCATGACGTCGGCCTCGCCGGGCGTGATACGCACACCACCGGGTGCGGCCTCGATCCGGATCTCGCGGCCTGAGAGCACACGATGGATGCCGCCCTCATGCCAAAGCGCCGCCGGGTCGGGGCCGAAACGCCGGTACCGCTCCATCGAGAGCTCGAAGCTGTAGGGCTCCGGGAGCTCAAGCTGCATTTAGATGGTTGGTCGGTAGTTGGCGTGGCCGCGCGGACGGGCCAGACCCATCCGGGGGTGCGGTAATTGCCGATCAACCATCTACTAGGCGGTTTCGAGCCAGTGGAGCACGCGCTC
>Ga0307320_10000024_pt1 | contig 55211 bp, 49 predicted proteins | sample ER_DNA_369_FD_194495 | JGI IMG/M metagenome (GOLD analysis project Ga0307320, IMG submission 194495) | Bulk soil microbial communities from the East River watershed near Crested Butte, Colorado, United States - ER_DNA_369 | ecosystem: Environmental > Terrestrial > Soil > Floodplain | place...
CGTAGCCAGCACAGGCGTATCCGGCGCGAGTTGCAGCAGGGTGCGGGTAAGCCGCTGGTAGTCGGGCCGGAAGTCGAAGCCCCAATCCGAGACGCAGTGGGCCTCGTCGATGACCAGCAGCCCGCACCCGCGCAGCAGCTCGGGCAGCTCGGCGGCGAACCGCGGGTTGGCCAGCCGCTCCGGCGAGATCAGCAATATGTCCAGCCGGCCGCCGCGCAGCTCGTCCAGCACGCTCGACCAGTCGTCCACGTTGGTGGAGTTGATGGTGGCGGCGCGCAGGCCAGCCCGTGCGGCCGCCGCGATCTGGTCGCGCATCAGCGCCAGCAGCGGCGAGACAACCAGGGTGGCCCCGGTGCCCAGCTCCCGCAGTGCTGCCGTGGCCGCCCAGTAGACCGCCGACTTGCCCCAGCCCGTGGCCTGCACGACCAGGACCCTGCGGCGGTGCTCCACGAGCTGCTCGACGGCACGCACCTGGTCGGCGCGGGGTCGGGCGTCGGGTCCGGCCAGGGCCGCGATCGTACGGGTTAGGACCGCTGCCGCGTGACCGGCGGTAGCGGGCACTGACATGCCCGCCATCATGCCTGCTCTCACCGACACCCCGGCCCGGAACCCTAATCTCCGAGTTGTCAGAATCTCAGCACGCTATAGGGTGCTCAGTTTCTGACAACTTGGAGATCAAAGGGAGGACTGATCGCGTTCAGCTGCAGCCGCTGGTCGATCCGCAGCCTTCGCAGACGTAACAGCTACCGCTGGGACGCATCTTGGTGCCACAGGTGAGGCAAAGCGGCGCATCGACGCTGGTACCGGTGATCTCTTCGAAGAGCTCCGATGTCGTACGAGCGGTGACAGGAGCCGGCTTTGCCCCTGCTCTGTCCATCTCGTCGGTTCGGACCTCGTCGCCCGGATCATTCTTGAGCGACTCCGCCTCCGTGAGCTCTTCCTCCGCCGGCAGGTACGACCCCGTTTCAACCTGACGCGCGCGCTCGGTGGCGGTGTAGATACCGAGCTCGGCTCGCTCGTCGAAGGACAAGTAGTCCAAGGCCAACCGCCGGAAGATGTAATCCATGATCGACTGCGCCATCCGGATGTCCGGGTCGTCGGTCAGGCCGGCGGGCTCGAACTTCAGGTTGGTGAACTTCTGCACGAAGGTTTCCAGTGGCACCCCGTACTGCAGGGCGATGGACACGGCAATCGAGAAGGCATCCATCACGCCCGCCAGAGTCGAGCCCTGCTTGCCGAGCTTCAGGAACACCTCACCCAAACCATCGTCAGGATAGGAACCAGAGGTCATGTATCCTTCGGCCCCGCCCACGGAGAACGACGTCGTACGGCTCGGCCGCGACTTCGGCAGTCGCTTGCGGGTCGGCCTGTAGACCACCTTCTCCACGACCTCAGTCTCGACGGCTGCTGACTTCTTATCATCCGCCTCGCCGGCCTTGCCATCGCTGAGTGGCTGGCCAACCTTGCAGTTGTCACGGTAGACCGCTAGCGCCTTCAGGCCCAGCTTCCAGCCCTGCAGGTAGACATCGGCAATCTCCTCCACAGTGGCTGTCTCCGGCAGATTCACGGTCTTGGAGATCGCTCCTGAGAGGAACGGCTGAGCTGCCGCCATCATCCGGACATGGCCCATTGGCTTGATTGCCCGCTGCCCCATTGCCGTGTCGAACACCTCGTAGTGCTCCGGCTTCAGGCCAGGCGCATCGATCACATGACCGTGTTCCGCGATGTACTCGATGATCGCCTCGGCCGTCTCGTCGGCGTAGCCCAGCTTCTTCAGGGCGCGTGGAATGGTCTGGTTGACGATCTGCATCGAGCCGCCACCCACCAGCTTCTTGAACTTCACCAGCGAGAAATCTGGCTCGATTCCGGTGGTGTCGCAGTCCATCATGAAGCCGATCGTCCCGGTGGGAGCGATCACCGAGGCCTGCGCGTTCCGGTACCCGTTCGCTTCGCCGATCTTGATCACTCCATCCCAAGCGGCGGTGGCCCGCTTGCGGATGTCAGCGCCCAGGGTGTCCACCGTACGCAGCGCGTCGTTGGCCGCCTGGTGCTTGCGCATCACGCGTTTGTGGGCAGCGGCGTTGCGTGCGTAACCCTCATACGGTCCAACGATGCCGGCGAGCTCGGCTGACCGGCGATAGGAGACGCCGGTCATGAGCGAGGTGATCGCCGCAGCAAATGCACGGCCACCTTCGGAGTCGTATCCGTGGCCGGTGGCCATGAGCAGCGCGCCCAAGTTGGCGTAGCCGATGCCGAGCTGACGGTAGTCGCGGGTCGTGCGCGCGATCGCCTCGGTCGGGAAATCGGCGAAGCAGATCGAGATGTCCATTGCGGTGATGATCAACTCCACCGCCTGTTCAAATGCCTCCGCATCGAAAGTGTCGTCGTCGCGTAAGAATTTGAGCAGGTTAAGGCTGGCCAGGTTGCATGAGCTGTTGTCCAAGCTCATGTACTCACTGCAGGGATTAGATGCAGTGATCCGGCCGGTCTCCGGATTGGTGTGCCAGTCGTTGATGGTGTCGTCGTACTGCATGCCGGGATCGGCGCACTCCCAAGCAGCCCTGGCCATCTTGCCGAACAGCTCACGAGCGTTCACTGTTTCGATAACCCGGCCATCGGTGCGGGCCCGCAATGCGAAATCACCGCCGTCCTCGACGGCTCGCATGAACTCATCTGTCACGCGCACGGAGTTATTGGCGTTCTGGTACTGGACGGAGGTGATGTCGCGGCCGCCCAAGTCCATGTCGAATCCGGCATCGCGCAGCGCCCTGATCTTGTCTTCCTCGCGAGCCTTGGTCTCAATGAACTCCTCGATGTCGGGGTGGTCCACGTCGAGCACGACCATCTTGGCGGCGCGGCGGGTCGCTCCTCCGGACTTGATCGTTCCCGCACTTGCATCGGCCCCCCGCATGAACGAGACCGGGCCGGAGGCGGTGCCACCCGAGCTCAGCAGCTCCTTCGAGGACCGGATCCGCGAAAGGTTCAGGCCGGCACCGGAGCCGCCCTTGAAGATGAAGCCTTCCTCCCGGTACCAATTCAGAATCGAGTCCATCGAGTCGTCCACCGAGAGGATGAAACACGCCGAAACTTGCTGCGGAGAGGCGGTACCGACGTTGAACCAAACAGGCGAATTGAACGAAAAGTACTGGTGCAGCAGCATCCAGGTCAGTTCATGCTCGAACACCTCTGCTGAATGGGCATCGGCGAAATACCCGAAGTCCTCCCCCGCCTTGCGGTAGGTCTTCACCACACGGTCGATGAGCTGCCGGAGGCTTTGCTCACGCACCGGGGTACCGAGTGCGCCACGGAAGTATTTCGTCGTGACGATGGTGGAGGCATTGACGCTCCAAAAGTCGGGGAATTCAACGCCCTTTTGCTCGAAGACGACCTCGCCGGTCCTCCAATTGGTCTGCACCACGTCGCGGCGTTCCCAGGTCACCTCGTCATAGGGGTGTACCCCTGACGTGAAGACACGATCGATGCTCAGCCGGGCAGGCTTCGGCGTTGAACTTTGGTTCTCCGATCGCCCATTCGCCGAACGGGTGGTTTCGGTCATTTCTGCCTTTCTTGTCAGCTAGCGGCGCACCACTGGGCGCCGATGATCGAGGGAATGCCTGCGACGTTGGCTGCCCGGATCAAGTCCCGGGACTTCTGATGTCTCATGGCGGTTCAGGAGGAGTACCCATGCGCTGCCGGCCTGGAGTCAGCCGGTGCGGGATGAAGCTGCTCACCTTGTTGTCGGCCGCGCGATCTGGAATGAGCGGCTCGATCCCGGTCGGCTCCTGTTCCACGCGAAGCAGGGCGATCTCCGCCTCAAAGTCCTCGACCGATCGGAACTGGCGATAGACACTTGCGAAGCGGAGGTAGGCGACCTGGTCCAGCTCCCGCAGCGGTCCCAGGATCGCAACTCCGACCTCATCGGCCGGTATTTCGGGCTGACCCAAGGTCCGTAGCGAATCCTCGACCAGCTGCCCTAAGCGAGCGAGCTGATCCTCACTGACCGGCCGTCCCTTGCAGGCTTTCCGAACCCCGTTGATCACCTTGTCACGATTGAACGGCTCGACGACTCCACTGCGTTTCACGACGACCAGCTGCATCTGCTCGATCGTGGTGAACCGCCGCTCACAGGACGGGCACTGACGTCGACGGCGGATACTCGCCCCGTCGTCAGTCGTCCGCGAATCGAGCACCTTGGAGTCGGTGTTGCGACAGTACGGGCAGTGCATTGTCCGGCTCCTTCCTGATGCTCATCGTCGCCAGTCGCCGCCTGGGGACAGATCTGGGGATGACCCTGTGCGCTTGTCGGGAGATCCTGTGGATCTTCCTGTGGACTTATGTGAGTATCAAACCACAACTTGTGGATGAACCACATGCTTGTAACTACTAGATATGGATACCGTACGTCCAAGAACCAGTATTCGCAAGAGCACTGACACTTTGTCGCGTCGGACATTTGGGCGCATCAGCGCCGAGCGCGGACGATCAGATCAAAATGCGCCAGGCGTCGAGTCAGAGCAGATTCCGCGCGATGGTATAGAGCAGCGCGACAAGGAGGCCGACCGCTAACCACTCGGTGGGGCTCACGCGACGCAAGCGTTCGGCGATCGGACGCGGCAAGCGTACGGCGGGCCCGCCGGCAGCCTCAACGGTCCACAGTGCGCCAAGTACGCCCAGGATGATCAGACCCAGCAGCGCCAGCGGGTTGTATCCGAAGGCCGCCACAACGTCGCCGTGGAGCAGTGCGCCACCCATCCGGGTTCCCCCACACAGCGGGCAGTCCCAACCGGTCAGCGCACGGAACGGGCAGAGCAGCCCAAAGCCCGTGGTTGCATAGAGGGCGCTGAGGGCAAGCCCGCCAGCAAACAAGGCGCCGACGTAGCCAGCTGCACGCGTAGCCCGGAATGGCCGGGCGTCAGTCGAGACCGCCACTTTCTCATTGTGCCCGGCCGCCAAGGAGTCTGGTGCATCGCCTCATCCATCACGGCGCGCGACAACCCCGCCTACACTCGCCACGTCCAAGCCCACACCCGAGGTGAGCGTATGACCGACCAGTACCGCAGTCTGTGGCCAGATCGACCGGGATCAACCGAACACCCGGGAATATCCTCATCGGCCCAGGGGCCGGCCTATCCACCTTTGCCTGGATATCCTGTCCAGCCTCTGCGAAGCGACTACGCCAACTGGGGTCGGCGGGTGCGAGCGAGACTGATCGACCAGGCTCCTACGTACGCGGGCTTGATCATCTTCTGTGCCGGCTACCTGCTCTGGGTCGTCGAGTTGGCTCTGTCCAGCGGATCGCCGTTCCACTTCCAGGGCGGCGGAGCCGTGGCGGTGATCATCGGTCTCAGCGTGATGTTTGCCAGCCTGCCATGGGTCGCTTACAACCGTTGGATGATCGCAGGCAGGGCTGGACAGTCATTGGGCAAGCGAATCACCAAGATCAGACTGATCGGCGAGGAGACCCAGGCCCCGATTGGCGCAGCAAACGCGTTCATTCGTGATCTTGTTCATATCCTCGACTGGCTGACGGTTGTGGGCTATCTCTGGCCACTGTGGGACGACAAGAAGCAGACATTTGCCGACAAGATCATGAAGACCATCGTGGTCAGCGCTGAATCTTCCACATAGTCGAGCTGGACCGGCGACTCGCCGTCGATGGAGCTGCGGCAGTGGCGTAGCGTCGTTCCGATACGCCGACGAAAGGATGCACAAATGCCGCTGCTGCGAGGACATCGCGACCAGGCAAGCATGACGAAGTACCGCATGCAGGAGAAGCTCTTCGCGATCGGTGACGATTTCTGGATCGAGAACGAGGCGGGCCAGCGGGCCTTCAAAGTGAACGGTAAGGCACTACGGGTACGCGACACGTTGGTGCTCGAGACGCCCAACGGCGAGGAGCTGTTCTCAATCCAGGCGAAGGCGCTCCACGTTCGAGACACGATGAACATCGAACGCAATGGCCGACAGGTCGCCAGCGTGAAGAAGGCGCTCGTGAGTCCACTGCGGGACCGCTTCTCGATCGACGTCGACGGCGGCGAGGACATGGAGGCGAAGGGCAACATCGTCGACCACGAGTACAAGATCGAGCGCGACGGAAATCAGGTAGCCGAGGTTTCGCGTCGGTGGTTCCGCGTGCGGGATACCTACGGTGTCGAAATCGCACCTGGGCAAGACGACGCCCTCGTGCTCGCCGTGGTCGTCTGCATCGACCAGATGACGCACGACGTCGGCTGACGCCACTCCCAGGTCTTGCGGAAGCACCAAGAGGACTTGATCACTTCCAAACCTCCTCAGCCTTGATCAACCTGCGAGTCAGCAAAGTTGGCATGGTCGTCGGCGCTGGTGACGCGTACGGCGGTGAGGCCGATCACGACAAGCGCAGCGGTCAGAATCATCGCGGCAAGCGCCATGACGACCGCGATTCCTCGATCGGTGAGCCGCCAGTCGGCCGAAGCCGTGGGCGCATCAATGATCCTGCAGGGCCGTGGTGTCGTCACGGTTACCTGCGTTCGGTCAATGGAGGAAAGGGCCTGCTGTGCTGAGACTGTCATTGCGCTCAATCTCGTATCTCCTTCTAGGGAAGGCATCGAACTAGTGTTCGATAGAACGTACGTTTGATTTCTATCGCATCTTCGATCCGATGCCAAGGGCATTCGTACAAACATTCGAGGCGTGTCGTGAAAAGAGTGAATCATCTGGTTCTGACAGTTTTCGCCGGCTGCACGCAGCAAATCCGAGCTGACATCCACAACACGCCTCGAACAGATGTTTGAATGTGTCAGCGAAGTTCTCTATCGTCAGCGTTATGGCACAAAGCGACCCCACGTTTCCAAAGCCGAGCAAGCGCCGCGGGCGTCCACGTGAGAGCGACGTAGCCGCTCAGCTCGGCGACAGCGCGTCTTTCAGCTCATTCCCGGACGGGCCGACAGATGCCGACGGGCTGACACTTCGACAGCGCCGAATCTTGGAAGTCATCAAAGAGACCGTGGACAGGCGCGGCTATCCACCCAGCATCCGCGAGATGGGCGACGCCGTTGGTCTCGCTTCGTCGTCGAGCGTCGCGCATCAGCTCAAGATGCTGGAGGCAAAAGGATTCTTGCGTCGGGACCCGAACCGTCCGCGTGCCCTGGAAGTCCTCCTGCCCACTGCAGATCGGTCGGCGAGAAGGCAGGTTGCAGCCTCAAGGCAGACACGCGTTGGTGACGACACCGGTATTGGGGACGCGTTCCCCGAGCCAGTGCACGTTCCAGTACTGGGACGCATTGCCGCCGGCGGACCGATCTTGGCGGAGGAAAGCATCGAAGATGTCTTCGCGCTGCCGCGACAGCTGGTGGGCGAGGGCACGATGTTCCTGCTCGAGGTGCGAGGCGACTCCATGATCGAAGCCGCGATTTGTGACGGCGACTGGGTGGTCGTTCGGCAGCAGCCGACGGCGAACAACGGTGACATTGTGGCCGCGCTGCTCGACAACGAGGCAACCGTCAAGACCTTCAAGCGGACCGGCAGCCAAGTGTGGCTCAAGCCCCATAACCCGGCCTACGATCCGATCGACGGGAATCACGCCACCATCTTGGGCAAAGTGGTGGCAGTGCTCCGCCGAATCTGATCACCGTGTGCGGGGCGGGCGCCGAGATTAGAGCATGCTGGGTTCGCCAGTCGCCATCTCCATTGTGAAGCGGGCAACAGCACGAAGCTTGTTCGAGACGTCGAGGGCTGCAACCTTGTACGCCTCTGACAACGTTGGGTAGTTCAAGACTGTGTCGACGAGATAGTCGACCGTTCCGCCGCAGCCCATGATCGCTTGGCCTATGTGGACAAGTTCAGTGGCATTGCTGCCGAAGACGTGTACGCCCAGGATCTCCCGGGTGTCGGCATGCACGATCAACTTCAACATGCCATACGAGTCCCCAATGATCTGGCCGCGCGCCAGCTCGCGATAGCGGGAGATGCCGACCTCGAATGGAACCGACTCACGAGTCAGCTCTCCTTCAGTCTTACCGCAGAACGAGATCTCCGGAATCGTGTAGATGCCGATCGGCTGCAGACTTCGGAGCTCGTTGGCTGGCTCGTTGAACGCGTGTGCCGCGGCAAGGCGGCCCTGGTCCATCGAGGTTGAGGCCAGGGCAGGGAAGCCGATCACATCACCGACCGCGTAGATATGCGGCACCTCGGTCTGATAGTTCGAGTTCACCACAAGCCGTCCCCGCTTGTCGGGTTTGAGCCCTGCGAGGTCGAGGCCCAAGTTCGCCGTGTTGCCTTGCCGACCTGCGGAGTGCATGACGACCTCGGCAGCGATCTTCTTCCCGGAAGCGAGCGTCGTGATCGTGCCACGTCCGGAACTCTCGACCGAGGAGACCTCCTCACCGAAACGGAAGGACATGGTGTGATCACGTAGATGGAACTTCAAGGATTCAACGATTTCGGGATCGCAGAAGTCGAGCATGTTGTCACGCTTCTCCACCAGGGTGACCCGGCTGCCTAACGCGGCGAACATCGAGGCGTACTCCACGCCGATGACGCCGGCGCCGACCACCACCAAGGAGCCCGGCACGGTGTCCAACGTGAGGATCTGATCCGAATCGAGGACACGCAGGCTGTCGAAGTCGACGTTCGACGGATGGGCAGGCATGGTACCGGTCGCGATGACGATGTAGTTCGCAGTTAGGGTGCGGAGTGCTCCTACGCCTTCGATCTCGACGGTAAGCGTGTGCGGGTCGAGGAAGCTCGCAGTTCCCGGCACTAGTTCGATGTGGTTGCGCATCAGCTGCGAACGGATCACCTCCGTCTCGCGACCGACCACATGCTGCAGCCGGGCAAGCAGGTCGGAGATCGTGATCTCTTCCTTGACTCGGTAGCTGGCCCCGTACAGGTCACGAAGCTGCATGCCCGTGAGGTAGAGGACGGCCTCACGCAAGGTTTTGGACGGGATGGTGCCAGTGTTGACGCAGACGCCCCCGACCATCGACTTGGTGTCGATGACGCACACTTTATGGCCGAGCTTGGCCGCCATGATTGCAGCCTTTTGGCCGCCAGGACCCGAACCGATGACCGCCAGGTCGAAATCGTACGTGTGCTCCATAGCGCAAGCGTGCCAGAGGATCGACACCTCCGCCAGGTGCGGTCCGGCGGCCCTCCGCGAGCTGACGAGCGCGCGGAGCTGGATGCCTAGGACCGGCCGGAGAGGCGGCGTAGGGCCTGGATCGCCACCGGTCGATCGGTGGTCTGCCACATATCAGGCATGGACGCCTTCAGGAACGTGCCATAGCGCGCCGTAACCAGGCGCGGATCCAGCACGGCCACCACTCCCCTGTCGGTGAGGCGACGGATGAGCCGACCCGAACCCTGCGCCAGCAACAGTGCGGCGTGACTCGCAGCAACTTTCATGAAACCGTTTCCACCAGCCTCCGTGACAGCACGCTGGCGAGCCACGGCCAGCGGCTCATCAGGGCGCGGGAATGGAATCCGGTCGATGATCACGAGCTGGCAGGTTGCACCCGGAACATCGACTCCCTGCCAGAGGGACAGCGTGCCAAAGAGGCTGGCCTTTTCGTCCTGGACGAAGCGCCGAGTGAGGTCAGGCAACTGCGCATCGCCCTGGCACAAGATGGTCAGCCCCGGCAGCCGTTTCCGCGTGTAGACGGCTGCATTCTCAGCGGCCCGACGGGAAGAGAAGAGTCCCAGCGCCCGACCGTCGGAGGCCTCCAGCAGGTCGGCGATCTCGGCCATCGAGGCGTCCGACAAACCGTCACGCCCTGGCGGAGGCAGCGAGCGGGCAATGTACAAGATGCCCTGCCGGCGATACTCAAACGGCGAGCCAACATCAAGGCCGGCCCAACGAACGGCTCCGTCATCAAGGTCGCTGGCTGCTGCCTCATTCTGTTCGCGATCCTCGGCTGGATGAGACAAATCCAGACGTTCGTTCTCCTGCAACCCAACATTGGTCGCAATCGGAGTGAAGTCGCCGCCCAGTTTGAGCGTCGCGGAGGTCAGCACCGTCGTGCGCTCACCGAAGACGCGAGCTCGCATCAGCCCGGCAACCGACAGCGGGGACACTCGTGCCTCGCGACCGAACCGCTCACGGTCGACCACCCACAGCACGTCATGCTGGTCGAGCTCTGCCATCCGCTCGGCGATGTCGAAGACCTCTTTGACTGCCGCGGCCGTCTGTCGCTTGTCTGGCTGGCTGTCCTCGCCCGTCAGTGCGCTCACCGTGGCGCGGGCCGCATTGCGTACCGAGACGCAGGCGGCGACGAAGGGGCTGTCTGGGTCTTCGACACGCTCGAGAGCTGCACCGTCCAGCGCGATGCGAAGCGTCTTGGAGGACTCCAGCAACTCCGACGCGACCTCATCCTCGAGGTATGTCTGTGCCCGGCGGGCCACTCGCTCGACCATCTGCGGGCTCAGCTCCGCCGATGCGGCGCCAGTCACCCGGGAGACCAATTCATGCGCCTCGTCGATGATCACGGCGCTGTGCTCAGGAAGAGCGGTGCCGCCATGCATGGCGTTGATCGCCAGTAGTGCGTGATTGGTGACCACGAGGTCCGCAGCGCGAGCCGCGTCACGGGAGCTTTCAACGAAACACTCATCACCGTACGGGCAGCGCTGCGCACCCAAGCACTCCCGCACCGGGATTGAGACCTGGGCCCAGGCTCGTTCGGTATGAGACGGCGCGTCATCGCGATCGGCCAGGCGACCATCTGCCGCTTGCTCCTCAGCCCACGCGCGAAGGGCCAGAACTTCAGCACCCAAGGCTGAATCCGGCGCACTCTGCGGCGAGGATCTGATGGTCTCGATCAAATCGCCTGTCGGAATCAGCGCCCCTTGATCTTGAGCGGTGCCATCCCGCAGCCGAAGCAGACAGACGTAGTTGGCACGACCTTTGAGGATCGCGTGCCGTGGTCGACTGCCGGTGGCCGACTCCACCGCATCAAGCGCGGCCGGAATGTCATTGTTCGCCAACTGGCTTTGCAGAGCCAGCGTCGCGGTTGTCACGACGATCCGCTTGTTCGGATGGCGGACCAGCCAGAGTAGCGCCGGAGCTAGATAACCGAGTGACTTGCCGGTCCCGGTGCCGGCCTGAACCAACAAATGATGATCGGAGTCCAAGCACTCCGCTATCGCGTCGGCCATCGCGACCTGGCCGGGTCGTTCTGTGCCGCCGATCGCCTCGACCGCGGCCGCGAGCACATCGCGGTGCCCCACTTCCAGGCTGCTGGGGGCCTTGATCGCTCGGGTCACCGCAGAACTCTAGTCACCTCAAGCAGCAGCCATCGATCAACGCGCGTCGCGCATCGCTGAATCGCTGCTCACCAGCTCGTACGGCGCCAGCTCCCCAGCGAGTGCTGGGTTGACCCGGGCGACGACCAGCGTGCCGTCGGCGAGATGTTCGGTGCTGAGGAACTCGCCGGTTTGGTGAATGCTGTTGACCAAGTCGCCGCGCTCGTACGGGATGAGGGCCCGAATCTCGATTTCTGGCCGCGGCAAAAGCGACTCGATGGTTGCTCGTAGCTGATCCAGGCCCTCCCCGGTGCGCGCGGAAACGAAAACCGCGTCGGGATAGTTGGCGTGCAGCATGTTGAGCGACTCGGCAACGGCACGGTCGACCTTGTTGATCACGATGAGCTCGGGGACCTCGGCCGCGCCAATGTCGGCCAAGACCCCTCGCACGGCGGTGATCTGACCAACAGGGTCCGGATCTGAGCCATCCACCACATGAACCAGCAGGTCGGCCTGGGTCGACTCCTCCAGAGTCGAGGCGAACGCCTCCACGAGGTCGTGCGGCAGGTGGCGAACAAAGCCCACCGTGTCGGTCAGCGTGTAGACCCGGCCGTCGACAGCCGCGGCGCGGCGAGTCGTTGGATCAAGGGTTGCGAACAGCGCGTCGTCGACGAGAACGCCGGCCCCGGTGAGTCGGTTGAGCAAGCTGGACTTGCCGGCATTTGTGTACCCGACGATGGCGACCGATGGGACTTCATGGCGGCGCCGTTCCGCGCGCTTGGTCTCCCGGGTGATGTCCATCTCACGCAGAGACGTGCGCAGCTTGGCAATGCGGCTATTGATACGGCGCCGATCCGTCTCCAGCTTGGTCTCGCCGGGACCACGACCACCGATGCCCACGCCACCGCTCGCGCGACCGCCGACCTGCCGTGAGAGATTGCCACCCCAGCCCCGTAATCGCTGCTTCAGGTACTGCAACTGGGCCAGCTCGACCTGTGCCTTGCCCTCCACACTCTTGGCGTGCGCCGCGAAGATGTCCAGGATCAGCGCTGTCCTGTCAATCACCTTGACGCCGACCCGATCCTCGAGATTACGCAGCTGCGCGAGCGTCAACTCCCCGTCGCAGATCACCGTATCTGCTCCTGTGACGACCACGACGTCCCGCAGCTCGGCGACCTTGCCCCGCCCGATGTAGGTCGCCGGGTCTGGTCGGTCGCGGCGTTGGATGAGACCTTCTAGGACCTGCGATCCAGCCGTCTCGGCCAGCGCCTTGAGCTCGCCGATCGAATTCTCGGCGGTTACCTCGTTGCCGTGGGTCCAGACACTGACCAGAACCACGCGCTCGAGCAAGAGCTGGCGATACTCAACCTCGGTAACATCAGCCAGCTCAGTCGACAATCCGGCAACCCGGCGCAGCGAAAGCCGATCTGCCAGGTCCTGCTGTTTTCCGTCATAGTCTGACCCGCCTGCTGGCGGAAGCTCGAGTCGCTCGACGAGCAACTCGTCATTTCGGGGTGTGGGTGGTAACTGTGGGTCTCGTTGCGGAGCTGTCATCTCTGAACCAGAGTCTCACGGTGGCACAAGTCGACGCGAGCTGTTTGCTGAGCAGCAGCGGTCGGCAAGCCCGGCATGGTGCCGTCCCGGCCATTAGAACGGCGTGTAACCACCGTCCATCACTACCACCTACCAGTCATGAATGAGGACGCCTCTGAGGCCAGAAAGACCACGCAAGGCCCCAGCTCGGATGGCATGGCGTAACGCTGCATCGGCGCGTCGTCGATCCAATAGCGCTTGAATCCTGGCTCGTCGACTGGGGCCATCTCGGTCTTGAAGTAGCCAGGTGCGAGAGCGTTCACACGAACACCGTGTGGCGCCCATTCAGCGGCGAGCGGATCAGCTGGTGAACCGCCGCCTTCCAAGCGTTGTACGCCGGCTGCCACTGCGGTCGATTGACGATCTTCGCAGAGATCGAGCCGATGTTGATGATCGCTCCACTGTGTTGAGCGACCATCTGCCGACGAACTCCTGGGCGCAGTTCCAGACGCCGTTCACATTCACGTCCATCACGAACCGCCACTCCTCCGCGGTCACCCCAAGGGCCGGCCGGTGGATGCACGCGCCGGCGTTGTTCACCAGGACGTCGACCTGGCCGAGTCGGTCCATCTCTTCTCCTGTTGCGCGTCGGACCTGATCGGGCTCGGTAACGTCTGCGGTCACCGCGATCGCGGTCGCCCCGAGCGCATCCAACTCCTTGATGACCTCATCTGCTCCGCCGGTATCTCTGACGAGCAGCACGACGTCGTGCCGGCTTCCGCTAGGGCCGTCACAAGGGCTCGACCGATGCCTCGATTGGCTCCGGTCACGACGGAGACCTTTCCGGAAAGCGAAAACGCGTCGAGAACAGACATCCCGCAACTCCTAGTTGCTAGACCGGCTGGGCGAGCCCGACAGGGCGGGGCGAGTTTGGGTCTCGAGGACTGCGCGTTCCGGCAGGGCCAGCTCGCCATGTGCTACCAGAACTGCGGGCCCGGTCAGGTAGGCCTCATGCTCGGTCAGCTCGACCTCGACACTGCCGCCAGGTGTGTCCACGCGATAGGTCACCGGCAGTGGCGTCAGATCCTGATCATGAACGCGAGTCGCCGCAGCGGCGGCGACGGTGCCAGTGCCGCAGGAGTGGGTCTCACCGACGCCGCGTTCATGGACGCGCATGGCGATGTGCTGAGGGCCCAGTTGGCGTACGAACTCCAGGTTGACGCCCTCGGGAAACTCCTCGGCTGGATCCCAGCGGGGCGGCGCATACAGCGGTAACAGGTCGAGGTTGTCGGCGAAGCTCACCGCGTGAGGATTGCCCACATCTGCCGTCAGCGCCTTGAAGTCCACGCCATCAGCGGTTGTGACAAGGACCGATCCACTTCCCACCACAACAGGGCCCATGGTTACCCGGATCGTGCCATCCGGCAGTGCTGTCGCTACCTTTACGCCGCTGCGGGTAGCGATTTCGACGATCGGCCCACTGACCAGGTTTTGATCGAGCAGGTAGCGCACGAAGACTCGGATCCCATTGCCGCACATCTCCGCGATGGATCCATCAGCGTTGCGATAGTCCATAAACCATAAAGCACCGTCGCCATCCCAGCCATCGACATGCTTGGCGAGTACGGCCCGAAGTAAGCCATCGGCGCCGACACCCGCACGCCGGTTGCAGATGAAGCGAACCTCCGCAGGTCCGACTTCGAGCATTGACTCTCGATCGAGGATGAGGACGAAGTCGTTCTCGGTACCGTGTCCCTTGGTGAACGACCACCTGCGCATGCGGTCAGTCTTCCACCCCAGGTACTGGTGCCAGGCTGTCCGGCACCGAACCGGCGCCAGCCGGACCCGCCAGCGCGTACGCCGCCGAAACCAGGTCAGGCTCGTCGTACGGGAGCCAGCTGATCCGCCCATCTTTGCGGAACCATGACTCCTGGCGACGAGCGAACTTTCGGGTGCCGACGATGGTCAGATCGCGAGCTTCTGCCGCGCTGATCTCCCCGTCGATGTAGCGCAGCACCTGCCGATATCCGAGCGCACGCGAGGCGGTGAGACTGTCACGGAGGCCCGATGCGGCGAGCCGGCGTACCTCCGCGACGAAGCCTGCAGCCCACATCGCGTCCACGCGCGCGGCGATCCGAGCGTCGAGCGTCGGCCGGTCGATGGCGATGCCGATCTGCACGACGTCCGGGAGCCGATAGCGATATTCGGGCAATACGGCCGAAAACGATCGACCAGTCAGCTCGATGACCTCCAGTGCACGGACAACCCGGCGGGCGTTGCCGGGAAGGATGCGCGTTGCCGCTAGCGGATCGGCATCGCTCAGTCGCTGGTGGAGTCGCTCTGCACCGTGAGTGAGGAGCTCGCGCTCCAGCCGTGCTCGCACCGCCGGATCCGTCCCCGGAAACTCGAAGTCATCGACAATCGCTCGGACATATAGGGCGGATCCGCCGACCACGATCGGGATGACGCCACGAGCCCGGCAGTCCTCGATCGCGCCTCGAGCCAGTTGCTGGAACTCCGCCACCGTCGCGTTCTCGCTGACGTCCAGCAGATCCACCATGTGATGACGGACTTCCGCGCGCTCGGCTTCGGACGGCTTGGCTGTGCCGATGTCCATGCCACGGTAGACCAGCATCGAATCCGCATTGACCACCTCGGCTCGGCGTCCTTCCGTGGCATACCGCCGGACCACGGCGGCAGCCAGGCTCGACTTGCCGGCAGCGGTCGGGCCCACCAGCACTACGGTCACCTCCACAGTGTGGCGCAGCCACAGACACGCGTTTTGGACGACTGGTCGGTGTACATCTCCCAGAGTCGGTAGTAGAAAGAAGTTGGTGCTGGATGGCTGACTGCCTAGCAGGGCGACCATGCCGCGGCGTTGTGTGTATCCCAGAAAGGTGGCAAGCGATGGGCATCTTCGACAAGGCGAAGGATGCGGTCAGCGAGCACAGCGAGCAGATCGATGCCGGCATCGACAAGGCAGGGGACCTCGTCGACAACAAGACCCAAGGCAAGTACGTCGAGCAGGTTGACCAAGGTCAAGAGATGGGTAAGGACAAGCTCCGCGACTTCGCTGCCGACGAGCCGGATCAGCCCGCCTGAGATTCACCTCACCGACTAGAGGTTTCGCGCTCCCCGTCCGCCGAGTCTTGACTCAGGCTCCAGCAATGGCCGGGGCCGTCGGGTCGGCTGAGTCTCTACTCTGCTCCCGTTGGATGTACTCCTCGATCGCCTCGATGTTGTCCTTCGAGCGCCGCACAACTGCGACAAGGGCGCTCATCGTGGCAACTTCCTCTACCTGTTCCTTGATGAACCACTGCATGAACTGGTCAGAGGCAAAGTCGCTCTCCTCGCGGGCGATCCTGGTCAGCTCATTGATCTGAGCCGTGACCCGGCGCTCCTGCTCGAGGGCGAGTTCGACGGGGGCGACGACATCCGGAAAGTCCACTTGCGGAGCACTCACTCCGGGAACGAGCGCGTGGGCATCCTGGTCGATGAGGTATTTGATCATCATCATCGCGTGATCGCGCTCTTCCAGGGCCTGGTCGTAGAAGAAACCCGCCATCTGCGGCATGGTGAGCGCGTCGTAGTAGACCGCACATGCCACGTATTGCTGGTGGGCGGCGAATTCATGCCCGATCTGAATGTTCAGCTGCTCGACAAATCGATCGGCGGGCATGCAGCGGCTCCTCAGCGGCTTCGTCAGTGTGCAGTACAGGCTTGAGAGAGCTGCAACGTACCAGGGGCGCCGACCGTCGGGATCCCAAGATCGATCGCAGAGCGAGCGGGTGCCGATCGGCTGGCGTGCCACGCGTCCCCGCCGGCCGTGCGACGGAGCGCGACGAGGCCCGCGTCGGCGTTGAGGTGGTGTGGGGCGGCGTAGGTGATGATCACGTCCGCCATGTCGCCGGGACGTGGACGGGCCCGCGGCTCCTCAGGCACCGATACGTGAACTAGTCGGTTGTCGCGGGCGCGCCCGGACATCCGGTGGGTTTGCAGGTCCTTGCGGCCCTCGCCATCGGCGAACATTACCTCGACTTGCCGGCCAACTTGCTTCAGGTTTTCCTGCCAGGCGATTTCGCTGACAAGATCAACGAGGCGGTCGTAGCGTTCCTGGACGACTGCCTTGGGAACCTGAGCTTCCATCATTGCGGCCGGCGTTCCTGGCCGGATGGAGTACTGGAAGGTGAAGGCCGCCGCGAATCGTGCTGCGGCAACCACATCGAGAGTGGCCTGGAAGTCCTCTTCGGTTTCTCCGGGAAAGCCGACGATTATGTCGGTAGTAATCGCGGCCTCAGGCATCGCTGCCCGCACGTTGTCGATGATGCCCAGATACCGCTCGCTCCGATAGGAGCGTCGCATCGAGCGCAGGATGGCGTCCGAGCCGGACTGCAGCGGCATATGCAATTGGGGCATCACATTCGGCGTCTCGGCCATTGCTGCGATCACGTCGTCGGTGAAGTCCTTGGGATGGGGAGAGGTAAAGCGGACCCGTTCCAGCCCGTCGATTTCACCGCAGGCGCGAAGCAGCTTTGCGAAGGCACGACGGTCCCCGAACTCCACCCCGTACGCGTTCACGTTCTGACCGAGCAGCGTCACCTCCTGGACCCCTTCGGCCACCAAGGTCCTGATCTCGGCGAGGATGTCACCTGGTCTGCGGTCCGTCTCGCGACCCCGCAGCGCTGGGACGATGCAGAAGGTGCAGGTGTTGTTGCAACCAACGCTGATGGAGACCCAGGCCGCGTAAGCCGACTCCCGACGGGTCGGCAGATTGGACGGGAAGGTCTCCAGGGCTTCCTTGATCTCAACCTGCGCCTCGTGCTGGATTCGAGCGCGTTCCAGCAGCACGGGCAGCGCTCCAATGTTGTGCGTGCCAAACACAACATCGACCCACGGCGCCCGCGTCAGGATCGCCCCCTTGTCCTTCTGGGCCAGGCAGCCACCGACCGCGATCTGCATGCCGGGTCGTGCCTTCTTGGCCGGCAGCAGGTTGCCGAGGCTCCCGTAGAGCCGGTTGTCGGCGTTCTCACGCACCGCGCAGGTGTTGAACACCACCACGTCAGGCTGCGCATCTGGGTCCGATCTGCGGTAGCCGGCCTCCTCGAGCAAGCCGGCGAGCCGCTCGGAATCGTGCACGTTCATCTGGCACCCATGGGTGCGAATCTGATACGTGCGCGGACGAATGGGCGCCGGCGCGCTGGGCACTGTCGACATAGCAGACCAAGGGTAATGCTCTGTGTCCATTGCACTCTGACAGGCAGCCCGCGGAATTCGCCTCCTTCGTCGCTCGCCAACACGACCGAGCGTTCTCACAGGGCCCGGCCGCGAGCTCCTGCAGTCGGCGAAGCGGCTGCCTGTCATAGTGCGGGTCCATTGCAGTCTGCAGCGTCCGTAGCGATACAGTGCCAATTCGTGAGTGCCGTGCCCACGGGCGAGCAGTACGAGATCATTTCCGATGCGCACCGCGCCGTTGTCACCGAAGTGGGCGCGACGCTGCGCAAGTTTTCGGTCGATGGTCGGGACGTGGTACGCGGGTTCGGGCCGGATCAGATGAGCACCGCTGGTCGTGGGCAGAATCTGATCCCGTGGCCGAATCGGATTCGCGACGGTCGATTCATCTTCAACGGCGTGACCCAGCAGCTGGGGCTGACCGAACCGGCTCGCCACAACGCCAGTCATGGACTTGCCCGCTATGTCCCTTGGGTTCTGGTCGACAAGCAGCCGGACCTGGTCACCAGTCGGGTGCGTATCCATCCGCAGCCTGGCTGGCCCGGCACCCTGGAGGCGATGATCACCCATCGGGTCGGCCAGGAGGGCCTGACGGTGACGGTGGAGGCGACCAACATCGGTGCAACTGAACTGCCTTTCGGATACGGCGCACATCCATACCTGACGGTTGGCGAGTCGACGGTCGATGAGGTGGCGGTCACCGTGCCGGCTGCTTCGTACCTTGAGGTGGATGACCGGCTGCTTCCCACCACGATCACACCGGTCGACGGCACGGTCTACGACCTGCGCAGCGGCCCAGTCTTGGGGTCGGCAAACCTCGACACGGCGATGACCGACCTGGCGCGCGACTCCGACGGGCGCTGGCGGGTGAAACTCGTACTCGGTGACCGCCATGCCGAGTTGTGGGGCGACGAGACGATGCGCTGGGTACAGCTCTTCACCGGAGGACCGAACCGTGATTGGTCCATTGCCGTCGAACCGATGACATGTGGACCGGACGCGTTCAATGTCGGCCCAACCCACGATGGCATGAGAGTGCTGGCGCCCGGCGAGGCCTTTGTCGGCCAATGGGGGATTTCCGGCAGTTAGCTTCCATGCGTCCGGCTGTCAAGAGAGAAGCTGAGCCTGTAACCGAAACTCAACATGTATTCCAAACATTTTCGTCGAGCGGGGGTCTAGGGTCGGCCCATGACGGAATCCGAAATCTCGTCAGAGGGTGCGCCAACCCAAGCCGCACCACAGTCCGATCCTGTTCCGGATCCAACAACTGGCCCGTCGGTGGCTCCAGACCAACTCGGAGAGCCTTTGGTGGTGCTGAGCGATGTCGACAAGCACTTCGGTCAGCTGCATGTGCTCCAAAAGATCAATCTCACCGTGCGCAAGGGTGAGGTCGTCGTCGTCCTGGGACCGTCGGGCTCTGGCAAGTCGACCCTGTGCCGGGCCATCAACCGGCTGGAGCCGATCGAGTCCGGGACGATCACCATCGACGGTCAGCGGCTACCCGAAGAAGGCAAGGCACTGGCACATCTGCGCGCCGATGTCGGGATGGTGTTCCAATCGTTCAACCTCTTTGCCCACAAGACGATCCTGGACAACATCACACTCGGCCCGATCAAGGTTCGTAAGAAGCCCACTGCGGAGGCCAAGAAAAGCGGCATGGAGTTGCTCAAGCGCGTCGGAGTCGACTCACAAGCCGATAAGTATCCGGCTCAGTTGTCTGGCGGCCAGCAGCAGCGCGTGGCAATTGCCCGGGCACTCGCCATGGATCCCAAGGTGATCTTGTTCGACGAGCCGACCTCGGCCTTGGATCCCGAGATGGTAAATGAGGTGCTCGACGTGATGGTCTCGTTGGCGCGCCAAGGTATGACGATGATCGTGGTGACCCACGAGATGGGCTTCGCCCGCAAGGCCGCGAACCGGGTGGTCTTCATGGATGACGGCCAGATCGTCGAGGAGGCTGACCCGGACACGTTCTTCACCAGTGCGGAGAGCGCACGAGCCAAAGACTTCCTGAGCAAGATCTTGACCCACTAGCTCAGGGCGACGCAGTCCCGCTGCGTCTATCCGGATCGGTCATCGTCCCCACATCGGAGGCGCGGTCGATCATCTGCCGAGACCTCGGGCGAGCCAAGCCCAGGTTCCAAACGCAAGGAGAGCAATGCACATCAGCAAGAAGATCCTCGCCATAGCGGCGGGATCAGCGTTGGCCCTCACCATGGCCTCCTGTGGTGGTGGTGGCGGCGCCGGAAGCACCACGGGTGAGACCATCAACATCGGCATCAAGTACGACCAGCCTGGCCTTGGCCAGAAAGTCGGCGAGGACTTCAAGGGCCTCGACGTCGACGTGGCGCGGTATGTCGCAAAGGAACTCGGGTTCGAGGGCGACAAGGTGATCTTCAAGGAGACTCCGTCTGCCCAGCGTGAGACTGCGATTCAGGGAGGCCAGGTCGCGCTGATCTTCGCGACCTATTCGATTACCGACGAACGCAAGCAGAAGGTGTCCTTCGCCGGCCCCTACTTCATTGCCGGCCAGGATCTGCTGGTGCGCTCTGACAATACCGACATTACCGGCCCGGATGCGATGAACGGCAAGACCCTCTGTTCCGTCACTGGCTCGACTCCGGCACAGAAGATCAAGAAGGACTACGCCACCACGGTGAAGCTGTTTGAGCAGGACACCTACTCCAAGTGCGTGGAAGCGCTGGTTGGCGGCACCGTGGACGCGGTCACCACCGACAACGTGATCTTGGCCGGCTTTGCCGCCCAGCCGCAATACGCGGGCAAGCTCAAGGTCGTCGGCAAGCCGTTCTCGACCGAGAAGTACGGCGTCGGCCTGAAGAAGGGCGATACGGAGCTCTGTAACAAGGTGAACGCGGCGATCGAGAAGATGATCTCCGACGGATCCTGGCAGAAGGCGGTCGATGCGAACGTCGGCCCGTCAGGTTTCAAGGTCGACACCTCGACCAACCCGCCGAAGCCTGACCCCTGCGTGGCGGCCTAGGGATATCGGGGTGATTGGGGCCGGCAGATTGCCGGCCCCAGGTAGCTGAGGAGGTGTGTTGGATGCTCCAGGGCCTTTCCGAGCTGTTGGCTGAGTACGACGTGCTCGCCGCGTTCTGGATGACGATCAAGCTAACCGTCGCAGCCGCCATCGGGGCACTGGTGCTGGGCACCATCGTTGCGATCATGCGAGTATCTCCGGTTGCAGTGTTCAGGGCGGCCGGTACGGCGTACGTCACATTGGTGCGCAACACACCCCTGACGCTGATCGTGTTCTTCTGTGCCTTCGGGTTCTACATCACCCTGCAGTACCGGATCGGGGCACAGAACTCACCCATCGATATTCAGAACTTCCGCTGGGGGGTACTCGGCCTCGCGATCTACCACGCGGCTTTTGTCGCGGAGGCGCTGCGGAGTGGTATCAACACTGTTCCTCAGGGTCAGGCCGAGGCCGCTAGGGCCATTGGCCTTGACTTCACCGCGACCTTGTCCAAAGTGGTGTTGCCGCAGGCGTTCCGCGGGGCCATCGCCCCGCTGGGGAACGTGCTGATCGCGCTCACCAAGAACACAACGGTGGTGGCCACCATTGGCGTGGCCGAAGCGTCCTACCTCATGAAGGGCATGATCGAGTTCCGTCCCGACCTGATCTACATCATCTTCGGGATCATGGCAGCCGGGTTCGTGATCCTGACGCTTCCCCTCGGGATTCTTTTCACCAGCTTGTCGCGGCGACTGGCGGTGAAGCGATGACTGCCGAAACGAGCGTGCTGTTCGACGCTCCAGGTCCCAAGGCACGCACCCGCCACCTCATCATCGCGGTGGTCGGCAGCCTCGGCATCCTTGCCCTCCTCTTCCTACTGGTCAGGGCGCTCGCCGCCAAAGGCCAGTTCACTGCGGAGAAGTGGAGTCCGTTCATCGACCCGGTGACCTGGACCTCCTACCTGCTGCCAGGTCTACAGGCCACCTTGGTTGCGGCCTTTTTTTCCATCATCCTCGCGATCATCTGCGGCATCTTGCTGGGCATGGGCCGTTTGTCTCAGCTGAAACCGGTGCGGGTGGCCTGTGGAGCCTTTGTGGAGTTCTTCCGCTCCGTTCCGGTGCTGATGATGATGCTCTTCGCCTACTACCTCTTCCTCTTCGGATTCCAGATTTCCGGCGAGGCTCTTCCGCTGCTCGGCGTTGTCGCTGGTTTGACGTTTTACAACTCCTCCGTTATCGCTGAGCTCATCCGCGCCGGAGTCGGGTCGCTGCCAAACGGGCAGCGGGAGGCCGGCCTGGCCATTGGACTGACACCCTTCGCGACGCTTCGGCTGGTGCTGTTGCCGCAGGCGATCACCCTGATGCTGCCGTCCATCGTCAGCCAACTCGTCGTCGTCTTGAAGGACTCTGCGCTGGGGTTCCTGATCTTGTACCCGGAACTGGTCCGCAGCGGCCAGACCTTGGCCTCGCTCAAAGGAAACCTCATTCCGACCTTCATCGTGATAGCCGCAATTTTCATCATCATCAACTACCTGCTGAGCCGACTCGCCCAATACGTGGAGCGGAGGCTGCAGGCCCGGAAACGCGGGCCGAAGCAACCCCATTTGGATACGACGATGATCAGTCCATCGCTGGCACCGGGCGGGGCGCTCGCAGTACCCGGTCAGACCTAACGAGCGGTCTCAGTTGCCCTGGACTCCCGAACGACCGTGACCTTGATCTGACCCGGGTAGGTCAGCTCCTCCTCGATCTGCTTGGCGATGTCGCGAGCCAGAACCTGCGCCTCGATGTCGTCCACCACGTCGGGAGCCACCATGACCCGAATCTCACGACCCGCCTGCATCGCGAACACCTTGTCCACACCTTCCCGGGCAGCGGCGATCTCTTCAAGCCGCTCCAAACGCTGAACGTATGCCTCGATGCTCTCCCGTCGAGCTCCCGGCCGACTGCCGCTGATCGCGTCAGCCGCCTGAATGAGAACAGCTTCGACCGTGCGTACTTCGACCTCGTTGTGGTGGGCCTCGATCGCATGAACTACATCGGCATGCTCGCCGTATTTGCGGGCCAGATCGGCCCCCACGATCGCGTGCGACCCCTCCACCTCGTGTGTCAACGCCTTGCCAATGTCATGCAGGAACGCGGCACGCTTGCAGTGGGCCACATCGAGCCCAAGCTCGGCTGCCATCAATGCGGCGATGTGGGCGCTCTCTACCAGGTGTTTGAGGACGTTCTGGCCGTAGGACGTGCGGTAACGCAGCGTGCCGAGCACCGGGACGAGTGCTGGATGCAGATCAGAGATCCCCACCTCAGCCATCGCATCCTCGGCCGCTCGCAGACACTGAGCCTGGATCTGGCTCTTGCTCCGCTCGTGCACTTCCTCGATGCGAGCCGGATGAATTCGGCCGTCAGCAACCAGCTCGGTCAATGTCATCCGGGCGGTCTCTCGCCGTACCGGGTCGAAGCACGACAGCAGCACCGCTTCCGGCGTGTCGTCAATCATCACGTTCACTCCGGTGACCTGCTCAAAGGCGCGGATGTTGCGGCCTTCTCGACCGATGATCCGACCCTTCATGTCGTCGCCGGGAAGGTGCACCGCCGAAACCACGGACTCCGAGGTCAGTTCGGACGCGAGCCGCTGGATGGCACCCACAACGATCATCTGCGCCCTCGCGTCTGCCTCCCGGACCGCCTGCCGTTCGATGTCGCGGGCGAGGAGAACCGCCTGCCGCTTCGCATCGTGCGCGACCGCGGCAACAAGCTCCGACTTCGCCTGCTCAGCGGTCAGGCCGGCGACCCGCTCCAGCGTGAGCTGCTGCTGGGTCTCGAGATCGGCGAGCATGCGTCGCTGATTCTTGAGCTCGTTCTTGAGTTCCTCAAGCTGCCGGGTCTTGTCCTCCAGGCCCCGTACGTCGTTGTCGAGACGTTCCTCCCGATCCGAAAGGCGTTGCTCGCGGCGTTCTAGGTCGGCACGCAGCTCTCGAAGCTCGGTCCGCCGAGCGTGTGATTCTTCCTCAGTCTCGGCCCGTGCAGTCTGGGCCGAGACGAGCAACGTCTGGGCCTTCGCACGCAAATCATCAAGTTCGGCCTCGGAGCTTGGTTGTTCCTTCGCATCTGTGTCGACATTGGGGCGGTCTATCTGCGTGGCAGCTGCACTTGGTGAACCAGCGCCAGACCGCAACGTCGACGCCGTTGAACGAGTCGCTCCATGTTGGTTGCCGCCGATGTTGTCATGGTGTCCGCGTCGAACCATAACCATCGTGGCCAGCCCCACCACTGCGACGAGCAAGAAAAGGCCAACCACTATCAGTGCTTGATAGACCCCACCCACCACCGTCGCGCTCCTGTCTACACGCTAACGCGCGTACTCAAGAGGATCCGCAACGCGAGACACAAATCAGCCAACGCTCAGCGAGTGAACGCCGGTCCCCTCATAACTCCTCTGATTTTGAAAGAAGTACTTCATTAGTTAACCGATCCGGAACATTCCTTGATCCCGGCTTTCGTCATATCGTTCAGGCGTTGTCGGATACCTCGTGTTGGCAGAGTATGTCCGGCTACGGACTTGGTCAAGCACAAATGTGCCGGCCAGCGAGATAGGGCCGCTGGCTCGCGGCTCACCTACCTAGTACATCGGCCAGCACTCGGGTCGTGATGGTGGTATCGAACCCGCGTCGGCTGAGTATTCCGGCGAGCCGCCGATACTGCACGTCGCGCGATAGCCCGTTCATCGCCGCCCGCTTGCGCTCGACCAGTTCACGAGCGGACCTGAGTTCGGCATCGTGATCGACATGGTCGAGCGCGCTGTCGATCGCGCTTCGCTGGACTCCTTTGGCTTGCAATTCTCGCCTGAGCACCTGACGAGAAAGGTGGCGGCGCTGCTGGCGGGAGGTGACCCAGTCAACTGCGAACGAGGCATCGTTTACCAGACCCACCTCTTCGAGTCGATCGAGTACCGCATCAATCGCAGCTTGGGGCACCTTCTTAGCCTGGAGCGCCTGGTCAAGCTCGTGTCGGGTGCAAGGTCGGGCAGTCAACTTGCGCAGCGCGATCGTACGGGCCACCGACTCAGCATCGGCGTCTACGTCCTCCGATTGTGGGGATGACCCCCGTGGATATCCGGATGACGACGGCCTACGAGAGTCTCCACCGGGATGCTCTGATAGTCGACGAACCGGTTGACCAGGTACTCCAGCCGGCTCGCCGACCCCTTGCCGTTGCAACCACTCCCGTGCCTCCGTTAGTGCCCGACCATCGGTCACGCTGCTTCGGCCGGCATCACTCCCAGGCTCAGTGGGCTGCTGATAGTCAATCGACACAGGCTAAAACTCCACCTCGCCAGTGACCGGATCGATGCCAGCAGGCAAGTCGATCTTCGGGCCGATGCCCATCCGCTCCTTAATCTTCTTCTCCAGCTCATCGGCCAGATCGGGATTGTTGCGCAAGTAGCTGCGGGCGTTCTCGCGCCCCTGTCCCAATTGATCGGCGTCGTAGGTGAACCAAGCCCCAGCCTTGCGAATGATTCCTGTGTCCACGCCCAAATCAATTAAGCTTCCTTCGCGGCTGATTCCCTTTCCATAGAGAATATCGAACTCAGCTTGCTTGAATGGCGGCGCCACTTTGTTTTTGACAACCTTCACCCGTGTCCGATTACCGACCATTTCCTGTCCGTCTTTGAGTGTCTCGATACGCCGCACGTCTAGTCGTATTGATGAGTAGAACTTGAGCGCACGGCCGCCAGTCGTGGTCTCGGGCGATCCGAACATGACCCCGATCTTTTCCCGAAGCTGGTTGATGAAGATCGCGGTTGTGCCAGCACCGCTCAAGGCACTGGTCATCTTCCGAAGGGCCTGGCTCATAAGCCGTGCCTGCAGCCCTACGTGGCTGTCGCCCATCTCCCCCTCAATCTCGGCCCGCGGCGTCAGTGCGGCGACCGAATCGATCACAATCAGCGCCAGTGCGCCAGAGCGGATCAGCATGTCGGCGATCTCCAACGCTTGCTCGCCGTTGTCAGGCTGGCTGACCAAAAGCGAGTCCGTGTCGACGCCGAGGCGTCCTGCGTATTCGGGATCCAACGCATGCTCGGCATCGATGAATGCGCAGATCCCTCCTTCCGCTTGAGCGTTGGCGATCGCATGCAGAGCCACGGTGGTCTTGCCGCTTGACTCGGGGCCATAGATTTCCACTACCCTGCCGCGCGGGAGTCCGCCGATGCCCAGGGCCACATCGAGGGCGATGGAACCAGTTGGAATGACCTCGATTGGCGCCCGGACCTCGTCACCGAGGCGCATCACCGATCCCTTGCCATACTGCTTGTCGATTTGCGCGAGTGCTGCCTCCAGTGCTTTCTCGCGGTCTTCCGTGGCCATCGCGATCCTTCCCTCGTCCGTCGGGCATTTCCTGTGCCTCCGGCGCTGTCTGGTGTGTTTGAAAGTCTTGCGCTGTGACCCTAAGGACGGGCACTGACATTCGTTCGGTCGCACGGGATTCTGTGGATAACCAATCCTGACCCCTGGTGGATAACCTACCGAACGTGTGTTCGAAGAGCATTCGACACGCCGGTTTGGAACACATCTGCACAATCAGTCGGCTTGCGCTTGGCGCGCGTAGGTGGCCCCGCAGCTCGACCGGCCCGAAGTCGCCGTAGCGGATCAGGCATCCGACTTCAACAAGGCGCTCGGCCCGGCGGGTCGGGATCCGACCTGGCATCGCTGAATCCGCCGTAAAGAGCGAAAGCGGCCTATCGGTCCCGCGCAGGCAGCTCTAAGGCGGCCCACACGGCACGCCAGATGATCTTGCACGGCACTCCGTCCGCCAGCGCTTGGACGACGGTGCGCTGGCCCAATGCCGCCAGGCTGTACTCCGACGCCCACACCCGGAAGTAACCCGCACCGAGGTGGAGCTGCAGACGCTGCCATAGCTCGGTCTCCTTCATAGCGGTCAATTGTGCCCGTGCAACTCATGCCCGGCGAACTGCTGCCATGGGAGATGTCAGTGCTCGAGGGCAAGATAGATGACGTGCCTGTTGATCCACTGGAGGTCTTCTCCCCGGCGACCGCTACCTGGTTCCGGGAGGTCTTCGCACGACCGACCCCCGCACAGGTTGGGGCATGGCAGGCGATTTCCGCTGGCGAAAATGCGCTGGTCATCGCGCCGACTGGCTCGGGCAAGACGCTTGCCGCCTTCTTGTGGGCGCTCGACGATTTGACCCGTACGGCGCGACCCAGTGTCAAGGAGCGGTGCCGTGTCCTCTATGTCTCCCCGCTGAAGGCGCTGGCGGTCGATGTCGAGCGGAACCTTCGGGCACCACTCGCTGGCATCACCCAAACCGCCCTGCGGCTGGAACAGGCGCCCCCGAGCGTCACCGTCGGCGTGCGATCCGGAGACACGTCCGCGGCCGAGCGGCGTGCGCTCATCACTCGACCACCCGACATCTTGATCACCACCCCAGAGTCGCTGTTCTTGATGTTGACCTCGGCTGCGCGCGATCTCCTCCGGTCGGTCCAGACGGTGATTGTCGACGAGGTGCACGCCCTCGCAGGAACCAAACGCGGAGCCCACCTCGAAATTTCCCTCGAGCGACTCGAGGCGCTTACCGAGGCCGACCGAGCATCCTCGTCCTCGCGACATCCTCTGCAGCGGATCGGCCTGTCGGCCACCGTACGACCACCCGAGCGGGTTGCCGCCTTTCTCGGTGGTCCGCATCCGGTCCGGGTGGTAGCGCCGCACGCCGAGAAGTCGTGGGACCTGTCGATCGTCGTGCCGGTCGAGGACATGAGCGATCTAGGTGCGACGGCATCGACGCCAACGTCCGCGCCCACAAGCTTGGATGACGAGCAAGCCCCGCCCAGGCCACCGTCAATATGGCCGCATGTCGAGAATCGAATTCTTGACGTAATTAGCCAGCATCGCTCGAGCATTGTCTTCGCCAATTCACGGCGCTTGGCCGAGCGGCTCACCGCCCATCTCAACGATCTGCACGCCGAGCGTCTCGGCGAGGCTGCCAACCAGTTTCCGCCACCCGCTCAAGTGATGGCCCAATCTGGCGCGTCGGGCGGTCGCGACGGCAGCCGCGGCCCCGTCATCGCTCGAGCGCATCACGGTTCAGTCAGCAAGGAACAACGCGCTCAAATCGAGGACGATCTCAAAACGGGTCGGCTGCCCTGCGTCGTGGCGACGTCCTCGCTTGAGCTCGGGATCGATATGGGAGCCGTCGACGTCGTCGTGCAAGTCGAGGCCCCACCGTCGGTGGCCAGTGGACTGCAGCGGGTCGGCCGCGCTGGTCATCACGTGGGAGCGACATCTCGTGGTGTGTTCTTTCCCGACCATCGCGGTGACCTCATCGCGTCGGCCGTCGTCGTCGAACGGATGCGGCACGGTGCTATCGAGGAGGTCGCCGAGCTGCGCAATCCACTCGACGTGCTCGCCCAGCAGGTCGTTGCGACCGTCTCGATCGAGGACGCCAAGGCGGAGGAGTTGTACGCCCTGGTGCGCAGGGCAGGCAGCTTCCGTCAGCTGCCGTATAGCGCCTTTGAAGCGGTGCTCGACATGTTGAGCGGCCGCTATCCCAGCGAGGAGTTCGCCGAGCTCAGGCCCCGCCTGATCTGGCACCGCGACACTGGTGTGCTCGCCGCTCGCCCAGGTGCCCAGCGGCTAGCGGTGACCTCCGGGGGCACGATTCCGGATCGCGGGCTTTTCGGGGTGTTCTTGGTTGGTGAAGGGAATGCATCGGGGCGGCATGCACCTAGCCGTCGAGTTGGCGAGCTCGATGAGGAGATGGTCTACGAGACTCGAGTAGGCGATGTCTTCACCTTGGGCACCACGAGCTGGCGCGTCGAGCAAATCACCCACGACCAGGTGCTGGTCTCCCCCGCCCCGGGCACTCCAGGACGGCTGCCGTTTTGGAAGGGCGATGCACCAGCGCGACCGTTGGAGCTGGGACGCGCGTTCGGCACCTTTGTCCGTGAGGTGGGTGCGCTCCGGCCAGCCGCTGCACGAGCTCGGCTGCACGAAGCCGGACTGGACGAATTTGCCGCCAACAACTTGGTCTCCTATCTGGCCGAGCAGCAGGCAGCCACGGGGGCGCTGCCGACCGACCAGACCGTGGTCTTCGAGCGGTTCCGTGACGAGCTTGGTGACTGGCGAGTCTGTGTGCACTGTCCTCTAGGTACCGGAGTCCTCAGCCCGTGGGCACTGACTGTCGAGCACTCCGCGCGGGAACGCTACGGCATGGACGTCCAGGCGACGGCGACCAACGACGGCATGGTGCTACGCATCCCTGACACCGAGTCAGAGCCACCAAGCGCCGAACTGATCGTGTGTGACTCGGAGCTGATCGAATCGGTCGTCAGCGACGAGGTAAGCTCATCGGCTCTCTTCGCCGCTCGCTTCCGAGAAAATGCGGCCCGCGCGCTGCTGCTCCCCAGACGCGATCCGAAGTCACGTTCCCCGCTGTGGCAACAGCGCATGCGCTCGGCGCAACTGTTGACGGTCGCCGCGCAATATCCGGAGTTTCCGATCGTGCTCGAGACCATGCGCGAATGCCTAAACGACGTCTTCGATCTCGATGGTCTGCTTGAGGTGCAGCGGCAGGTGGCGTCCCGGTCACTCCGCATTGTCGAGGTTGAGACGAAGGAGCCGTCTCCCTTTGCCCGGTCGCTGCTCTTCGGCTACGTCGGTGCATTCGTCTACGAGGGTGATGTGCCGCTCGCTGAGAGGAAAGCCGCCGCGCTCTCGCTGGATGCAACGCTGTTGGCCGAGCTGCTCGGTAAGGATGGCATCAAGCAGCTGCTGGATGCCGACATCATTGCGAGCATCGAGGCTGACCTCCAGTGCCTCAGCACCGAACGCCAGGTGACCACGCTGGAGCAGGCGTTTGACCTGCTGCGTACGGCCGGACCATTCACCCGCGATGAACTGGCGGCACGTGCCGCCCGTGGGCTCGACATACCTGCGGTGATCGAAACGCTGATCCGGGATCGCCGCGTGGTCGAGCTCCGGATTGCCGGGCAGGCAATGGTGGCCGTTGCTGAGGACATCCCGCGACTGCGTGACGGCCTCGGGATTCCGGTGCCGCCCGGTGTGGCGGCAACGTTCACCGAGACTGCTGAGCATCCCATCGATGATCTTGTCCTGCGTTGGGCCCGCACCCACGGCCCGTTCGTCGCTTCATCAATCGCACAGCGCTACGGGTTGGGACGCGCCATCGTTGAATCGGCCTGCGACGGGTTAGCGGCGCCCGGGACACTGGTCGCTGGTTCGTTCGTCGACCTGCCGGGCGAGGCATCCAGCCAACGGCGTCAGTATTGCCACAGTCAAGTGCTGGCGTTGATCAAGAGACGCACTCTTGCGCGGCTGCGCAAGGGTGTCGAGCCGGTCGAGCAGGTTGCATTTGCCCGCTTCCTTGCCGAGTGGCAGGGGGTCGGCAAGGGCGGCCGCGGCGCGGATGCCGTGCTGGGGGCCATTGAACAGCTCTCGGGTTATCCGATGCCCGCCAGTGCCGTGGAGTCGATGATCTTGCCGGCACGCGTAGCCGAATACACCTCCTCGATGCTCGATGAGCTGACCGCGACAGGCGAGATCTATTGGATTGGAGATGGGCCAATCGGTGACTCCGATGGCTGGGTGCGCTGGTACGTCGCGGATCAGGAACCGCATGCGGCCCGCGGCGAGCCGGAGCAGTATCGCAGCAAGGAGCTTCTTGCCGCCCTTGGCAGCGGCGGTGCGTATTTCTTCGATGCCTTGCTGCCCCCAGGGGTCCCAGTCACCGATCGCTCCCAGTACGTGGACGCCTTGTGGGAGCTGGTCTGGGCCGGCCTGGTGACCGGAGACACCTTTGCTCCCGTTCGCAGTCTCAGTGTCAGCGGAGCCCATCGGAGACCCAGTCGCCCGATCGCAAGGACCCATCGGTCGCGGCTGGCTGGCGGTGGCCTCGGCCGGCCGGGGCGTACGCCGCGTTTCACTACTCCAACGACTGCAGGCCGCTGGTCGCTGGTTCAACGGTCGTCATCGTCGGCCTCCGACCGCTTGGCCTCGGATATTTTCGCCCAGCTGGACCGCTACGGGGTGGTGACTCGGGGCAGCGTCCTCACCGAGAACGCCGAAGGTGGCTTCGGTACGGCGTACCGAGCTCTCAGTTCGCTCGAGGAGTCCGGCCAATGTCGCCGTGGATACTTCGTCGAGGGCCTCGGCGCAGCCCAGTTCGCTTTGACAGGGGCCGTGGATCGGCTGCGTAGTCATCAGCGAGAACCGGCCGAACCCGATGCCGTCGTACTCGCTGCATGTGATCCCGCCAATCCGTACGGCGCAGCGCTTCCGTGGCCTGATCGAGAGGGCCACCGACCCGGCCGCAAGGCGGGCGCTCTGGTGGTGTTGGTCGGCGGCGCTCTGATCTTCTACGTGGAACGCGGCGGCAGAACGCTGCTGTCCTTCACCGAAGATCCGACCCGGCTTACGCCCGCGGCGGCGGCGCTCGCCAGGTCAGTGCAGCAGGGGCTGCTCGGAAAGCTGACGGTAGAGCGAGCCGACGGTGCACACGTCTTCGGCTCGATACCTGTGAGCGCGGCGCTGCAGGCTGCAGGCTTCCGGATGACCCCCCAGGGGCTCCGACTGCGGCCCAGCATCCGCGGCGAGGTGCCATGAGGACTTCGAAATGCCATCGCTCTTGGCCTTGGGCTGTGTCGTTGGTTATCGGTCGGCCGTCTCCTACTTCGACCCGGTGACCCAGAGCGCCTCATTCTCGAGCCGCACCCGGCCGTCGGCGGTGGTGTACGGCCCCCACGCCTCGGTGACCTTTTCCCATACCCGCTGCTGGACATCGGACGGTCGGTCGTTGACGAGTGAGCTGATCGGCGGGGCGACGGCACGCAGCCACCGGGTCGCTTGCTCAGGCGAGTCGAGTTCGTAGATCGCGGTCACGGTGCCGGTTTCCACGCCGGTGAAGCCGGCGGCCACGACGAGCTGACGGAGCTGGGGGGCGGCGCCGAGCGCGAACGGGCCAGGGACGCTGTCGGGCGGCGGCGGTGGCAGCTCGAGCTCGGCTCTGATGACAGGCACAGGTGCGGCGAACTGGACAGTCGAGGGTTGACCCCACACGGCTGCCGCGAGGCGTCCGTGCGGCTTGAGAAAGGCGTAGAGCCGCGCCAGCACCCCTCCGACGTCGGGGAGGAACTGCAGGCCTTGGCGGCTCAGCACGGCGTCGAAGGTGCCTTCATCGAAAACCAGCTCCTCAGCGTCACATTCGATGAACTTGACATTGTCGAGCCCCTCGGCAGCCGCGCGCTCGGCGCCATAGGACAACATCTCGCCAGAGATGTCGGTGCAGACGACGAGCCCGTCGGGCGCCACCGCGCGCGCGGCACTCAGGCCGGGCTCCCCGTAGCCGGCGGCGACGTCTAGCACAGCATCCCCCGGACCGATCCCGGCCAGCTCGATCAGGCGCCGGCTCACCGCAAACCCAGCATTTTCGGCGTCCAGCACGTCGAACCAAACTCGCCACCCGAGTGCGGCATCCCGCCATTCAGCCCGGATCCGGGCCTTGTACTGGGCCATGTCGAAGGTAGTGGATGTCATTGCTTTCCCTTTGCTCGCGCTTCGGGGACAACGTACGGCGCCGGGTAGGCGCCGAGCATCGCCTGCACTAACCAAGTTCAGCAGCGGCGGGTCTGTGGTGGGTTCTGACCATTGGGTCAGAGCAAGCCGCGCTTAAGCGCAGAGGATGTAGCCGCAGCGCGTGAAGACACGCCCAGTTTGGCAAAAATATTCTGCATGTGCCGGGCGACCGTGTGCTCACTGAGATGTAGCGCACCAGCGATGTCTCGGTTCTGCCTTCCCGCCGCTACCAACCGGAGCACGCTTATTTCACGGTCGGTTAGCGCCGGTCGCGAAGGGCCTCCGTGCAGCAACTCAGCGGCACGGCGAGCGTCAGCGACGGCGCCGAGACGGTCGAACGCGGCTCGAGCGGCGTCGATTTCGATTCTGCCGCCCTCTTCGTCGCCGAGCATCCGCTGAGTCCTGCCGATCATGAGCCGAGCCGTGGCTTCCTCGTAGGGCAGCTGGAGTTCCCGCCAACCGTTCAACGCACGTCTCAGCTGATTCAGCGCCGCTGCTGGACTTCCCGAGGCGAGGTGGTACGCGCCCTGGGCCATGGACGCGGTCGCAGCCACCACTGCACTGCTAAGGCTGTCCGCGATCGTCACCAGCTCTAACGCGGCCTGGCGGGCCTCATCGAACGTGCCGGCTGCGACCGTTACATCGACCTGGGCGGCCAGTAAGCGCGCCCGACCGAAGCGGTCCACCGTGGGTGATGCCAGCGCGGATCGGAGGGCGGCTGCGGCCGCCTCGACTCGCCCCTGCGCCAGCCGCAGCAGCGCCATCCCTGGCTGAGGATCCCAACCCAGCTGCTGCGCCAGCACGAACGCTTGCTCGGCCTCGGCCAGATCCCCACGGCGCCGCAATAACTCGCCGACGCCGTAGGACGCCTCCCCTGCTCCCCGTTTCTTATGGGAAAGCAGCTGTTCGTGGGCGCGGCGCATCTCCGCTTCGGCTTCGACCCAGGCACCGCGCAGGGCGAGCACCTCGCCGCGGTAGACACGACACAGACCCTGGCTATAAGGCGTGGTCGCCGGAAGCACCTCGCACCACTCCCGGGCGGCCTCGGTCCACTCACTGGCACGCTGCAGATCGGCGAGGTCTTTGCACGCCATGATCACCGAGCAATAGACCCAGCCGGTGTAGAGGGGACGCAGCTCGCCGGCGAGCACGTAGGTCATGGCGTCATCCAACAGCGCCAGGCCATCGTCGGTCCTGCCCTGCGCGATGAGCGCGCGGCCCTGGATCTGCATCGCCACCGCCGCCAGGTCAGGATCGTCATGGTCTCGGGCCACCTGGATGGCCCGGGCAGCACCGTCCACGGCTTCCGCCAGCGGGCCATTGTGCAGGTGGAGCTCGGCCTCGGCCATCTGCAGCCAGCCAGCCTCGATACAGCCGGGACTTTGCTCGGCGTGACGGAATCCGCGGCGAAGCCAGCCGACCGCCACCGCGCCCTCACCACGGTAGAAGTGATCATGGAACAGGCGCGCCGCTGTCCTAGCCGCTCCACGGTCGTCCTTGACGTCCCGATAGGCGGCGTAGGCCCGCTGGCGCCGGGTGATCGACTCGTCGGTCTTGCACAGCCACCAGGCCGCCTCGGCCAGCGCCTCCAGCTCACCCGCAGCGAGGCTTCCAGGCTCGCGGCCGTTGAGGTCCTCGTACACCTGGAGCCATGGCCCAGTTCGAACAGCTTGTCGTGTCCGCTCGGTGACCGTTGGGTGCTCCACGCCGACCTCCCATGATCAGCGTAGCGCCGGCTCACACTCGGCAGGGCTTGCCCTTACACGCCTGAACAACCTGCTGATCAGCCGAACGAGAGCACCGCCAGGTGTGGCTTAGTCAGGATTCCGGAGGATTTCCTCAGGCGGCAGCCTGCGCCATTGCCCGTACATTCGGCAAAGAGGTCACACGCTCGTAGCTGGCCATCTTCTCGCTGACCACGTTGAGCACCACTGAGAGCGGCAGATCCAGCGCCGCACAAATCGCGGCCAGCAGCTCGCTGGACGCTTCCTTCTGACCCCGCTCGACCTCGGAGAGATATCCCAAACTGACGCGAGCATTCCTGGACACTTCCCGCAGCGTCTTTCCCTGCGAGACGCGCTCCTCCCGGAGCGACTCACCGATGAGCTCGCGTACGAGCATCGGTTTCACCGGGAGCTCCTTGGACTGCATATGGAAACTGTACCCATCCTCACTGACAACACCAGAGCGGTCCACGCTCAGGTCTCGCTCGCGTCGTCAACGACAGCGGGGATGCTGTGCAATCCAAGGGCGTCGGCAAGCAGCGCCAGCGCAGCCACGGCTGCCTCCCGCCGGATCCCCATGCGTTCTCCTTGCAGCGAGAGTTCCTTGACCCGCAACACATCACGGGCTTGGTGGCTCACGGCGACGAAAACCTCGCCGACAGGATGGCCGTCCTGAGACTCCGGCCCGGCGACTCCGGTCGTCGCGACTCCCCAATCGGCGTTGCATCGCTTCGCCACACCCCTGGCCATCTCGGCCGCCGTGCGCCCTGAGACAGGCCCGAGTTCGGCCAGTGTTGCTGCATCCACTCCCGCAAGCGTTGCCTTGAGGCGGGTGGCGTAGCTGATCACGCCACCCACATAGCTGACCGATGCGCCAGGGACATCGGTGAGCAGCAGGCCGACCATTCCGCCGGTCAGGGACTCAGCGCTTGCAAGAGTCTCGCCACGACGGCTCAGCTCGGCAAGAATGCCGGCGGCTAGCCCGGACTTCATCGTCCCGCGTGAGCCCGACGTCGCAGCCGAAATGCTTCCCGAACATAGTCCAGGCCGGTCACCATGGTGATGACCCAGGCGACGGCCATCACGACCACGGCGACGATATGGGCCCCGCTGGGCAACGGGAGCAGATACAAGATCACCGCAATCGCTTGGGTCACGGTCTTGATCTTGCCCCCGCGACCGGCCGCCATGACCCCATAACGGAGAACCACAAAACGCAAGATCGTGATGCCCCACTCGCGGACCAAGATCGTGACGGTGACCCACCACGGAAGCTCATCGATGATCGACAAGCCAATGAAGGCCATGCCCGTCAGTGCTTTGTCCGCGATCGGGTCGGCGAGCTTGCCGAAGCGGGTAATGATGTTGTGCTTGCGTGCCAGGTACCCGTCAAGGGTGTCAGTCAAGATCGCCAGGGTGAAGATCACAGCAGTGAGAGACCGCCACCATGGCTGATCGGGATGGACCAGCAGCATCCACGCGAAGACCGGGACCAAAATGATGCGGAACGCGGTCAGCGCGTTCGGCACATTCCACGGACTTGTCTCAGGTTCTGCCATCGGTCCAACCGGATGTGTTTCGCTCGGCGCCAGCGCATCGGGGTCAGGCTTCGGGCGGAGCCTGTCGGGCCCCGCACCTGCTCGATGCTCATCGTCGATCATGGCGTGGTGAGTTCCCGCCCACCGGCCGAGGGGACCCACTGATGCAGACTCGCGGTGGCAACCAGATCGGCACCGTCGGTGTCAGAGACGACCGCATCGACCAAGTCACCCCGCTGGACTGGGTCGCGGGTGATCAAACGGACGTTGCCGTCTACCTCAGGGCCCTGGTGCGCGGCGCGGCCGACTATGTCCGCATCCGCATCCTCGACGAGCACCTGCACGGATTCGCCAATCCGTGCCTCTGCCCGCTGGCTGACCAGCTCGTCCGCGAGATCGGCCACCCGCACACGCCGGGCCTCTATCTCCTCCGCCGCATGCTGCCCGTCCAGGCGACGCGCCTCCGTACCCTCCTCAGCCGAGTAACCGAAGACACCGATCGCATCCAGATCCGCCGCGGCGAGGAACTCGCACAGCACAGCGAGATCGGCCTCAGTCTCACCTGGGAAGCCGCAGATCACGTTGCTCCGGATCCCTGCGGCTGGCGCCAACCGTCGGATCGAGGAGATCAATCCCAGGAATGACTCGGCGCTACCGAAGCGTCGCATCCGGCGCAGCACGGGCGGCGAAGCGTGCTGGAAAGACAGATCGAAGTACGGAACCACCTTCGGCGTGCTCGCCATCACCTCGATCAGGCTGGGCCGAACCTCGGCCGGTTGCAGGTACGAGACGCGAATCCAGGACAGCCCGTCAACCCCACCTAGTTCAGTGAGCAGCCGCTCGAGGAGGCGTACGTCGCCGAGATCCTTGCCGTAGGACGAGGAGTTCTCGCTGACCAGAAAGACCTCACGAACGTCCTGCTCGACCAGCCACGCTGCCTCGGCCATGATCTCGGCAGGCTGCCGCGAGACGTACGCGCCTCGAAATGCCGGAATGGCGCAGAAGGTACAGCGCCGGTCGCAACCGGAAGCGATCTTCAGCGGGGCGGACGGGCCGCCGTCGAGCCGGCGGCGGAAAACCCGTGGCCCACTTGCCGGACCTACGCTGCCCAAGCGCACCGACCCATGGCCAGGGATGGTTGCTGTACTCGCAGCGGCTGGCCGCGCCGCGGGAGCCAGCGGCAATAATGAGCGACGATCACGCGGCATGTGGGCTTGATGCCGTTGCCCGGCCAAGATCACCCGCAGTCGATCAGCAACATCGGCGTAGTCGTCGAATCCGAGGACGGCATCGGCCTCGGGCAGGGCCTCAGCCAACTCGTGACCGTAGCGCTCTGCCAGGCACCCGACGGCGACTACAGCCTGTGCGCGGCCAGCCTTCTTGAGGTCACTGGCGGCGAGCAGCGTGTCGATCGAGTCCTTCTTGGCCGCCTCGATGAAGCCGCAGGTGTTGACCATCACCGCGTCCGCCGCACCTGGGTCGGCCACCAGCCTGAAACCATCGAGCTCCAGTCGGGCGGCCAGTTCCTCCGAGTCGACCTCATTACGCGCACAACCAAGCGTGACGAGATGCACCGAAGTCGGGGTCGAGCTCCTGGTCGGAGCCTGACTGGCAGCCAGGACGGCGGATGTGGCGGACTCATGCATGGCCGTCCCAGTATGACCGATTGTGATATGCCCCGGCGGTGCGCGGTCCGGGGGCGCTGGTGCCGTCGCCGCTCCCAGCTAACCGAGCCTGAGGTTCTCCATCACCGCGTCCAGCTCGTCGGGCGTCACCAGAACGTCGCGTGGCTTTGATCCTTCAGAAGGTCCGACGATGCCGCGCGTCTCCAGGATGTCCATTAGCCGGCCCGCCTTCGCAAATCCGACGCGGAGCTTGCGTTGCAGCATCGAGGTCGAGCCGAGCTGCAGAGTCACGACCAGCTCCACCGCCTGAAGCGCCAGCTCCAGATCGTTGCCGATGTCCTCAGCCACCTTGGCAGAGGACTCCGATCCCAACATCACATCCTCGCGATAAGTGGGCTTGAGCTGTTCGCACACATGGCTCACCACAGCTCTGACCTCGTTCTCGGTGACCCAGGCACCCTGGATGCGGATCGGCTTGCTGGACCCCATCGGCAAGAACAAGCCGTCCCCCTGGCCGACCAACTTCTCCGCCCCAGGTTGATCCAAGATCACTCGGGAATCGGTCATCGAGGACGTCGCGAACGACAGCCGACTAGGCACGTTTGCCTTGATCAGCCCGGTCACCACATCCGTACTGGGCCGTTGGGTGGCCAGCACCAGGTGTATTCCCGCGGCCCGCGCCAGCTGAGTGATACGGACGATCGAATCCTCGACATCCCGCGGAGCCACCATCATCAGGTCAGATAGCTCGTCCACGATCACCACAAGGTAGGGGTAGGGCGCTGGCACACGGCCCGCGGCTCCATCCAGCAAGGTGGACGACTCCTCCGCGCCCCCCACGTCAGGCGTCGGCGGCTTGACCGCCCCGGCCCGCACCGCCTTGTTGAAGTCGTCGACGTGCCGGAAACCGTATGCGGCAAGGTCCTCGTATCGCAGGTCCATCTCGCGCACCACCCACTGGAGTGCCTCGGCTGCTCTCTTGGGGTGGGTGATGATGGGCGTCACCAGGTGCGGAATTCCCTCGTACGCGGTCAGCTCGACTCGCTTCGGGTCGACCAGGAGCATCCTCACCTCGTCGGGTGTCGCCCGCATCATGATCGAAGTGATCATGGAGTTGACGAAGCTCGACTTGCCAGATCCGGTGGCACCGGCGACGAGCAGGTGGGGCATCTTGGCCAGGTTGGCCACGACGAAGCCGCCTTCGACGTCCTTGCCGAGACCGACCGTCATCGGGTGATGATCATTCCTGGCACGGGCTGACCGCAGCACATCCCCCAGAGAAACCACTTCCTTGTCACTGTTGGGAATCTCGATGCCGATTGCGGACTTCCCCGGGATTGGCGACAGGATGCGCACATCGGCGCTGGCCACCGCGTACGCGATGTTGCGGCTCAACGCGGTGACCTTCTCGACCTTCACCGCCGGGCCGAGCTCGACCTCGTATCGGGTGACGGTGGGACCGCGGCTATACCCGGTGACATGCGCGTCGATCTCGAACTGGAGCAGCACTTCGGTGAGCTGATGCACAACAGCGTCGGAGGCATTGGTACGCGCCTTGTGCACGCTTCCGTGGTTCAGCGTGGCCGGGTCGGGGAGCAGATACTGAACATCGCCGGACAGCTGGAGCTGCTCTACGCGCTGTGGGATCGGCGTATGTGGCGGTGCCTCCAACTCCTCCCCATCGACACCGTGCACGGTGACGCCGGGCGGCAATCCGGCTGTGACTGCACGACGTGACTCCAGAGCCGCCTCGCCCTCCGCACCGTCTGGCGCTGCTGAGCTCAACTCCGGTGCCTCATCAGCCCCACTGCCGCCTGGCCGCCGAGACCGTGCCTGGTCGCCGATCACCGGAGTGTCGTAGGCTCGGTCGCCGCCGTACTCCAGCTCAGGCACTACCTGACCTTCGATGATCACCGGTCGATGTCGCAGTCGCGCTCGCGCTGAACGCACGCGATCAGGAATCTGATGCAGCGGAACACCGACGACAACGATCACTCCAAAGAGCAGCAGCAAGATCAGCAACGGCACCGCGACATAAACCGTCAACAGATCCGAGAGCAGGCTGGAGGAGACATAGCCAATGATTCCGCCGGCATCGCGGAGTCGCGCAGGCTCGTTGGTACGCGGTAGCCCGCGGGCGATGTTGATCAAGCCCAGCAGGCCGAACAGGATCGCGCTCCAGCCGATCACCTGCCGCCCAATGGGACCGTTGCGGTCTGGATGCCGCAAGGTCCGCCAGGCCATGAGTGCCAACAGGATGGGGGCCAGGTAGCTGAGAGTGCCGATGGTGGTCGCGACGCCCGTGGTGATGGCCTGCCCGATCACCCCCGGCAGACCCCACCAGACTGCCGCCCCGACGACAATCGCACTGCCGAGGAGGAACAATCCGATTCCGTCTCGCCGGAGGGCTGGGTCGACTTCCTTCACGCCAGGTCCGATCCGACGCACAGCATTGCCCAGAGCGTGGGCGAGACCGGTCACCACCGCGGCGATACCGAGTAACAGCCGATCAAAGGGGGTCAGGCTCGGGCGACGGCTTGCTGAGCGGCGCGTGCGGGACCGCTTGCGCGGGGCAGTGGCCCGCGCCGCAGCGGTGCGAGAGGATCTTTTGCTTCCGGTCGACCGCGGTTTGGCACGCTGGGATGAGCCAGATCTGCTGCGGGGCCGCGGTGGGGAAGACGCGCGGGTCGCCATGTTCTGGAGGTTACAAGATCAATGACCCGATCGGCGGGCTACACGCCGCGCTCAAACCGGATCGGCGAGATAGCGCCGCAACCGCCACAAATGATCTGTCGGCCCGATGCCGCTGCCGAGCGCGAAGCCAGCAGCGATGGCTCCGGTGACGTAGGCCTTCGCCAGCGCCATCGCCTCCGAGACGCCGTGGCCCAACGCAAGCTGGCTCGCCAAGGCCGATGCAAGGGTGCAGCCCGTCCCATGGGTATGCCGGTTGTCGTCTCGAGCGGCGGTATAGGTGAAATCGCCGCCGCCCTGGTTCTTCAAGTAATCGATCGCGTCACCGTCGCCATGGCCGCCCTTGATCAAGACCCACTGCGGACCGCAACCAAGCAAGAGCTCGGCGAGCACTGGCGCTGGCGTTTCAAGTGAACGCCCGGTCAGCACGGCAGCCTCGTCGAGATTGGGAGTGATCATCGTCGCGTACGGGAACAATAGGGTGCGGAGCGCTCCGAGTGCCGCCTGATCGATCAGCCGATCCCCATGCTTGCTGACGCACACTGGGTCGACGACCAGCGGCACTGACGGATCAAGATCAGCCACCAGGTCTGCGACGCAGGCCACTGTCTCTTCACTGCCCAACATGCCGACCTTCACCGCATCCACGCCGATGTCATCGACAACACTGCGAAACTGTGCCCGAATCGCCTCCGCTGGCAGCGGCCAGATGCCCTGCACGCCGACCGAGTTCTGCGCAGTCACGGCCGTGAGCACGCTCATTCCGTGGACTCCGTGGGCCAGCATCGTCTTGAGGTCCGCTTGGATGCCTGCTCCCCCACCTGAGTCCGAGCCAGCAATCGTCAGGACTCGAGCGGTAGGCAGGCTCATCTGCGCGGCTCCGAGGCTCGCAGAGGGCTGAAGTGATCGAAGCCTGCGGGTGAGTCCCACCCCGCACCGTCCACCAAGACGCCAGCGTGATCATCAGCTGCGAGTTCCACGGCGCCAATCACCAGCCAGTCTGCCGGCACGGCGTCCGGTGAGGGGAACGTGGCCGCCAAGGCGTGGTCGTCGCCGCCGGTGAAGAGGAAACTGTACGGATCCGAACCAGTGGCTGCGGCAACCGCCTGCAGTGGTTCCGCGACCTCGAAGGCATCCCGACGCAGGTCGATCAGCACCCCCGAGGCGCTCGCCACATGGCCGAGGTCGGCAAGCAAGCCGTCTGAGATGTCGATCATGGACGTGGCCCCCGCTCGCGCGGCATGAGCGCCGGCGCCGTAGCTCACCTGGGGCACCCGCTGCGCCTCGACCAGTGCCCGCGGCGAGCGGAACCCTCTTCCGAGTACGGCGAGACCTGCGGCGGCCCAGCCCAGCCGGCCATGGATGGCAACCAGATCGCCTGGCCGGGCCCCAGACCGTAGCACTGGAGCGCGGCCCTCCAACGAGCCCATCGCTGTAACGGCAACGGTGATATCGCGAGCTCTGGTTACGTCGCCTCCGAGCAGACTCACCCCGGCCGCCTGGCTTTCTTGGGTGAGGCCGTCGGCGAAATCGAGTACCCAACCAACAGGCAGGTCGGCCGGTGCGGAAAAGCCGACCAATAGTCCAGTTGCCCGGGCGCCGACCGCTTCGATGTCGGCGATGTTGACGGCGACCGCCTTGCGTCCGACATCGCGAGCCTCGGACCAGTCGCGCCGGAAGTGCACGCCCTCCACGAGCACATCCAGTGACGCCACCACCGCATCTTCGATCGCCAGCACGGCGGCATCGTCCCCTGGGCCAACACGAACGTCAGCTGCAAGCGACAACCCTTCGGTGATTGCCGCAATGAGTGGAAACTCCCCGATCTCGGACAGCGTGGCGGTGCGGCTGAGATTCACCGAAACCTCCGGCGCTGCCGCGTATCCGCGACGCTCCTGGAGGATGTAGCGTGACGCACATCGGCGAGCGTACGCGGTCTCCGCCAAGGACTGACGACGCACCCTGAGACTGAGAAGACACCCCCGTCTTGAAACCCAGGAGGTACCACTCGATGGTCGTACAGGCATACATCTTGGTCCAGACCAACGTCGGCAAGGCGGCTGAGGTCGCGCACGCGATTGGCGCCATCCAAGGTGTCACGCTGGCTGAGGATGTAACCGGTCCTTACGACGTCATCGTGCGCGCCGAAGCCTCGAGTGTCGATGAGCTCGGCCAACTCGTGGTTGCCAGGGTCCAATCGGTGCCTGGCATTACGCGGACCGTGACCTGTCCCGTCGTCCACATCTAGTTCTAAGAGCTGCTCGCGCATCGCGCTGTATTTGATGGCTCGCTCCGCTCGCTGCGATGTTCGCGCATCCGCCGGCATTCCCAACGCTCGCAGCTGTCACCGGAGCCCAACGGGACGACGCAGCGCCAACGTGATCAACCGCTCGACCAGCTCCGGATAAGGCACACCGCTGGCCGCCCACATCCGCGGAAACATGGAATGCGGGGTGAAGCCTGGCATCGTGTTGATTTCATTGACTACGACCTGCCCGTCGTGCGTCACGAAGACGTCGACCCGAGCGAGACCCTCGCAGCCGATCGCTTCAAATGTCCGTACCGCGAGCTGCTGAACCTCGCTGGCCAGCTCCGGCCGAACATCCGCCGGCACATCAAGATCGACCTGCTCTTCTGGGAGGTACTTGGCCTCGAAGTCGTAGAAGCCTGAGGCGCCGTGCACGCGGATCTCGGCTACCACGCTCGCCATCGGCGGCCCGCCGTCGAGGTCAGCCAGGACTCCGCACTCGAGCTCGCGGGCACCCACGAACCCCTGCTCGACGATGACCTTGGGATCGTAGGCCTGCGCCACCCGGACGGCCTGTTCGAGCTGCGCGGGATCGTTCACCTTCGAGATGCCCAAGCTTGATCCGCCACGCGCCGGCTTCACGAAGACCGGGTAGTGCAACGCAGCAGTGGCTTCCAGGCAAGCGGTCTTGTCTCGTTGCCACTGAGCCGGAGTGATCGGGACGAACGGTCCGACCGGCAGGCCAGACGCCGCCAGCACCAGCTTCATGTAGTGCTTGTCCATCCCGACCGCGCTGGCCAACACACCGGAGCCGACATAGCGAGTGCCCATCATCTCGAAGAGCCCCTGGATGGTGCCGTCTTCACCGAAGGGCCCGTGCAGCAATGCGAGCGCGACGTCGACCGGCCCGAGATGGGACAGAGCTGACTGCTCCCGTACGGCCAGCTCACTACCGCTCGACACGCGCATCAGCAAGGCCTCGGCCGCGTTCTCGCTCAGTTCCGGCAACTTGCCGTCGGTCACAGCGAGCCGACTGATCGTCTCGGGATCGACCAAAACCCAGCGCCCGGTAGGCGTTATGCCAATACCGACCACATCAAAGCGATCCTGATCCAAGGCGCTTAGTACCCCGGCTGCGGTCAGGCACGACACGCCGTGCTCACTGCTGGTTCCGCCGAAGACCACCGCGACCCGATGCCGGTAACCGTTGACCCCACGAAGGCTCGGCTGGCTCTCACTCACGATCCTCGACCTTAGCCGGGTAGAGCGGCTCGCGCCGCCAAGGCTTCAGACTTGGCCTGTGATCAACCAGCCCCCACCTCCGGAGCGCTCACACTCAACCCGATTGCATGTTGAAACCGTGGCGGTCACCGCCGGCCGCCCGGAGCGAGCGGTCGACGCTCCGTTGAATCCGCCAGTGGTCTTTGCCTCCACCTATGTCGGCGCGCACGACCCAGGCGCTGCCACGCTCGGATACGGCCGCTACAGCAACCCAACCTGGCAAGCGCTGGAACAGGCGATCGGCGCCTTGGAGGGTGGCCGGGCGCTGACCTTTGCCTCGGGGATGGCGGCCGCCCATGCCGTGCTGGAGCTCCTGCCGCCCGACGGTGTCATCGCGATTCCTCACAACTGCTACGTCGGCGTAGCGGAGGCTATCGATCGGCGGGCCAGAAGATACGGCTGGCAGGTGCGGCGAGTTAACGTCGCCGACACGACCGAGGTTCTGACGGCGGCCGAGGGCGCCGACATGGTGTGGATCGAGTCGCCGACCAATCCGACAATCGAGGTGGCAGATCTTCCTACGCTAGGCCAGAACCTCTCCCCCAACTCTATTTTCGTCGTGGACAACACCTTCGCGACTCCACTGCTGCAACGACCGCTGGATTCCGGCGCCGATATCGTGCTGCATTCGGCCACCAAGCTGCTCTCGGGCCATTCCGACGTCGTACTCGGCGCCATCGTGACGAGAGCCGATGACGCATCGACATTTGACGCGTTGGACGCTGTCCGCCGCTCGTTCGGCGCTTCTCCCGGTCCGATGGAGGCCTACCTTGCACTGCGTGGTTTGCGTACGCTGCCGTTGCGGCTCGCCCAGGCCCAGGCAAGCGCCCAGGTTCTCGCCGAACGGCTGGTCGCCCACAGGCACGTGCAACGAGTGCGCTTCCCCGGACTATCGACCGATCCTGGTCACGACCTCGCGCGGCGCACCATGTCTGGCTTTGGCTCGGTGATCTCAATCGATCTTGCGGACGCGAAGGCGGCCGAGGACTTCATCGATGGCTGCTCACTCTGGGCCTTCGCCACCAGCCTCGGTGGAGTCGAGTCCACGCTGGAGCGACGGCGACGCTGGGAAGGCGAATTCCAGTCGGTGCCGGAAGGTCTGGTGCGGATGTCGGTTGGGATCGAACATGTCGAGGACCTCTGGAGCGACCTTGCGGAGGCTCTCGATCGACTCTAGGGGTGATTAGTAACGCTCTGGTTTGGCCGAGCGGGACATCAGGGTCGTAATCATCTCGGCCGGCGTCAGCTCGCCGGCAACGACGGCGGCGACACTCTCCACGATCGGCATTTCAACCTGATGCTTCGCAGCGAGTTCGGTTATCGATGCACACGACTTCACGCCCTCAGCGACCTGTCGGGTCGAAGCGGTGATCTCCGCGACTGTGCGTCCCTTCCCGAGCTCCTCTCCAAAGGTCCGGTTCCGGGAGAGCGGAGATGAGCAGGTCGCGACGAGATCGCCGAGACCCGCGAGGCCAGAGAAGGTGTAGGGGTCGGCTCCCAACGCCAACCCGAGTCGACTGATCTCGGCCAGACCCCGAGTGATCACCGACGCTGTCGCATTCGCTCCCAGGCCGAGCCCCATCGCCATGCCAACCGCCAGCGCGATCACGTTCTTGGTCGCCCCGCCGAGCTCGCAACCGATGACATCGGTGTTGGTGTACGCCCGGAATCGGGCTGTGTGGCAGACGCTCTGCAAGCCTTCGGCCGTCGCCAGCGAGACACTCGCGACCACGCTCGCAGACGGCTGTCGCTCGGCGATTTCTCGAGCCAAGTTTGGGCCGGTGACAACGGCAATGCGCTCGGGGCTGATGTTGCCGGCTTCAGCTATCACCTCACTCATCCGTAGTCCAGTGCCAAGCTCGATGCCCTTTGCCAGACTCACCACGATGGCGTTCTGCGGGATCCGCCACTGACGCAGGTTGCTCCGAAGTGCCTGTGAGGGCACGGCGAGCACCACAAAGTCGGCTTCGACCATGGCCCCCTGAGGATCACTCACCGCCTTCAAGGACGCCGGCAGCGGCAAGTCCGGAAAGTAGTCGGGGTTGCGGTGTTCAATGTTGATCTTGCTCGCGAGCTCCGGACGCCGAGCCCAAAGCGTCACGTGATTACCGGCGTCGCAGACCACAAGCGCAAAGGCAGTGCCCCAGGAACCAGATCCCATCACCGCGACGCGCGCCGGGTTATCGGTGGGTGCAGTACTGCTCATGTTTGGTCTCCGGCCGTCTTCTCCCTATCCGGGTCGTAGCGATGCGCGGGCGGTGTCGCTGCTCGCAGCTCGACAACCAGGACAGTGATGGCGTCCATGATTCTTGTCGTCGCCTCATCGAGTGTGACCACAGTCACCGGCTTCTCACGAAGATCATCGAGCGCGACCGGGTCACCCACCGCGACCCGCAAGGTCTTGCGAGGAAAGAGCCTGGGGAAGCTCGGCTCGCGGCCGGGCATCAGCTCCTGAGCACCCCACTGCCCGATCGGCACGACCGGGCATCCGGTAGCAAGTGCAAGCCGCGCCGCTCCGGTTTTGCCTCGCATCGGCCACAGGTCCCGATCTCGGGTGATCGTTCCCTCCGGGTAGATCACGACCGCGCGGCCTTGCTCGATCGCGTGTGTGGCGGCAATGAGCGCGTCCTTGGATTGTGTGGACTCACGCCGAACCGGGATCTGGCCACAGGCAGCGATGATGCGACCGACTATGGGAATCTCGAATACCGACGCTTTTGCCAGGAACCGCGGCCAGCGCCCGGAGAACGCCAAAAACTGCCCGACAGCCAAGGGATCCGCATTGGAGATGTGGTTTGCGACAAAGATCACTCCGCCGGTCTGCGGCACCTTGTCCTGGTAGCGCCAGTCCCGCTTGGTCAGCGGCCTCATGATCGCATGGAGAATTCTGACGACGGTTGAGATGGTCTGCCCGCCGGGCTCCTGATTGACCTCCGACAGTGGCCTGAGTTCCGTGCGCCGACTCGCGGCAGCATTCTCGGCCATCGACACCTCAGTCTTCGGTGAATGGGTCTTGGCGATCCAGGGTCGGTTGCGGTCGGCTCGGGTGGGTTCACCGCGCCATGAGTGGCTTTACCTTACGGGATCGTGACAGCGACCCCGGATCGCGCGCCGCTGATCGGAGGACGAGCGAGGAGACACGCCTCTCGTCTCCGAGCGAGGACGACGGCAGCGGATCACCAGCGCGATCCGCGCGGCGCGGAGCGTCGCAAATAAGCTCAGATCGCGAAGCGCGATCCGCGGTGACGTGGAGCGCCGCAGATGACACGGATCATGCACCATCATCCTTGAGAGGAGTTCGTCAGCGTGAATGTTGACAAAGACTCCGGATGATGGCTGCCTCGCCCGCTGCCGGAGTGATCGCTCTCAAACCGATTGAGCATGCAAAGTCGCGACTCGCCGTACCCGATCCGCTGCGGCGCCGCGTCGCCTGGACGATGGCGCTCGACACCTTGTCCGCGCTGTGTCGCGCGCTGCCACATGTGCTAGTCGTCAGTGATCAGCCCGCCCTGGAGGCGCGGCTGCGCCATGCCGGAATCGCTGCCGAGGTCATCAGCGAGTCCGGCCACGTCGGCATGAATTCGGCCCTCAGCCGAGGTGCGCTGACCCTCCATGCCCAAGGATTCTCATCGGTCGTGGCTTGCGTTGGTGATCTTCCGGCCTTGCGGCCGGAGTCTGTGCTGCAGATCGTGGATGCCTCGCGATCTCATCCGCGATCCTTTGTTGCCGATGCATCAGGGGTCGGCACCACGATGCTCGTCGCACACGATGTCGAGTTGGCGCCGCAGTTCCAGGGGCGGTCGGCTGCAGCTCACTATGCCTCCGGCGCAGTGAGCCTTTCCGCAGAAGCGATCGGATCGCCCATTGCCGATGCCCGCCGCGATGTTGATACCGAAGCCGATCTGGCAGCGGCGATCGGACTGGGCGTGGGTCCGGCGACCAGCGCACTAATTGATCATGGAAAAGGGCGCCTCGGCCGCTACGAGTTGATCACCGCGACGCAATGGCGCAACGCGGATGGAGAGCTGCTGGCCGTCACTGCCACCGGACGACGAATCGCGCTACCGGCGACAGCTTTCCGCGATGAACTGCGATACACGCGTCTCGGCCAGCGCCTGCACGCAGCAGAAGCTGACGGCCGCGTGCTATCCGCGTGGCTGTAGCTGCGGACCAGTGTCCAGCGCAGGGCCCTAGCGCTTGGCGGCGGTCTTCTTGGCAGTTGTCCCAGTCTTCTTGGCAGGAGCCTTCGCAACCGTCTTCCTCGCAGCCACCGCAGTCTTCGATGCCGCCGCACTCCCAGAGGAGGCCTTCTTGGCGGTCGCCCGTGGCACCTTCTTGGCCCCCGAGACGTAGGCTTTCAGGTCCGTCCCCGCGCGGAAACGCGGAACAGCTGTCGCCTTGGCACGTTTGCGCTCACCGGTACGCGGATTGCGCACCATCCGTGCGGAACGAGGCACCTTCTCGAAAACGCCAAACCCAGTGATCGAGACCTTCTCCCCAGCTGCAGTCTTGTAGGTGATGGTTTCCACCACGGCGTTAAGGGCCTTGGCTGCTTCGCTCTTGCTGCCGTCATAGTAGGCGGACAGCGCCTGAATCAATTCAGCCTTGTTCACAGCTTCCCTTCTCGATGCGATACCAAGCCTCTGGGACCTTGGGCCTGCTGGGACCTTGGGCAGCGTACGGTACGCCTGCAGAGCCAACGCTAGGGAAGATCGCGCAGCCAGACAATCACCTAGGTCGCACATTTTGGTGTGTTGTAAGGAAAACAGCTCGACACTAGCTGGTGCTGGCGACCTTTGCTGGCAGGGTTTTCGGCTTGTACGCCGGCTGGCGGCGCTCGAACTCATCGATCTGATCAACATGCCGCAGTGTCAGCCCGATGTCGTCCAAGCCCTCCAGCAGCCGCCACCTGGTGTAGTCGTCAATCTCGAATTCGGTGTGGAAACCGTCGGCAGTGATCTGCCTGCTGACGAGGTCGACGGTGATAGGTGCGGCAGGGTGTTCCTCGACGAAGTCCCAGAGCTCCTCGATGATCTTCTGATCGACCACCGCGATCAGCAGTCCCGCCTTGCCGGAGTTGCCACGGAAGATATCCCCGAAACGGGAGCCGATTACGACTTTGAACCCGTAGTTCTGCAACGCCCAAACCGCATGCTCCCGGGATGAACCCGTGCCGAAGTCGGGACCGGCGATCAAGATCGTCGCTCCCGCGTACTGCGGCAGGTTGAGCACGAAGTTGGGGTCGTTGCGCCATGCCGCGAACAGTCCATCCTCGAAGCCGGTCTTGGTCACCCGCTTGAGATAGACGGCTGGAATGATCTGGTCGGTGTCGACATTGCTCCGCCGCAGTGGGAGTGCAGTGCCGGTGTGGTTGCTGAAGGCATCCATGATCATCGGCTCCCGGACAGATCGGCAGGTGAACTGAGTGTGCCGGTTACGGCGGTCGCTGCGGCCACCAGCGGCGACACCAGGTGCGTCCGCCCGCCCTTGCCCTGCCGACCCTCAAAGTTGCGATTTGAGGTGGATGCGGCGCGCTCACCAGGAGCAAGTTGATCTGGATTCATTCCCAGACACATAGAACACCCCGCGGCACGCCACTCGGCTCCGGCCTCTTTGAAGACCACGTCCAAACCTTCGGACTCCGCTTGCAGGCGAACCCGGGCCGAGCCGGGCACAACCAGCATTCGCACGTTGTCGGCGACATGATGGCCCTTGATGACCCCAGCAGCGGCGCGCAAGTCCTCGATTCGCCCGTTGGTACAGGAGCCGAGGAACACGGTGTCCACATGGATGTCTCGCATCCTCTGACCAGGCTTGAGGGCCATGTACTCCAGGGCCTTGGTGGCGGCGGTCCGGTCGCCCTCCTCGGCGAAGATCTCCGGATCAGGTACCGCGGCACCTAGCGGAACGCCCTGACCGGGATTGGTTCCCCACGTGACGTAAGGCGTCAGCTGACTTGCGTCAAGATCAACTTCGGCATCGAAGACGGCCTCGGGGTCGCTGCGCAGCGTCCTCCAGTACGCCAGTGCCGCATCCCAGTCCGCGCCTTCCGGAGCGTGTGGGCGGCCTTTGAGATAGGCGAACGTAGTGTCGTCTGGGGCGATCATGCCGGCCTTGGCGCCCCATTCGATGCTCATGTTGCAGATCGTCATCCGACCCTCCATGCTGAGCGCCTCAATGGCCGAGCCGCGATACTCCACGATGTAGCCCTGGCCGCCGCCGGTGCCCACCTTGGCAATCAGCGCCAGCACGATGTCTTTCGCGGTAACCCCGGCCGGCAACTCACCATTCACGTTCACCGCCATGGTCTTGGGCCTGGCCTGCGGCAGAGTCTGGGTGGCCAAGACATGCTCGACCTCAGAGGTACCGATGCCGAACGCGATCGCCCCAAAGGCACCGTGTGTAGAGGTGTGGGAGTCGCCACAAACCACCGTCAGGCCCGGTTGGGTCAGGCCGAGCTGCGGCCCGATGATGTGCACAATGCCCTGATCAAGATCGCCCAGACTGTGGATGCGGATGCCGAACTCACGCGCATTCCTCCGCAACGTGTCGACCTGAATCCGTGACACCGGGTCGGCGATCGGCTGGTCAATGTTGAGCGTCGGTGTGTTGTGATCTTCTGTTGCCAGCGTGAGATCGGGACGGCGAACGCCCCGGCCGGCTTGCCGCAGACCATCGAAGGCCTGCGGGCTTGTCACCTCATGGACGAGGTGCAAATCAATGAAGAGGAGATCGGGCTCACCATCGGCGGTTCGTACGACGTGGTCATCCCACACCTTCTCGCTCAGTGTCTTGCCCATGGCGCTCGATCTCTCCTTATCCCCGTTCCACGATCTGCCACGCTGTGTCCGCAGAATTCCCCGACTGGCAAGCTAATCTTCGCACTTGCCTTCCAGCATCCGAGACGGCAGTATCAAGGCATGGACAACTCTAGCGGTGTCGGCGTTCTCGACAAAGCCGCCCTGGTGCTCAGTGCCTTGGAGACCGGACCGACCACTCTGGCTGGTTTGGTAGCCGCGACCGGACTTGCCCGACCAACTGCCCATCGCCTTGCCGTCGCCCTCGAGCATCATCGTCTGGTCAGCCGCGATCTGCAAGGTCGATTCATCCTCGGGCCGCGGCTGGGCGAGCTGGCGTCGGCTGCTGGCGAAGACCGGCTACTCGCGACCGCGGGACCGGTGCTCGCTCGGCTACGGGACATCACCGGGGAATCGGCTCAGATGTTCCGTCGGCAAGGCGACTACCGGGTGTGTGTCGCCACGGCCGAGCGAATGTCTGGATTGCGGGACAGCGTGCCCGTCGGCACGCAGCTGACCATGAGCGCAGGCTCGGCCGCTCAGGTGCTGCTGGCCTGGGAGGAACCGGACCGGATGCAGCGAGGGCTTCGGGGGAGTCGCTACTCTGCCGTCGCCTTGGCCGCGGTCCGTCGGCGCGGCTGGGCGCATTCGGTTGGGGAGCGCGAACCTGGAGTTGCCTCCGTCTCGGCGCCCGTACGCTCACCCTCCGGCAAGGTCATCGCTGCCGTCAGTGTGTCCGGGCCGATCGAACGACTGTCCCGACAGCCCGGCCGGCTGCATGCGCCAGCGGTGATCGCCGCCGCGGAACGTCTCAGCGAGGTACTTCGCCGGAGCGGCGGCGAGTAGTTCCGTGAGTTGATCACCGCCCTCACCAGAGCGCAAGTTTCCGACCGTTGCGGACTTTTTCGAGTCCTTATGTGACTTGGGTTGGTCAAATCTCCGACCGGTGACCGCCTCTTACGACGTCTGAAGCGGTCGCTAAGGTCACATCTGTGGAGGAACCGGTCATCAATCGGGCTATTCGCATCGATCACGCGATCCAGCGCTGGCGCGGTCGGCGGGCGCGGGATGCCGGGTACACCGCTGAGGTGATTCCCTACACCAGCTATGGCTCGACAACCTGGTTACGGGTGCTTGCTCGTGTGCTGCTCGCGAAAAGCACCCGGCGCCACGCCGATATCCCGACCGGGATACGCGGCTGGCGTAACTTCATGGGCGTCCCGATCGAGAACGCGAACGTGACTGTTGACACCGGGGAACGATCGTACGAGGTGCAGGCAGATCAGAGCGGCGTGGTCGATGTGGTCGTCGATGTTGATCTTGAGCCAGGCTGGCATCGGATCGGCCTAAGCTCCGAAGGCTCAGAGGTGGCGACGACATTGGTCTTCGTTGTCGATCCACAAAGCAGCTTCGGAGTGGTGTCCGATATTGATGACACGGTCATGGTGACCGCACTGCCGCGGCCCCTGCTGGCAGCCTGGCACACCTTCGTTGTGAACGAACATGCGCGGGCGACGACCCCGGGTATGCCAGTCCTTTACGAGCGGCTCTCCAGCCGCTATCCGGGAGCGCCGTTCATCTACCTCTCCACAGGAGCCTGGAACGTCGCGCCGACCTTGACTCGCTTCCTGTCGCGCAACCTGTATCCAGCCGGCGCACTGTTGCTGACCGACTGGGGTCCAACGGCTGATCGCTGGTTCCGTAGCGGTCGCGAGCATAAGCGCAGCAGTCTGGAGCGCCTGGCGCGCGAGTTCCCGCAGATCAAGTGGTTGCTGGTCGGTGACGACGGACAGCACGATGAGTCGATCTACCGCGACTTCGTCGCGAAGCATCCCGACAATGTGGCGGCGGTCTGCATCCGCCAGCTGACGCCGAGCGAGGCGGTGCTTGCAGGCAGCAGCTTCCGCGGCCACGCCAGCACACGTGATTCGACAGTGCCGTGGCTGCACTCCTCCGATGGTGCAGGCCTCGCCGACCAACTGGAGCGCACTAGGTTGCTGGATCAAGCACCGCAGCAGCCAGAGATTGAGGCGTAGCTTCCGGAGGCGTTGCCCGTTGCGGTTGACGGAGTGGTAGCCCCGACGCGATTCGAACCCGCGCTACCGCCTTGAGAGGGCGCTTAAGGGCTCCAACGCCATGATCAGATGACTAGCCCAGACACCCATAAACTCTTGACAAATAAGGGAAAACGGCAGGTGCGGACCGCTACCGCGCTCTATTTGCTTCTACCTGGTTTCTGCGGACTCCTGCGGACAGGCCGCGGACAGGCTGTTGATCATCAGCGACTCGCGAGGCTGGCGGCCGAGGAAGATCGATGATCAGGATCCAGACCGAACTCGGTTCTGTGTAGGCCGCTGTCGGAGTCGTACCCTGGCACGGGCTCAGCGGCCCATGGCCGCTTGATTGGTCTCGCAGCCGCCAGCCAACGGATTGGGACCCTCGCTCGGCGCGTTGCCGAGCAGGTCGACCCCCATCGGTTCAGGTGACGATTACTCGTCTTCGTCGAAGCAGTTGGTATGCACACCCCATCGGTCCACATAGGTCATCAACTCATCCGCGTCGGGAAGGTCGGCCACTTCCTGGAACAACCTCTCAAGTTTGATGCAGTTCTTGGCCATGCCCGCTGTATCGATCTCTTCCTGAAGGTATGGGCGGTACTTCTCCCAGGCGATCGGAGAGGGGTAGGGCCAACCCGCTTGCTCTGGACTCCACGTCTTGCTTGGCGCCGGTATGGGAGTCGAGGTCGGAGGTGTGTACCGGAATGCGAAGAGCAGCAGGCAGACGCCCAGAGCGATCGCGACTGTCTCGATTGCTGCTAGGACGATTAGCCTCTTGGTGTTCAACTTGCTGTCTCCTTTACCGGTCGAAGATCGAGAAGACGTTTACGAAGGCGAGATACCCGAGGCACACACCAAGGCTGATCGATACCACCTTGAGCAGCGCGCCAATGATCAGCTGCTTTGGCATGCTCAGTACTCGCGCTCGACCTGCTGCCGGTGATCTTGACAGGTCTGCCGCATCATAGGGCCGCGAACGATGGCCCTGATGCGGCTCAGCGTCGGCAACCTTCCGCGGCGCGCGTAGGGTCATGATCACGATCAGGATGGCGCTGATGGTGATGGTGGCGAAGATGAGGTATCCATAGCCGGTCTGCATGTCCCCATTGCCGCCGCCGAAGCTGAGCATGGTGAAGTACTCAGTGATCACGTGGATAAAACCGAAGGCCGTCGTACCCGACAGCACAACCACCAGCCGGGGGGCGATGTGGCGACCGCGAGCCTCTGGTTGCCACGCCAAGATCCAGACCAAAGCAACAACCGCGAACAACTCCATGAATTCAACCAGCCCCATCAGGGGAGGGGTGTACTCAAAGGGTTTGGGATCGCCGATCGTCGCAGCTCCAGCCACGGCCACCGCAAGCGTGGCCAGACCGGGAAGTGCCGCAACGGTCCTGGTCCCCCATCGCCACCGCAGCCCGAGAATCAGCGTGATCCAAGCCACCCCGAGCAGCGCCATCGCGACCAGGTTCAGCCCGGACGTCCACGGCACTACCAAGGCGACATCCCCGTCCATGGCCTGCTTACACGCGCTGGAGAATTTGCGCCCGACGTTCACGTAGTCGTTGATGATGCTGCCCCTCAGCATGCTCCCCCGGCACGGCAGCCAGTACAGGTAGGTCGACCGGCCTGTGGTAGCGGCGGAGACCAGCATCAGGCCCGCCGTCAGCAACCACGGCCAACGCTGTTCCCTCACGCTCAGACCGTACCGATTCGTCGGAAGTCAGGTAGTCAATAGCCAATTTCACTGATGACGGTTCGATCGCGCTTGCTTGCCGGCTTGATCTGGCGCCGGGAACTGCTATATCTAACCCGCCGCTCGGACCATTTGATTGGATGGAGGCATGGCAGCAAAGCTGATGCCGATAATCGGGCAGGTTCTTGACCATGCTTTGCAGCACGCCCAGATCAGCCGGCGTGATGCGGCTGACAGGCTCGGCGTGAGTGTTGCGGACCTCGATGCCAGGATTCATGAGACGCGGGCACCCAACGCAGGCCAGTTCGGGGACCTTGTGAAGTTGCTCGGGTGCACGCCCTCCTACCTCTTCCTCCCCGCCGGTTACGGCCGTCCGCACACGACCGACGTGATCATCTCCTGCCACTGCGCAGAGTGCGACGGCGCCGAGGTGGCCATCACCGCACGCAAGGTGAAGTAATGCGACCTCTTCGGTATTCCATCAACGTCACATTGGACGGGTGCTGCGATCATCGTGCAATGATCGCGGACGAAGACATACATCGTCACGCGACGGAAAACCTCGACCAGGCCGATGCTCTCCTCTTTGGCCGGGTGACTTACCAAATGATGGAGGCAGGGTGGCGGCGGCCGGCGCCGGCGGGAGCGAGGCCTGATTGGATGGAACCCTTCGCGCGGACGATCGACGCGGCAAAGAAGTACGTCGTGTCGAGCACCCTGGACCAGGTCGATTGGAACGCGGAGCTCGTGCGCGGGGATCTGGGGAAGGCCGTTCAGCAGCTGAAGCGGGAGTCGGGTAAGGGACTGTTGGTGGGCGGCGTGACGCTCCCGCTGGCGTTGGCGGAGCTGGGACTGATCGATGAGTACGAGTTCGTGGTGCAGCCCACGCTGGCGGGCCACGGGCCGACGTTGTTCGCGGGGCTCTCGACGCGTATCGACTTGAAGCTCGTGAGCCGGCTGGAGTTCGGCTCGGGGGCGGTGGCGATGCG
>Ga0307320_10000026_pt1 | contig 53492 bp, 56 predicted proteins | sample ER_DNA_369_FD_194495 | JGI IMG/M metagenome (GOLD analysis project Ga0307320, IMG submission 194495) | Bulk soil microbial communities from the East River watershed near Crested Butte, Colorado, United States - ER_DNA_369 | ecosystem: Environmental > Terrestrial > Soil > Floodplain | place...
CCCGGCGAAGAGGTACGCGAGCGACTTCGTCCCCTCGCTCGTCTCGAAGGCGTAGTCCTCCTCGACCGGGACCCAGGGGAGTGCCTGCCGCCTGTTCGTCAGCTCGTCTCCGCGGTGGGTGAGCTCCTTCTCCTCGGCGAGCAGCTTCTCCCGTTCTGCCTGCCATTCCTCGGGCGTCGCGATCCTGTGGTCCGTCATCGGTCTTCCTCCTCGTATTCGTCATGGCGGCGCCACCAGTCGGCGGATGTCTCCTCATGCGGCCCAGCGGTGCCCGGTCGAAATACTGGTAAGTCCCCACCAGTACCTCAACCCCGCGGTCGTAGGTTCGAGTAGGTGTGATGGACGACCCCGTCGTCGAGCGCAAAGGCTAGACATCCACTCGACCTCGCGGTCGACGACACAAGCGAATACGTCTGGGCCGTCGACTCCACTGGAGCAGTCGTTCGCGTCAAGCAGGGGGTCACTGGTTCGAGCCCAGTACCGCCCGCCCAAGGCGAAAGGCCCTGGAAACAGGGCTTTTCTGTTGTCTCGGGTGACGCGCTACGCAGCTCAGACGGATTGGTTGGAACAGAAATGGAACACCGGCGTGCCGAACAGGGAATCGCGGCCCCTGCGCGACGCATGTTCGTCCCCGGTGCCACGCACGGCGGCTCGTGCGCCGACGTCATTTCGGCATAACCATGTCACCTCCACAGCGCCTGGCGACCCCAACTACACCGGCGCTTGGCACGTCATCCGTGTCACCCCAGAGCCTAACTTCGACATCGCGAAGATGCCCTACACGAGCGAGAACGAAGTGCTCTTCGGCGCAGCCGCCGGGGAACTACTGCTAGCGGACACTGGGGCGAGCGTCCGCGCGTCGGTCGTGCTCGGGCGCTAAGCCGACGGGTAACTTCGCGAGTCGACCTCAGCAGGCGCGGCGGGCGGTCTCGACGTCGCGCCCGGTGTCCGGGCGTAGTTGCAGGATCGCGTCGCGCGCCGTCGTGCGCATCGCGCCGACGTTTGGGATCGGGAAGCGGTCGTGCGCGCGCCGGCGCGCGATGTAGCGGCGGCCGAACGTGACCGTGAGAGTCCGCTTCGGGTCGAGCCGGCCGACGAGGCGGATAAGGTCGGGAAGCTGGTCGCGCGGGATATCGGTCCGTACGCTCGATTCCACGATCGACGCCAAAGCGCCGAAGTTGCGCAGCACGCTGACCACGTCGAGCTGGTTCGCCATGGCAGTCAGGAAGCAGCGCTGGCGGTGCATCCGCGTGTAGTCGTCCGAGTCCTTGCGCGAGCGCACGTACGCGAGCGCGGTGCGCCCGTCGAAATGGTAGGCCCGGCCCGGGTACACGTTGATGCGCGGGTTTGTCTCGCCCCACGCTGGTCGCGTCACTTCGTCGAAGATGCGCTCGCGCACCCGGATCTTCACTCCGCCGAGCGCGTCCACGAGGTCGCGGAACCCGTCCAGGTCGACCATCGCGTGGTAGTCCACACGCAGGCCGAGCAGGCGTGAAATCGTTTGCTTGAGCGCAGTCGCGCCGGGATCTCTCCCGCCGGGAAAAAGGTCGGGACGCTCCTCGTTCGCGAAGCGGTACAGCGCGTTGAGGAGGTCAGGGAAGCGGCGCGGCCCTGCTCCCGCGCGCCCGCCGAGCCGAACGTTGACGAGGTTGCGCGGAATACCGAACGCGACCGCGCGGCCGGTGTCGCGCTCCAGCGCGGCGAGGATCATCGTGTCGGTGCGGTCGCCCGCCCGGCCGGGGCCCTCGTCGCTTCCGAGCAGCAGGATCGTTACCCACGGCCGCTCGAGCGGCGTGTCCGTCTGAACGAGAACGTCGCGCGTCGCGGAGAGCCGCCCGGCCGGAAGCGGCGCTGATCGGGGCAGGTCGAGGGGGCCCACATCGGGCGCGGTGCGGTCGCTCCTCCGCAGGAACACACCGCGCGCTGGCAGGACGTCCGACGGCTCTTCGTCCGCGAACACGCGCTGCAGCGTGACCTCGCTCCGCACGGTCACATAGCCGGCCGCGACGTGCGGTGTCGCGGTCAGCACCGCGATCGCGCCGGCAGCCGTGAGTGCCGGCACGGTCTTGGCGAGCAGGCCCATGCGCCAAGCGTCGAGCGCCGCGAAGAGCCGCAGCGCGAGCAGGAAGATGTTGACCGCAAGCGCTGCTGGGAGCAGCCGACCCTCTAGGAGCCAAGCCGCCGCCCGGACCGGCACAGCGGCAGCGACGAGGACCGGCACTGCCCCGAACGCGAAGAGCGCGAACAGGACGAGGCCGCGCCGCCAGGCGCCTGCGAACGCCTGGCCGGCGCCCGGGACGATCATCGAGAGAAGCCCGGCGACGGCTCGCCTGGCGACGTGTGGATCATCGGCGCTGACCGGCGGAACGAGTGGCATGCGCGACGCGGGCACGGTAGCCGTCCCGTCGGCGCTTCGGCGCCCGGCACCTCCCGTCCACTAGACACGTGGTGGACACCCTAAAAAACGCGTGCCCGAGGCCCCCTTTTCCGGACATCCGACGAAGGCGCACCCAATATCAGCCGGCCAAAGTTCGACGAGCTCCAACGCGGCGATGGCATCGGACACCGAATCCCCTGACGGCTTGAAAACGCGTGCTCAGAGGTAGGCGGGCGCACTGGGCGCGTGCCGGCTGCCTCCGATCGTGGGCGCCCATCCCCGCGGCCGGCAAAAATGCCTTCGGTGCTAGCCGTCGCCCTCGTTGCTGCCGCTGCCGCGCTTGCCGCGTCAGCGGCCGCACCGCCGCCGAACGCTCCGCTCCCATCCGGCGCCGCACCGATTGCTGAGCGCCTCGCGGCCACGACAGCGTCGCTCTACACAGCCGTCGCCATCTGGCGCACCTCCGGAACTCCACGGCCGCCGCGCGAGCTTCGCCTTTGGGCGCTCCACCAGCAGCGCCTGTATCTCACCCTGGGGCTCGCGCGGCCTCAGGCCGGCGAGGCAGTCGTCCAGCGGCTTCCTCGTGAGCTGCACGCAAATGCACGCGACGTGCTCACCGCGCGACGGGCGCTCGTCCGTCTGACGCCGCCGACGACGCGACCGCTCTCGGCCTTCCGAACGGGTCCGGCAGAGCCGGCTGAACGGCTCCTGCGCTATTACCGCCAGGCGCAGCGTCGCTTCGGCGTGCGCTGGCAGGTCCTTGCCGCTGTGAACTTCGTCGAGACGGCGTTCGGCAAGGTCCGGTCGCCGAGCACGGCCGGCGCGCAGGGACCGATGCAGTTCCTGCCTGCGACGTGGCGCACCTACGGACTTGGCGGCAATATCTATGACCCGCACGACTCCATCCTCGGAGCCGCCAACTATCTCCGCGCCTCAGGCGCGCCCGGCAACCTCCGCCAGGCCCTCTACGCGTACAACCACTCGAAGCTCTACGTCGAGGCTGTCCTTGCGTATGCCCGTGTGATGCGCCGCGACCTGCGTGCGTTCTACGCCTTCCAGGCCTGGCAGGTGTTCGTGCGAACACCGGACGGCTACCGCCGGATCACGAGCCCGTAGCTGGCGTGGACGCGTAGGTCGGTGTCTGAAACCGGCGCCGAGGCACATCGCCGGCAACGGCGGCGCCGATCGTCTCCTGACGGAGCAGAATCCGGCGATTGCCACCGCAGCGACTGAGATCAGGAGCGCAGCGAGTTCCACAGCGGCCGCCGCTGGTGCCGAAGTCGTCCAGATCGAGGCGTTCAGGGAATAGCGGCGACCCGAGGCGACCCCCGGCGGCGCTCGCGCTGAGTTTGCAAGCCGGAGGTCACTGGTTCGATCCCGGTAGTCCATCAACACTCACCAAGCCAAATCGCAACAAAACCCCAGCAACTCGGCAACTTTCAAATTGACACGCCCGAAAGGGCGTAGTAGCTTCGAGCGCGTTAGACGCGAGGAGGGTCGGAAGGGGGCGTCGATGCGACGAGTTCCGATCCCGGAGTTGCCGCGGTACAGGGGTAGGGCCGGGTTCAAACGAGGTTTCGCGGCAGTGCGGACGTTCGGCGGCCGCCGCTTCGTCGTCGCTGTCGCCGCGGTCGCAATTCTGGCGCTCGCACCAGGCGCGACGGGCGACGTGCCGCTCGTCAACCTGAACGTGTACGGGACGCTCGGCCAGAACGGCTGGTATGTCAGCAACGTCACGCTCAACTGGTCGTTCAGCGGGCCCCTCTATTCGTCGACCGGCTGCTCGAATACGACGCTCACCGCGGATACACCTGGAACGACGTTTACCTGCACGGCGACGAGCCTCGATCGGTCGACGACGACGTCCCTCAGCAAGACGATCAAGCTCGACAAGACGCCGCCGACGCTGTCGAAGCTCGCTGTCCGGGCGGGCACCCGCCGGCTCGATCTCAGCTGGGCGGCCTCGTCGGATACGCAGGTCGTTCAGGTCATGCGGACGCCGAACGCCCGCGGCAAGTCCGGGCTCGTCTACAGCGGGACCAGGGCGAGCTTCCGCGATACCCGCGTCAAGGTCGGCACGCGCTACCGCTACACCGTCACGGCGATCGACCAAGCAGGCAACCGCGCCGCTAAGACGCTCACTGTTGCCGCGCGGACGCTCTTCGAGCCGATGCCGGCCGAGCGCGTCTCGCGTGCGCCGGTCCTCAGGTGGACGCCGGTCAAGCGCGCCCAGTACTACAACGTTCAGCTCGTGCGCGGCAAGAAGATCCTCAGCGCGTGGCCTGCAACGACTCACTTCCGGGTGCCGCGCTCGTGGGTCTACCATGGACACCGCTACCGGCTGCATCGTGGCGCTTACCGGTGGTACGTCTGGCCCGGCCTCGGCACCTTCTCCGCGAACAGATATGGACGCTTGCTCGGCGGCAGCTCGTTCGTGTTCTCACCCGCCTAGCGGCGCCCGCGGCGCCGGAAGGTGCGAGTTCGCGATACCGGTGGATGAGGAGGGGCATCAACCCCGTGCGACTTGGCGCTAGGTCGGTGCGTGAATGGCCTCGATCTGTTCGGGCGGAGCGACGGCCTCGACCGTCCCGCCCGTGACCCTTACGAGCGTGACCAGCTCTGTAGGCTCGAACTCTGTCGCCTGCGTCACGACGCGGCCGAGCCGTTCCTTGAACTCGGCCGAGCTCTTCCAGGCGCTAATCGCGTCGGCGTCCTCCCACCCGCCGACGCTGAAGAACCGCCGTGCGTTGCGGGTGTCGCGGACGAGGCGCAACGTGCCCGCGCCGGGCCTTGTACTCACCCACACTGCAAACTCTGACCACGCGTCAACGAACGCCTGCTCGTTGCCCTGCTCCACCTCGAACCTGCCCTGCGTGAAGATCTCGTACATCGGCCCTCCTTCCCCGTGAACGATGCTACGCCTCCACCGACGGCGCAAGCGGGCCATAAATGGCTCCGACGCTTGAGGGGCCTCAGACGACCGCACCGCCCGTCTCTCGTTTCAGCAGTACGGGCGAGAACGCTCCGCGGTCAGGCTCGGCGGCGGCCGAATGGGGAGCCCGCCGGGAGTCCGGAGTCCTGGTGCTCGGTCGCTTCCAGTTCGGCTTGCGAGTAGCCAGGTCGCGAGGTGAGGCTGCGGCGAATGTCCGTAATGAGGGAGGCCGGGAGCCGATTCCCATTCGTCGCGACGACGATGACTGTTTGGCCTTTGCGTTCGAGTCGGAGGAGCGGACGGAACGGTTCCCCGCACCGGCTAGGGCTGGGGATGCGGTCTAGGCACCGGGGCAGGCGCTTGAGGTGCCCGGTGTAGGTCAGCACCGTGATGCGCAGCCGCCGGCGGCCAAGCCGCGACTCGGTAGGACGCAGCCCTCGCCAGGCGTAGTAGACGGCCTCGAACGCGGCGCCGGCCGGTACCGGGTTCCCGGACCGCGGTCGGTCTGCTTGCACCTCGGCGACCGCAGCGCGAAAGCGCGGGCCGAGCCAGAAGCCGACCTTGTTGCGAGACATCATCTTGCGCCCGGCGACGAAGTTCCTGGCTGCCTTCCGGTCGAGCCATCCCGTAATCGGCGGCGGCCGCACGCCCGGGTCGAGCGGTGTGCAGGCGCCCTCGGAGAGAAGCACGAGCGTGCCGTCACCGTTCTGGCAGGCATTCCAAGAGCCCCCGATCAGGTCGAGGTACTCCGGCGGCTGGATGTCTTGGCCTGGAAGCCAGCCAGATAGGCCCGGGTTGCTGGGCGTGAACGGAGCGGGTTCGCCGGTCGAACCACTGTCGAACTCGTACACCTCATTGCCGAGGTCGAAAACGATGTCGCAGTCGCCGTTACTGACAACCGCGGCCCGTCGGCTAATGAACCCGTAGGACATCCCGGCGGTCGAGGGATCGAGCGACCCCTCCGGGTACGGGGCGCCGTCCTTCGTGCCTCGATTCCAGGCGTCCACGCAGACCTCCGGCGTCGCTTCGCTCCCGCCGAACGGGTTGCACGCGGCCCCGAACAGCCCGAGCGCCGCCAGGAGCGTACCCACGACGAGGCGAGGGAACGCGCGAATCGGATTCGTCGGGCGAACCCTCACGCGCTCAGCGTAGGCACTCTGCTTCTCGTTCTCTTGGGGACGGGCTCGAGGCCGACGCCGGCAAAGCCGGCATCTGCGCCGCCGTCGGCGAAATCCCTCTTCCCGACACGGAAACCGCTTGCCCTGTTCTTCCGTACCGTCGGTTTTCTACGTTGTCTGCGGCCAGTTGAAGGGGGGACTATGTCGAGACGACTTGCACGCGCGATGGCGACCTTGCTGGCGGGCGGCTTGGCGCTGGCACTGGGAAGCGCGGCTGTCGCCGCGCCGGTCGGCGCGCTGAAGCAGTTCAAGGTGCCGACGGCCAACAGCCAGCCGCGGGCCATCACCAACGGCTCGGACGGCAACCGCTGGTTCACTGAGGGGACCGAGTTCCCCAACGCACCGGCCAAGATCGCCCGTATCACACCGGCCGGGGACATCACCGAGTTCGAGCCCAATGTGGCCGACGGATGCAACTTCTGCATCATCAGCGACATCGCCCAGGGCCCCGGCGGAATTCTCTACATCACCTCCAACGACCCAGCCCTGATGCGGTTCAACGTGGCGACCCAGAGCTTCGAGACTCCGGTGCAGATGCCCAACACCAGTGCGCTGGGTGGCGATCTGGCCGTCAGCGCCACTGACGTATGGATCACCGACTTCAACAACGACGTCGTGTGGCGCTACACGCTGTCGAACGGGCAGTTCACGTCGTTCCCGGTTTCCGACCCTGCCGACGCCGCCGTGGACGTGGCCGGCAACGCCTGGTTCACCCAGCCCGGTGATGTCAACGCACCCGGCAGCAGCAACATCGGCCGGATCGACGCGGCCACCGGAGCCGTAACGATGACCCCGACTACCGACGGCTCGACCACGGTGGCGCCACACAGCATCACCGTGGCGTCCGACGGGCAGATCTGGTTCACCGCGAGGTTCGTTCCAGAGGGCGTCGGGCGCCTGAATCCCGCCACCAACGTGGTGACCATCTTCCCCACGCCGAGCAACCCCGGCCCCGAGGGCATCGCCGCCTCACCGGACGGAACCGTCTGGTTCACCCAGACCACGAAGGGCTCGATCGCGCGGATCGACAACGCCGGCGTCATCACGGAGGCGAAGGTCGTCAGGGGCAGCGAGCCGTTCGGGATCACCGTCACTCCCAACGGCGACCCCTGGTACACCATGTTCGCCGCCGACAAGATCGCCACACTGCAGCTCCGGTAGCACCGTTCTGAATCGCTGTCCGGAGGGCCGAACGCCCCGGGTGTGGGGGGCTTTCGGCCCTCCCGCAACGTGACGAATCGCACGCTACCCGGATCTCCCAATCCGGTAGCTGCCCGTACCCGTACCGCAGCGAGAAAGACGACCCACACCTACGCAAGGGGGTATGAGTGATGGGACGGCATCCTTCAGGACGCCTGGCGGGCGCCTCGTTCATGTTGGCGCTCGTGCTCGGCGCCGCGCTTGTGGTGGCCTCGCCGCTGACGGCCGCCGAGCGCAACTCGTATACGGTCACCCCACTGGTCTCGGACCAGCCAGGGACCGCCGCTCACTTCGACCCGAATCTCGTGAACGCCTGGGGCCTCACGGCCAGCGGGAGCTCGCCGTGGTGGGTCTCGGACAACGGGACCGACCGCTCGACGCTGTATCTCGGTAACGGAACCCCGCTGGCCCTCGTCGTGCGAGTCGACGGGGGCCCGACGGGAGCCGTGTCGAATCCGACTACGGCTTTCGTGTTGCCCACGGGCGGCCGGGCTGCGTTCCTGTTCGACAGCGAAGACGGAAAGATCCGCGCCTGGAACGGGGCCCAGGGAACAACGGCCATCGTGGTCAAGGATCGCTCCGGGGAGGGGGCGATCTACAAAGGGCTTGCGACCGCCGACACGCCTGCTGGGCCACGCCTTTACGCGGCCGACTTCCACAACGCCCGAATCGACGTCCTCGACGCGAGCTTCGGTCTCGTTCCGGGCGGCTTCGAGGACCCGGCATTGCCGCTCGGCTATGCGCCGTTCAACGTCCAGACGATCGGCAACCGCGTCTTCGTGGCGTACGCCAAGCAGGACGAGGAGGGCGAGGACGAAGTCGCCGGTCAGGGACGGGGCTTCGTCGACGCCTACGACCTCGCCGGAAACCTGCTCGGGCGGGTAGCCCAGCACGGGCAGTTGAACGCGCCGTGGGGACTCGCGCTCGCTCCGGCCGGATTCGGCCGCTTCGGCGGCGACCTGCTCGTCGGCAACTTCGGCGACGGACAGATCAACGCGTACGAGGAACTCCAGAACGGGCATTTCCAACACCGCGGCGAGCTCCGCAGCTCAGACGGTAGCCCGCTCTCGATCGACGGACTGTGGGCGCTCCGCTTCGGCAACGGTGGCAACGCCGGCCCGACGGGAACGCTTTTCTTCACGGCCGGGCCCGACGAGGAGACCCACGGGCTCTTCGGCTCGATCACTGCAGACTGAGTGCACTTTGCGGCGGCGCGCGCCAGCGCGCGCCGCCGCAGTTATTCCTCCGGTTGCTTCGGAACCTCGGTCAGTCGAGCTGCTGCGCCACCTCCCAGATGTGGCCGTCGGGGTCGGTGAAGCTCGCCGTCCGCATCCCCCACTCCCGGTCGACCGGGCCGTTCAGGTGCTCCACGCCGGGCACGGCCAGTTGTGCGCAGACCGCATCCGCGTCCTCGACCCAGATCGTCAGCTGGAACCGCGAGCCCGCATCCGCCGACGCGACCGACGCCGGCTCGATCAGCTCCCGCGCGCGGGCGTCGCGAGCAGATTGACGATCAAGTTGTCGAACCTGAACGCGACTGAGCTCTCGTCCTCGTAGATCGCCGGTGCGCCGAAGACCTCCTCGAGAACGCCTTCGACCGCTGCGGGGCCTCGACGAAGAGCGTGATCGCGCCGACGCTCGTGAGCGGGCCGCTCATCGGGCGTGCTCTTCGAACTGCGGCAGGTCATCCGTGATCTCGTACCACGGCGCCTTCGAGCCGACGAAGATGTGGTGCGTCGGGCGGATGCTCGGATCGTCGACCAGCGATCCCAGCGCAAGATGGACGTACTCACCATCCCGCACGACCGAGTAGAGCAAGGAGCCGCACCGTGCGCAGCGCGTGTCGTTCAGCACGTCCTCGCCGTGGATCAGGAGCAGATCCTCGCCGGCCGTCAGCTCGAGCTTTTCGCGCTCGATGCCGGCCATCGCCTTGAAGGCCGACCCGGTCGCTGCGCGGCAGCGCGAGCAGTGGCAGTTCATCGCGTAGCGGAACTCGTCTGTCACGCGGTAGCGGACGGTGCCGCACTCGCACCGACCGTTCAGCAGTCGCGTTTCCACGCCACTAAGACTGCCGTTCTGGGCCGAACTCATCGGTCGAGGTAAGAAACCGGCGCCGGGCGACACCAACCCTCCGAGACCCGAAATGACAAGGAGGACTGGATGCCCTGGGGTGACTGGATCAACGAGCTGCCGACCGGCTTCTTCCTGGCCGTGCACATCGCGGCCTTCGCGATTGGCGCGTTCTTTGCCTGGACGGCGTTCAAGCGCGAGCTTCCGCTTCTCGGCACGGCGTTTTCGCTCTTCGCCGCCGCCGAGCTGACCTACATGACCTACCACCTCGACTGGACCGTGTTCCTCTTCGCCCACACGATCGCCGAGGTGCTCGATCTCGTCGCGTTCGTGCTCGTGTTCGCGGCCGCCGTCTGGCAGGTCGCAGCCGCCCGCCGGCCGGCCTTCGAGGCCGGCCGCTGATGCGCGTCGCGCTCGCCGCCCTCGCGCTCGCCGCCGCAGCCGCCGGCTGCGGCGGCTCGGGCGACTCCACACCGGTCGCGACGAACCACGTGACGATGGTGAAGAGCTACCGCTTCGACCCGGAGAAGGTCGTCGTCAAGCCCGGGGACACCGTCACCTGGAAGAACGACGACAACTTCACGCACACCGTGCACGTCGACGGTCAGGACGACCATACGGTGGAGCGCGGCGAGAGCGTCTCCATCACCTTCCCGAAGGCCGGCACGTTTCACTACGTCTGCCGGCTGCACAGCCACGACATGCAGGGCGAGGTGATCGTCCGCTGAAACGGGACCTCGTGATCGTCGCCTGCGCGATCAGCGCGGGCATCCACGCCGCGCTGGCGCCGGAGCACTCCGCGGAAAGCGCGGCGATGGGCGTGGCCTTCGTCACGTCCGCCGCGGCGCTGGCCGTGCTCGCCGTGCTCCTGACCGTCGACGCCACCACCGAGGCGCTGGCCGCGGCCGCGGGGCTCTTTGCCGCGCTGATCGTCGGCTACGTCCTGGCGATCACCACGGGGCTGCCGGTGCTTCACCCGAACCAGGAGCCCGTCGAGGGCATCGCCCTCTTCACGAAGGCCGTCGAGCTCGCCGGCCTGATCGCCGCCGTCGAGCTGATCCGTCGCCGTCACGTCTCGCGCCCGATTCCGATCGGGCTCACCGCGCTGATCGGCGTCTTCAGCGCTCTGGTCGCACTTTCCCTCTCGGGAGCCCCGCATGCCCATGGGTGAGCCGTCATGAGCACTGTTGCAGCACCTATTGTCGCCCGCGTGAAACCGGCTGTGCGCGCAGCCAAGCCGACACTCGATCCCGAATCACGGCGGTGGCTCGAGGAGCTGCGCTCCAAGGGCGCCGTGCGCGAGGAGGCGGTCGCGCGCCTGCACGACTTGCTCCTCCGCGCTGCCCGCTTCGAGGCTGTGCGGCGCGGCGCGACGGCGGCCGAGCGCGATGAGATCGCCGAAGAGGCGGCTACGGACGCCGCCGTCAACGTTCTGCGACGGCTCGACGACTTCCGGGGCCACAGCCGCTTCACGACCTGGGCATACAAGTTCGCCCTGCTGGAGGCCGCCGTCAAGCTCCGCAAGCGGGCGTGGCAAGACCGCGAGATCCCCTTCGACCGCGAGACCTGGTCGTTGATTCCGAGCAGGGACGCCGAGCCGCCCGTCGAGGCCGAGCAGGCCGAGCTGCTCGCGACAGTCCAACAGGGAATCCGCGAATGCCTGACGCCGCATCAGCGCAACGTGCTGCTCGCCCTCGCCGTGGACGGCGTCCCGATCGACGTGCTCGCGGACAAGCTCGACACGAACCGCGGCGCGCTCTACAAGACCCTGCACGACGCGCGGCGAAAGCTGCGCGCCTACCTCGAGGAGACCCAATGACGCTCGACCGCCTACTCGGGCCCGCGCAGCCGGAGATCGGCTGCGACGCCTGCTTCGAAGAGCTCGACCACTACGTCGAGGTCGAGGTCGCCGGCAAGGACGCGGACGCCGCGGTGCCCGGCCTGCGCGCCCATCTCGAAGGCTGCCCGGCCTGCCGTGAGGAACACGACAGCCTGCTCGCGTTCGTCCGGTCGGAGGCCGAAGCGTGACGGAGATCGCGTTCGCCGGCCTGCCGATCCTGACGGCGCCCGGGCGGGTGATGACACCGCGCGATGCGAGCGAGCAGCTCGTCGCCGCCGCCTGCGCGTGGGTCGGTAGCGGCCCGGCGCGCATCTGCGACGTCGGGACGGGCTCGGGCGCCATCGCGATCGCAATCGCCCGCGAATGTCCAGAGGCCGTGGTCTGGGCGACGGACACGAGCCGCTGCGCCGTCGCTCTCGCCCGGGCGAACGTCCGGCGGCACGGGCTCGAGGGGCGCGTCATCGTGGAGCACGGCGACCTGCTCGACCCCGTCCCGGGGGAGCTCGACGTGATCGTCGCGAACCTCCCCTACCTCCCGCTCGAGCTCGCCTTGCGGCGGCCCGAGCTCGCGGCCGAGCCGCCGGAGGCCGTGTTCGCGGCGGGCGACGGGCTCGGACCGTATCGCCGTCTCCTCGGCGCGGCGCCGAGCGGCTCGCGCCTGACGGCCGTCTTCTGCTTCAGTTCCACCGGCGGGTGCAGTCGTTTGAGCGCCCCGCCGTCGCGGCCGCCTAGCCGCCGAGCGCGACGACCTCGTCCACGAGGTCGAGCCCCTCGGGCCGGTGCGTGATCAGCAGCACCGTGCGACCGTCGGCGGCGGCGATGACGTCCCGGACGAGCGCCTCCGCCGTTTCAGGGTCGAGGTGGGCAGTCGGCTCGTCCAGGACGAGCACGGGGGCGCGGGTGAGGAGCGCCCGTGCCAGCGTCAGCCGCTGGCGCTGTCCGCCCGAGAGCCGCTTTCCCTCCTCGCCGACCAGCGTGTCGAGCCCGTTCGGAAGCGTCGAGACCCACATGTCGAGGCGAGCTTCGCGTAGAGCGCCCCACAGCTCGCCCTCCGTCGCATCAGGGCGAGCAAGCTGGAGGTTGGCCCGGATCGTCGAGTTGAAGACGTGCGCGTCCTGGCCGGCGACTGCGAACATCCCACGGACGTCGTCCTGACGGTATTCGCGGATGTCACGGCCGGCGATCGTGACCCGTCCCTCCTCCGGGTCGAGGAATCGCAGCAGGAGGTTCGTCACCGTCGTCTTGCCCGCGCCACTCGGGCCGACGAGCGCAGTCCGGCTGCCAGCTGGTAGCGGGAGCGTCAGCCGCGTGAGCACCGGCTCGTCCTCCGACGCATACCGGGCCGTGACGTCCTCCAGCGCGATCGGGGCGCGCCGCTGTGGCGCTGGGACCGCTTCGTCCGGATCGCGGACGAGCGGGCTGCGGTCGGTCAGCTCCACGACCCGCCTCCCGGCCGCCCGCGTCGCCGAGAGCTCCCGGGCGGCGGCCGTCAGCGGTGTGACCGCCTCGAAAGAGGCAAGCGCGAGCAGGGCGAGGGTAGCCACGAGCACGCGGTCGATGTCGGCCGCGACCGAGACGGCAAGCACGGCGGCGACGGTGACGCCGGTCGTCAGGACGACGAGCGCGTCGCCCAGACCGGCGGCGAGCGCCTGCCGCCGGCTCAGCCGCGCAAGCTCGTAGTCGGCCGCCCGGACCCGGGCCAGCGTCTCCCCCTCCCGCCCGTACGCGACCAGCTCCGGCGCGCCCCGGAGGACCTCGACCAGTTCGGCCGTGAGCTCAGCGCGCGCCGCGACCTGCCGCCGGCCGGCCCTCCGCGTGACCGCCGCCGCCACGAGCGGGACGGCCGCGCCGGCGGCCAGCAGGCCGCACGCGAGCACGAGTCCCGACCCCGGCAGGAACGCGGCGGTCACGATCACGCTCGTGGTCCCCACGACCAGCGCGACCACCGGCGGCCCGAAGCCCCGGACATAGAGCCCCTGGAGGGCGTCCACGTCGCCCACCATCCGGCCGAGGAGCTCGCCCGAGCGGTACTGGGAGAGCTCGGCCGGCGCGAGGGGCTCGATCCGCTCGTAGAAGCGCGCGCGGATGCGGCCGAGGGAACGCAGGGCGGCGTCGTGCGAGGCGAGGCGCTCGAGATACCGCGCGAGCGGCCGGGCGAGGCCGAAGAAGCGGACGGCGACGATCGTGACCGTGAGCGAGAGGATCGGCGGCTGTTCCGCCGCGCGCGAGATCAGGTACCCGGCCGTCGTCATCAGCGCAACGCCGAAGGCGACCGCGAGCGCGCCGAGGCCGGCGGAGAGGACGAGCGCGGTACGAGGCGGGGCGGCGAGGCTCCGGAGCGGCGTCATGCGCGCACTCCTTCGATTTCGGAGACGCGGCCGACCTCGAGTCGCAGGATCCGATCGGCGCGCGCGGCCAGCGCCGGGCGGTGGACGGCGAGCAGGATCGTCCGCTGGCCGCGGAACCGCTCGATCGCGTCTGCGACGCTCTCCGCGCGCCGCGGGTCGAGGTTCGCGGTCGGCTCGTCGAGCAGCATGAGCGGAGCGTCGCGCAGGAAGGCTCGCGCGAGCGCGAGGATCTGAGCCTGTCCGGCGGAGAGGGCGCGGCCGCCGTCGCCGACGACCGTCTCGTAGCCGTGCGGCAATCGCGCGACGAAGCCGTCGGCCCCCGCAAGCTCGGCGGCGGCTCGCACGCGCGCGCCGCTCGCCGCGGGGTCGCCGAGGCGGATGTTGTCCGCCACGGTCCCGCGGAAGACGGTCGGCCGCTGCGGCACCCAGGCGACCTGGTGCCTCCACGCGGCCGCGTCGAAGCCGGCGAGTGCGACGCCGCCGACGGTGATCCGCCCGCGCCGCGGTTCGAGCAGCCGCAGGATCAGCGCCAGGAGCGTGCTCTTCCCCACCCCGCTCGGCCCGACGAGGGCCACGAGCTCGCCGGGCCCGAGCTCCAGCTCTGCCTCCGCGAGCACCGGCGCCTCGCCGTCCGGGTACGTGAAGGACACGCGCTCGAGCCGCAGCGGCGCCTCCCGAATGCTCGGCGGGTGGGCAGCGCCGGAGGAGATCGTCGCCGGGGACTCGATCGCATCGAGCAGGCGCGCCGCTGCGGCGGACCCATCGGCGCCGGCGTGGAACTGCGCCGCCATGTTCCGGAGCGGCATGTAGAGCTCCGGGGCGAGGACGAGCACGGTCAGCCCCGCCTGGAGCCCCAGGTTGCCGTCGACCAGCCGGACGCCGACGGTGACGGCAACGAGCGCGATTCCCAGCGTCGCCGCGAGCTCCAGCACGGCGCCCGAGAGGAACGCCACGCGCAGCGTCTCCAGCGTCGTCACGCGGTACCGGTCACTCACCTCCGCAAGGAGCGCTGCCTGCTCACGCCCACGGTTGAACGCGCGAAGCGTCGGCAGCCCGCGGACTACGTCGAGGAAGTGGGAGCCGAGCAGCGTTAGCGCCTCGAGCCGCTCCCGCGTCCGCCGCTCCGTATACCGGCCGACGAGCCACATGAAAACCGGCACGAGCGGGAGCGTGAGGAGCATCACGCCGGCCGAGATGGGGTCGATCGTCGTCACGAGCACGAGGACGGCGACCGGAACGAGCACCGCGAGCACGACCTGCGGCACGTAGCGGGCGAACGTCACCTCGATCGCGTCGGCGCCGGCGACGGCTGTCGTCGCCAGGTCGCCGCTGGAGGCGGTGCCAAGGCCGGTCGGGTCGGCGCGCAGGCGCTGCTCGACGAGGTCGAGTCGGAGGCCGGAGACCACGTCGGTGGCTGCGCGCCGTCCGACCGTCTCGAACGCCCACGCCGCCGCCGCGCGTCCCATCGTCACGAGCACGAGCGCGGCAAGCGGCGCCCTCACCTCCTCGAGCGACGCTCCGGCGAATCCGCTCGCCGCGACGTCCGCGATCAGGACCGCCTGCGCCAACACGAGCAGTGCCGCAGCGAGCCCGATCGCGGTGTCGACGGCGAGCAGCCGGCGCACGGATCGCGCCCGCCGCGCGAGCCGGGGGTCGAGGAGCCGCATGAGCTACGCGCCGGTGGCGCGCTCGACGACCGCGACCGGGCTCTCGACTTCGTCGCCGCCCACGCGCGCCCGGAAGACGTAGAACGTCCACCCTTGGTAGAGGAGGACGAGCGGAGTCACGATCAGCGCGACGACCGTCATCACGCCGAGCGCGTAATGCGTCGATGCGGCGCTCTCGACGGTCAGGCTGTTGCCGAAATCCGTGCTCGAGACCATCACGCGCGGGTAGAGGCTCGTGAAGAGCGTCGCCACGCCGGCGAGGATCCCGAGCGCCGTGCCGGCGAACGCGAGCCCCGGGCGACCGCGGAAGACGAGCAGCGCGGCGGCCGCGAGCAACGCGATGCCGAGCGCGGCGGGTAGGACGGGCGGGAACAGATCCTTGTCGTTCCGGTCGATCGCGATCGCCACGGTCCAGACCAGGAACACGGCTCCGAGGGCGACGGCCGGAACCGCGAGCGTGCGCGCGGCGCGACGGGCCCGGTCGCTGAGGTCGCCGACCGTCCGCAGGGTCAGGAAGATCGCGCCGTGGAAGGCGAAGAACACGACCATCGCGATCCCGGCCATGACGGTGTAGACGTTGAACAAGTCGAGCACGTTGCCCGTGTAGTGACCGTCTGAGTCGATCGGCGTGCCGTACAGCAGCGCCGCGAGCCCGACGCCCCACACGAGCGGTGTACCGAAGCTCGCCGCCACGTTCGCGCCGAGCCACGCGCGGCGCCAGCGCGGGCTCTCGCTCTTCTCCCGCCACTCGAAGGAGACTGCTCGCACGATCAGCAGCACGAGCACGAGCAGCAGCGCGAGGTAGAAGCCCGAGAACATCGTCGCGTACCAGGCTGGGAACGCGGCGAAGGTGGCGCCGCCGGCGACGACGAGCCAGGTCTCGTTGCCGTCCCAGTGCGGCCCGATCGTCTTGAAGAGGACGCCGCGCTCGCGCTCGTTTCGCGGCACGACGGTCTGCAGCATGCCGACCCCGAAATCGAAGCCCTCGAGCACGAAGTACCCGCCCCACAGCACGGCGATCAAGCAGAACCAGAAGATCTCGAGCGTCATCAGAAGCTCACGGCCGGCTCCGGCAGCTCCTCGCGCGACTCGCCCGGCCCCAGCCGCGCGTAGTGGCGCATGAGCAGGAAGTCGACGATGCCGAGCCCGAGGTAGAGGGTGACGAACACGCCCAGGCTGACGCCCAACGTCGTCGAGCTGACGTTCGGCGACGGCGCGTCGGCCGTCTTCAGCAGCCCCTGCACGATCCACGGCTGCCGGCCCATCTCGGTCAGGATCCAACCCGCCGACGCGGCGATGTACGGAAACGCGATGGCGAGGATCGCCGTCCAGTGGAACCAGCGCGCCCGCTCGAGCCTCTGCTTCCAGTAGAGCCAGGCGCCGACGGCGGCGACGAGGAACATCAGCACCCCGGTGAGGGCCATCACCCGCATCGACCAGTAGATCACCCGCACGTTCGGCATGTAGTTGCCGGGGCCGTACTGGCTCTGCTCCTGCGCCTGGAGCTGATTGAGGCCCTGTACCTCACCCTTGAACGAGCCGGTCGCCATGTACGAAAGGACTCGCGGAACCGTGATCGAGAAGCTGGGGGTTTGATCTTGCTCGGTGAACCCGCCGAACTGGATCAGCGAGAAACCGCATGGCTGGCAGGTGTTCCACTGTGCCTCGGAGGCGGCGATCTTCATGCTCTGCGCGCTCGTCACGGCCTCGCCGAAGCGGTTGCCGACGACGAGCTGGAGGAGCGTGACCGGCACCGCCACGATCAGCGCCAGCTTCGCCGCCTTGCGGAAGAGGTCGACGTTCTGGCCGCGCAGGAAGTTCCAGCAGCAGATCCCCAGCATGACGATCGACCCGAAGATCAGGCCGGCGAGCATCGTGTGCAGGTACGCGCGCAGCGCGAACCCGTTGGACATGAGCGCCCAAACGCTGGTGAGCTGCGCCTCCCCGTTGACGAGCTTGTAGCCGACCGGGTGTTGCATCCACGAGTTCGCGACCAGGATGAAGTACCCGGACAGCCACGTTCCGGCCACCGCGATCCACAGCGTGGCGAGGTGGAGGCGCGGCGAGAGCCGATCCCAGCCGAAGACCCACAGGCCGAGGAACGTCGCCTCGAGCATGAAAGCCGCCAGCCCTTCGATCGCGAGCGGCGCGCCGAAGACGTCACCGACGAACCTCGAGTAGACCGACCAGTTCATGCCGAACTCGAACTCCTGGACGAGGCCGGTCGCGACGCCGATCGCGAAGTTGATCAGCAGCAGCGTCCCGAAGAACTTCGTCAACCGCAGCCACGCCTCGTCGCCCGTTCGGTGCCAGATCGTCTGCATGACCGCCACAAGCGGCCCCAGCCCGAGCGTCAGCGGGACGAAGAGAAAGTGGTACAGCGACGTCGTCGCAAACTGGATCCGAGCAAGATCCACGGCGGATGCCGCGACCACAGGCACGATTCGATCCTTCGCCCCGAAGGGGCCGATCTCATCGTCCAGACGGGGTGATTCCAGCGGCGCCTGGCCGGTGTAGCGTGGCGTCATGATCTCGACGATCGTCGTCGGCTACGACGGTGCAGACCCGGCGAAAAAGGCGCTCGACCGAGCCATCCACGAGGCTCAGTCGGACCGCGCCCAACTCCTTGTCGTCGCCGTCGCCGAGATGCCGCTCAACCCCGAGGGGCCGCAGAATTTCGGCACGCTGGACGACACGCCGGCCCGGATGATCCCGCTCGTCGAGCCGGCCGAGCTGGAGCCTGTGCTCGCCGAGGCCCGCGAGCGGATCGAGGCGGCCGGTCTCACCGCTGAGTACATGTGGGCCGCCGGCGAGCCCGCGAGCGCGATCGTCGGAGCTGCCCGCGATCGCGGTGCGGAGCTGATCGTCGTGGGCTTGCACCATCACGGCCTCCTTGCTCGGCTGCTCGGTCCGGACGTCGCCACCCAGGTCAAGCGCGACGCCGGCTGTGACGTGATCGTCGCGGACTAGCGCTCCACGCTCATGTCCGCGCTCTCGACGGACGACATTCTCCTCGGCCTCGGGCTCGTCGTCGTCCTCGCCATCGGCTCCCAGTTGCTCGCGCGGAGGCTCGCGATTCCCGCGATCGTGGTGCTCCTGCCCGTCGGGTTCATCGCCGGGATCGCGACCGAGGACGTGCAGCCGGACAAGCTCCTGGGTGCGCTGTATCAGCCGTTCGTCTCGCTCGCGGTGGGCGTCATCCTGTTCGAGGCCGGCCTGAGACTGTCGTTCCGCGAGGTCGCCGTCGGAGTGCACAAGGTTCTCCTCCGCTTGCTCGCGGCCGGAGTCCTCGTGACGTGGATCGGCGTCGCCGCGACGGTTGCGCTGCTCTTCGACGACATGGATCGCGGCGTCGCCTGGCTGATCGGCGCGATCCTGGTCGTTTCCGGTCCGACGGTCGTGCTGCCGTTGCTCGCATTTATCCGGCCGACGCGGAACGTCCGGTCGCTGCTCAAATGGGAGGGGACGCTCGTCGACCCGATCGGCGCACTGCTGGGTGTCGTTGTCTTCCACGCCGTCCGGTCGGAGTGGCAGCCGGGCGACTTTCTGCTCGCCATCGGCGCCGGGGCGTTCGTGGGTGTGGCGGGCGCGGTCGTGCTGCAGCTCCTCTTGCGCGACCTCCACCTGAACGCGCCGAGACAGGCCGTCCCCGCAACGCTGATGGTCGTCGTCGGGTCCCTCGTGGTTGCGGACCTCCTCCGGGATGACGCCGGCTTCGTGGCGACGGTGATCATGGGAGTCGCACTCGCCAATCAGCGTCGAATCGACGTCTCACTCACGCTCGAGTTCCAGGAGACCCTGGTCCAGCTGCTCGTCGGCGTCCTCTTCGTGCTCATCGCCGCGTCGGTTTCCCCGGGCGACGTCGAGGCGGTGCTGCCCGAAGCGATCGTGCTCGTCGTCCTCATGGTCGTCGTCCTCCGACCGCTTGCGGTGGCGCTCGCGACGGCGCGCTCCGCGTTCACGTTGCGCGAGCGGGCGTTCGTGGCCTGGATGGCGCCGCGCGGGATCGTGGCGGGCGCGACCGCGTCGGCGTTCGGCCTGCAGCTCGCCGAGAAAGGGGTCGCCGGCGCGGATGCAGTGCTCCCGGTCGTGTTCGTCGTCATCTTCGGCACCGTGTTGCTGTACGGGCTGACGGCTCCGCTCGCCGCGCGGTTGCTCGGCGTCGCGGGCGCGGGCTCGGGGCTCGTGCTCGTCGTCGGCGGCCATCAATGGGCGCGAGAGATCGCTCATGCGCTCAAACAGGCGGGCGTCGACGTGCGCATGTGGGTGGGAGCACCCGCAGACCGAGAGGCCGCTCGCGCCGCCGGCATCGACGCAGACCGGGGTCGGATGATGGTGGATTCGGTCGGCCGGGAGGCCGAGCTCGAGGACATCACCGACGTCTTGCTCCTGACCCGCAGCGACGACTTCAACGCGGTCGCCGCAGCCGAGCTCCGCGGCGAGCTGGGTCACGGCCACGTGTTTCGGGTCGCCCCCGACCCAGAGGAGCCGGATCTGCTGCCGCCGGCGACCGAGGGAGGCATCCTGGGCGGACAGGCGCTGACGTTCGCGGAGCTGAGCGGCCGGTTCGCCCACGGCGCGCGCCTCGTCGCACGCCCGGAGCACGAACAGCTCGATGCGACGGACGTCCCCCTCTTCGCCGTCTCGTCCGACGGTCGGCTCAGCGTCGCGGCGGACGGACGTTCCCCCGCCGCGCTGCCGGGCGGCACGGTGATCGCCCTGCTTTCGGGCTAGGCCTCGACGCTGATGCGGGCCGAGCGCTCGTGCGTGAAGCCGGCCCACGTCCACTCGACCACGGCCTTGGCCCGGCCTTCCCCCGTCGAGAGGAGCGCGAGGTAAACCGAGCCCCACGCGAGCATCGTCGGCTCGCACCATCACGGCCTCCTCGCCCGGGTGCTCGGTCCGGACGTCGCCACCCAGGTGAAAGCGTGATGCCGCTGCGACGTGATCGTCGCCGACTAGCTCGAGTTCAGCTCGCGCTCCAGTCGATGCGCGGCGTGTCGATGTTCGCCGGATCCAGGAGCTCGGCCGAGCGGTGGTGTGGCCGCACGTAGAACTCGTCTGCCCAGGCGAGGAAAGCTTTCACCTCGACCCCGGCGTTCGCGAGCAGCTGTGCGTGCACTCCGAGCCAGGCCGCGAACGCGATCCGTCCGTGCAGCTCGTGGCGGTGTTCACCGACCTCGGCGACCGCGGCCTTCCGGCCGATCATCGCCATGATTCCCTTGTCGTGGTAGTGGAAGGGCCGGCCCGGCTTGCCTTGGATGCCGGCGAGGATGTTTTCGGCTGCCCAGCTGCCGGACTGCTGTGCGACGCTCCCGAGCTGAGGCAGTTCATTCTCGCCCCCGACTGGAATGTTCGCGAAGTCGCCGAGGGCGTAGACCTCCGGGAAGCCTTCGACGGTCAGGTCGGGCTGAACGTCGATCCGACCGCCCCGACCCTGGGTTACACCTGAACGGGCGCCGATCGGAGCAGCCATGAGTCCCCCGCCCCAGAGGGTCAGGTGCGTCTTGATGGTCGTCCCGTCGCTCAGAGTGACGTGGTCGGCCGCGATCTCCTTCGCTGAAACGCCCAGCTTGATCTCGACGCCGCGCCGCTGGAGTTGCTTCGCTGTGTAGGCGTGCGCCTCGTCGGAGAACGGGGCCAGGACGGCATGGCCGAGGTCGACCAGGATCACCCTCGAGCCCGCAATCGCGAGGTGCTTGTACACGTGGGGCATGACGTTGTGCGCCAGCTCCGCGAGGGCCCCGGCCGACTCGACCCCAGTCGCGCCGGCCCCGACGACGACGAAGTTGAGCGCACCGTTCTCGACGAGCCCAGGATTCGTGCTCGCGTCTTGAAACAGCTGAAGGACGCGCGTGCGCACGCGTTTGGCATCGTCGAGCGAATAGAGCGGGAAAGAGAACTCCTCCGCCCCCGGGGTGTGGAAGAAATTCGGCTGTGAGCCCGCGGCCAGAACCACCACGTCACCCTCGATCTCGCTCTCGTCCGCGAGCGTGACTGTCCGCGTCTCAGGGTCGACCGAGACGACGTTCCCATTGCGCACCTCGACGTTCGCCTGGTCGCCGAAAATCGCTTCGAGGTCGAACGCGATGTCGTCTGGCGTGAGCTCCGCAGTGGCGACCTGGTAGAGGAGCGGCTGGAACTGGTGGTAGCCGTTCCTATCGAGCAGCGTGACGCGGACGCCCTGCTTGCCGGCGAGGCCTTTCGCGGCGGCGACCCCCGCGAAGCCTCCGCCGACGATCAGCACGTGGGTGTCGTTCCCTTCGCTCATCGTCTGCGCCAGCTGTCGTTGCCAACCTAGTGCGACCGGACTGGCTCGATCATCACCCGGAGGGGGTGATTCCTTCGGTGAGACATGTCAGGTCATCCGGTTCGCATGACGACAGGCGGAGGGCGTGGAGCGACGATCTTCCCGTCGTGATCAATCTCGAGGTCTTCGGCGAGTCGGGGGCGATGGCGACGGTCGCCGACCGCCTCGACGAGCTGGTCGATGTCAGCCGCGTCAGGCTCGTCGATGCTACGCGGGCAAGGCACTCCGTCGTCTCGGGGGCGGTTCGCCCCAGGGCGGTCGACACGACGCTGGAGGAGGTGCGCCGCCTCGGCGTTCCCGATGCAGACATCACGCTTACGCGCGTAGAAGTCGTCGGCTCGCTGGCGACCGGAAGGGCCGACGCGAGCCTGGTGTGGGCCGATGTCATCGGCACAGCCTGGCTGAACGCGCGCCCGGTCGGGCGCTACCTGGCATTCATGTTCGCCGCCGGGGTGATCGGCGCGTACGGCGTGATCGACAACAACTCGATCCTGATCGTCGGTGCCATGGCGGTCAGCCCGGACCTGCTCCCGATCACCGCGATCGGCGTCGGCATCGTCGCCCGTCGGTTCGGGCTCGCCGCCCAGGCTCTCCTGACGCTTGCCGTCGGTCTCGGAGTCGCGGCGCTCGCAGCGACCGTGGTCGCGTTTCTGCTGGATCGGTTCGACGCCCTTCCGTCCGGCTTCGACATCGAGGTGAACGGCGTACTGGGAGGCCTGACGGCGGTGAGCAACGAGACGATCGCTGTCGCGCTCGTCGCGGGAGTGGCGGGGATGCTGGCGCTCGAGACGCGGGCCAGCTCGGGCGTGGGGGTGGCGATCTCGGTGACAACGATCCCCGCGGCCGCCTACCTCGGCGTGGCAACCGGCCTGGGCGAGCTCGACAAGGCTCGCGGCGCGTTAGGGGTGCTCTCCGCCAACGTCGCGATGATGGTGATCGGCGCCGTCGCGACGCTCGCGCTTCAGAATCTGCTCGTGCACCGCGCGCTCGACCGAAAGCGGCGCGTCACCGTCCCGTCCGAGCGACTCTCCGCAAGCGAATGAGCCCCGCCGACGAGCGCCGCGTAAACGTGTCCGCTGCCGAGTTCAGGGAGCTCTTCGACGCCGTCTCGAACTGGGGGCGCTGGGGCGAGGAAGACGAGCTCGGGACGCTGAACGAGCTCGGCGCCGATCAGGTCGTCGGAGCCGCCGGTCTCGTTCGCGCCGGGGAGAGGGTCACGCTCAGCCTCGCGATGGACACCGAGAAGAGGGTCGACAACCCGAATCCGGCGGTCCACCGGATGACGCAACTCCATGACACCGAGGCCGGGTCAGGACTGCGCTTCGCCACGGACTACGTCGGCGCCGATTACCACCATGACGCGCACACCCACATCGACGCGCTCTGCCACGTCGCCTTCGAAGGCGCCCTCTACAACGGCAGGCCGGCCGGCGCCTACACCAGTGACGGCGCAGCGGCGAACACGATCGAGGTCGTGAGGCGGGGCCTCGTCGGCCGCGGCGTCCTGCTCGACGTGCCGCGGCTGCGCGGCGTCCCCTGGCTCGAGCCCGGTGACCACATCTTCGCTGAGGACCTCGAGGGTGCCGAGCGCGCACAGGAGGTGACGGTCGGGAAGGGCGACATCCTCCTCGTGCGCACCGGCCACGTCCGCCGCCTGCGTGAGCTCGGCCCCTGGGACACGGCGCAGGCGAAGGCGGGCCTCCATCCGACCACGATGCTCCTCCTCGCCGAGCGGCGCATCGCGGCGCTCGCGTCGGACGGCAACAGCGACACCGCGCCCAGCAAGACGGAGGGCGTCGGGTTCCCGGTTCATGCGCTCGCGCTCAACGCGATGGGTCTCCACCTGCTCGACTACCTCCAGTTCGAGGACCTGGTCCAGGCGTGCGAGCGGCTGGGGCGATGGGAGTTTCTGTTCGTGGGAGCTCCGCTGCGAATCGTCGGCGGGACCGGGTCGCCGCTCAACCCGATCGCGATCTTCTGAGGCCGATCACGAGGGGCTGATGCCCCACGCGCTCGTGACCGAGGCGCCCGGCTCGATCCTGATCAGGCCCTCGCTTGTGCGGAACGCGTTCCCCGGACAGGTCATCGGCTCGACCGCGAGACTTCGTCGGTCGACATCGGGGAGCGGGTCGCCGGTGAAGAGCTGCAGATACCCGTAGGACTCGTCGACCCAGAGCTCGACGGCTTCACCGGGGCGCAGGCCGGACAGCGCGACGCGAGCGAGGCCGTCCGCGTCGCGTACAAGATCCGTGAACGTGTGGTCGAGCTTCGTCGCGCCGACCGGCCGCGGCCGCCGGAAGTCGTAGTCGGTGCTGTCCACGGGCTCTCCGGCCAGCGGGAGACCCCGCTCGTCTGGGTGCTGCACGGTCGAAGCGGGAACGTGGAGAATCAGCGCGTCGACGGTCTCGGTCCCCACTGCCAGGTAGGGATGGGCGCCGGCTCCGTACGGGCATGCGACCTCACCGACATTCGTCGCCGTGGTGCGAACGGTAAGGCCGTCCAGCCCGAGCGAGTAGTCGATGCTGAGCGCCAACCTGAACGGATATCCCGGACGGGCCGGGAGCACATGCTCCATCACCGCACGGTGCGGCTCACGCTCGCGAACGGTCCAGCGCTCCCACCGAACGAGCCCGTGGATCGCGTTGTGGTGCTCCGGCTCGTCGATCGGGAGCGCATGGCTCTCACCGTCGAAGTCGTAGCGGCCGTCCTCGAGCCGGTTCGGCCATGGGATCAGCACCTGCCCACGACCCGAGCTGCACGGGTCGTCGGGGGCGTACCCGTCGAGCAGTTCTCGACCACCCGCCGAGTACGTGCGAAGCCCGCCTCCGACCTCGACGACCACCGCGTGCTGGTCGCCGTGGACGAGCTCGAACTGCTCTCCTGATGGACGCGCGGTCAAGCGTCCTCGGCATGGTACTGGGCGAGTAGCCGTTCTTCCTCGTCTTTCCTCGGGAAGAGGAAGAAGACGAGGACGGCGCCGAACACGATGGCCACGGTTCCCGCCGTGGGCGCCTACGAGTGGGCCGCGGAGCCGGGTGCAGCAGGGAGCCGGGCTGACACGACGTAGGAGACCACGACGGCGACGATCACGAGCGGCATCAGGGTCAGGCCGTCGGCCTGGAGGAACACACTCACGATCAGGACGGACGTGAGCGGCAGTCCCAGCATTGCGACCATCATCGCGCCGATACCCATTGCGGCGCCCGCGATCATCGGCAGGCCGGGAAGGTGAGAGAGCGCAATGCCGCCGGCAGCGCCGATGAACATGCTCGGGAAAATGGGGCCGCCTCGGAAGCCGCTCAGCGCAAAGCTGTACGCGAGGCCCTTGCAGAGGACAACCATCAAGAGCGCGCCCACGGTCCAGCCGGCAGCGCCCTCGATCAGGCCCGGGAGCTGATTCTGCCCCGAGAAGAGCACCTCGGCCGAGCTCCTCCCGGTTACTTCAACGAAGATCAGCACGACAACACCAATCGCGACGCCGACAACCGGTGTCAGCAGCACCATCCGGCGTTCGACGATCGGCTGGAGCAGCAGCGCCAGCCGCTTGATCCCGGCGCCGAGGATCGCCGCGATGACGCCGATCACGATCGCCCACAGAAACTCGGACACACTGGGGCTGCCGGCCGGGGGGATGTCCGGGACCGCGAGCGAGAACGTGCCGAAGCCGGTCCAGTTGTTGAGCCCGATGAAGATCAACGAGCCGACACCGGCAGCGAGCAGCCCGGGCGTGAGCACCACTCCGAGCATCGCGCCGCCGATCCCGGCCACCTCCATCATCAGAAACGCGGCCGGAAGGGGCGAGCCGAGGAGCGTGCTGATCGCGGCGAAGCTCCCGGCGGCGCCGATCACGACGCTGGCCATCTCAGGCGCGTCGCGCTTGACCACGTGGACGGCGAGGACTCCGAGGCCGCTGCCGATCGCGATCAGAGGCGCCTCCGGGCCAAGGACGACCCCGAGGCTGAGCGTGGCGAACGAGGCAATGACGATCCCGGGGAGCTCGATCGGCTGCACGGGTCCGGATGCCTTGAACCCCTCCGCCGGCTTGTGCCCTGCCGTTCCCGGCAGGTACCGGATTGTGAGCGCCACCAGCAGGCCGCTTAGCGCAAGCAGGGGAATCGGCCACCAGGCAGGCTGGCTTTCGAAGCCGAGGTCGCCGGGCAGGGTGCCGTACAGATACTCCTGCAGCTCCGTGAAACCCTCGAGGAAGGAGTAGGCGGCCGCGGCCACCGGCACACCGATGATCGCGCCGAGCACGAGCAGCACGACGTACGAGCGGCTCCGGAGAAGCTCGAGCGGACTCGGCGTAGCCCGTGTCGATGGCCCCGTGTGCGCGTCGCGGTGGCCCTCTTGTTCCACAGCTGTTCTCAGCCCTTCTCCGCAGCCCGCAACGCCGCGACACTTCCGCCGAAGCCCCAGCCGACATCCCCTCCATGGGCAACGGAATTTCTGACCTCCACGAGCTCGTTCATACGTGCATGGATTGGGGAACCGTCCGGGAGGGTGACGCCGTCCAAGACCTCATCTATCCCGAGCCGACGGAAGACCCCTTTGATCACCTCTGACCCGGGATTTGCGAAGGCCACAAGTCCGAGCACCGCTCATGCTTCGGGCCCAACCTCGACCAATTCCGGATCAGTGCTCCGGTGGACCGTCGGAACCGGTAGATGACCTGCGGCGGAAGCGCCAGAACCATCACGCCGGCGGCGACGAACGCTGCGTAGCCGCCGGCCGACGTCGACGAATACCCGGACGGCGACCGACGAGCTCGGGGCTCGCCCGGGACTCGGTCACGCTCCCTCTACGTCACTCGCCGCTGCGGCCGAAGCTAGGACGGGGCTTCCCATCCGCTCGAGCAGGTGGTCCCCAACACGGAGCGAGTTCGCCATCGCCGTCAGCGCCGGGTTCACGGCGCCGATGCTCGGGAAGATGCTCGTGTCGACGACGTAGAGGTTGTCGAGCTCGTGTGCCTTGCAGTTCCGGTCGAGCGCCGACAGCTCCGGGTCGTCGCCGAAGCGACAGGTGCCGGCCTGATGCGCGACGCCCGCGACCGGGATGTCGTTCTTCATGTAGGCGAAGCGGTGGATCAGATGTCCCGGGTTCATGTCGAGCTTCGGGAGGAGCGATTTCAGCTGGTCGTAGAGCTTCCTCTTCGCTGTCGCGTTCGTCTCCTTGTACGTCAGCGTGACCCGGCCGTCGCCGTCGACGGTGACACGGTTCTCCGGCTTCGGCAGATCCTCGGTCGAGAGCCAGAAGTCGATCGCATGCCGGGCCACCCGGTTGAGCGTCCACTCCGGGGCGAGCTTCGTCTCGAGCGGCTTCTCGCCGCGGAACATCTCCGCCGAAGACTTCCCGACCATCTGGATGTTCCCGAGCGGGAACTCGAAGTCATCGGTGCCGAAGTAGAAGTCGTTCAGCCCGAGCGTCTTCTGGAACGTAGTCCGATTTTCCTCGCGGGAGAGCGCGAGCACCGCGATCGAGTCGTGGAACATGTAGTTCCGACCGACCTGATCTGAGCCGTTCGCGAGCCCGTGGGGATGGCGGTCGTTTCCGGACGAGAGCAGGAGCTTCGCCGTGTTGGCGGCGCCGCACGCAAGCACGACCAGGTCGGCCGTGTAGCTCTCCGTCTCACCGCCGCGCTCGACGACGACCTCGGTGACGCTGTTCCCGTTGTCGTCCGTCTCGAGCTTCGTCGCCCGCGCGTTCGTCAGCAACGTGACGTTGCGGTGCTCGAGCGCGGGCCGCACGCCGAGCACGTCGGCGTCCGACTTCGCGTGGACGAGGCAGGGGAAGCCGTCGCAGGTCGCGCAGCGGACGCAGGCGCTGTAGGGCATGTTCGACTCGTTCAGGCGGATGCCGCACGGAGCGTGGAACGGGTTGTAGCCCGCCTGCTCGAGGTCGTCAGAGAGCTGCTGGATCCGCGGCTCGTGGGAAACGGCGGGATGCGGGTAGGGCGAGCTCGCGGGCGGCTCGGTCGGGTCCTCGCCGCGGGCGCCGTGCACCTCGTAGATCTGCTCGGCCTGCGTGTAGTAGGGCTCGAGCTCCGAGTAGTCGATCGGCCACGCCGGCGAGATGCCGTCATGGTGGCGGAGGACGCCGAAGTCCTTCTCGCGCAGCCGGTAGAGCGCGGCGCCGTACAGCTTCGTCGCGCCCCCGACGAAGTAGTGGATCTGCGGCTGGAACGGCTTGCCGTGCTCGTCGTACCAGGTGTCCGCGGACACGTAGCGGTTGTCGGCGAAGACGTCGGCCGCATCCCAGTTCGCCGGTTCGCGCGGGAGCCAGTCCCCCCGCTCGAGCAGCAGGATGCGCTTTCCGGACGGCGCCAGGTGGCGCGCGAGCGTTCCGCCGCCCGCACCGGTGCCGATGATGATGACGTCGTAGGAATCCATCAGTACTCCTCCAGCATCTCGGGGACGATGATCCGCGCCGCTGCCTCCATCAGGGCGAGATGGGAGAACGCCTGCGGGAAGTTGCCGAGGTGTCGGCCGGTTGCGGCGTCGAACTCTTCGGCGTAGAGGCCGAGCGGCGAGGCGATCCGCAGCAGCCGCTCCATCAGGTCCCGTGCCTGTTGCAGCTCACCGACAATCGCCAGCGCCGAGACGAGCCAGAACGAGCAGATCAGGAACGTCCCTTCCTTCCCGGAGAGCCCGTCGTCCGTCTCGTCTGTGCGGTAGCGCAGGACGAAGCCGTCCTCCGTCAGCTCGGTCGCGATCGCGTTCACCGTCGCGCGGAGGCGCTCGTCGTCCCCGGGCAGGAACTCGAAGATGGCCGCGAGCAACGCCGACGCGTCGAGCGAGTCGGTTGCATAGTGCTGGCGGAGCACGCCGCGCTGGTCGACGCCGTGCTCGAGGATGTCGGCCCTGATCTCGTCGGCCGTGCCGCCCCACTTCTGCTGCGACTCGGGGTCGCCGCGGATCCCGGCGAGCTGCGCGGCGCGGTCGAGCGCGACCCAGCACATCAGCTTGGAGGACACGTAGTGCTGGGGGTCGCCGCGCGCCTCCCAGATTCCCTGGTCGGGCTCACGCCAGACCTTCGTGGCGCACTCCGCCTGCGTCTGGACCATCGGCCAGAGCCGCCGCGGCAGCCGCTGGCTCCGCTTCGTGTGCAGGAGGATCGAGTCCAGTGCGGCACCGTAGACGTCGTTTTGGCGCTGGTCGAACGCGCCGTTCCCGACCCGCACCGGTCGGGCGCCGGCATACCCGGAGAGATCGTCCCGGGTCGTCTCGGTCAGGTCGCGGCGCCCGTCGATCCCGTACATGATCTGCAGGGATCCGTCCTCAACCGTCTCCACGTCGGCGATGAACTGCATGAACTCGTCGGCCTCCCAGTCCAGGTTCAGGTAATGGAGCGCCTGAAGGGTGAAGGTCGTGTCCCGGATCCACGTGTAGCGGTAGTCCCAGTTCCGCTCGCCTCCCGGCGTCTCGGGGAGCGAGGTCGTGAGCGCCGCGACGGTCGCCCCGGTCGGCATGTAGGTCAGGCCCTTGACCGTGAGAGCGGAGCGCTGCACCGGATCCCGCCAGCGGTGGTCCGGGATCCGCGCTCGGCCGAGCCACGAGCGCCAGAAGCGCGACGTCGCCGCGAGCCGCTCCTCGGCCTGATCGGAATCGTCCGGAGCGGTTAGCCCCTCGGCCCACGAGAGGGCGCAGTAGGCACGCTCGCCCGGCTGCAGGATGTGACGCGCGCGAACGCGGTTGCCCTCGATCCCGAGCGGCAGGTCGGACTGGAGCCGAATCGTCTGCCCGTCTATCGTCGCGTCGGCTGCGTGACGGCCGCCGTCGACCTGGGTCCACTCCGCCGGGATGCTGCCGTAGTCGAACACCGGCTCGCAGATCAGCTCCACCTCGACGTTCCCCTCGAGGCACTCGACGACGCGGACGAGCATGTGGTCGGCGTCGTCGTCCGCAGGCGGGCGGGTGTGGGGCGTGATCTCGTCCTCGTGTGCCCACGGACCGAGCGTCAGGGCGTCGCGCACGACGATCCAGCCGTTGGGCGTCTTCCAGGTCGTCTCGAGGACGTTCGTCCCGGGGACGTAGATACGCGCGGTCGGGTGATTGATCCCGAACGGGGCCAGCCGGAAGAAGCCGGCCTGCCGGTCGAGCAGGCTTCCGAAGATGCTCGGCGAGTCGAACCGGGGGATGCAGAGCCAGTCGATCGCGCCGTCCGGGGCGACGAGCGCGCCGGTGTGGCAGTTGGAGAGGAACGCGTACTCGGCGATCGGCGGGAACGGCGAGGGCGCCGCCGCGCTCTGCACGGACGCCGTCTCTTGTGTCGGCGTCGCGGTCATTGCGCCAACCACGGCCCGTGCCAGCGGCCGTGCCCGGCGACCAGCTCGTCCGCCTCCTTCGGCCCCCACGTGCCCGGCTCGTAGCGGCGAACCGGCGGGCGCGCGTCGAGGAGCGGCTGCATGATCCTCCACTGCTCCTCGACACCGTCCTGACGGGTGAACCTCGTGCTGTTCCCGACCATGGCGGCCTGGAGGAGCACCTCGTACGGCGTCGGGCCTTCGCCGCCGGCCTCCGCGAACTCAAGGTTGAGCTCGACCGCCGCGGTCCCGGGCCGGTCCGCGCGGTGCGCGTCGACGATCAGCTGGATTCCGGTCGTCGGGTCGAGCTTGACGACGAGCTGGTTCGGCTCAGGCTCTCCGTGGCGCAGGCCGAAGTTCAGCTTCGGCGCGTGCCGGAAGACGAGCCGGAGCTCGGTCTGCGTTGCCTTGAGGCGCTTCCCGGTGCGGATGAAGAACGGGACGCCGGCCCAGCGCCAGTTCTCGATCTCGAGCCGCAGTGCGGCGTAGGTCTCGGTCGTCGAGTTCGGCGCTACGCCGTCGATGTCGGGGTAGCCGTCGTACTGGCCGCGGACGTAGTGCGCCGGATCCGCGTCGGCGACCGCGTGGAACAGCCCGACCTGGGCGTCCTTGATCGCGGACGGGTCGGCCTGGGACGGCACCTCCATCGCGGCGGCCGCCACCACCTGCATGAGATGGTTGACGACGACGTCGCGCAGCGCGCCGACCGGGTCGTAGAAGTGGCCGCGGTCCTCTACGCCAAAGCTCTCGGCCATCGTGATCTGCACCGACTCGAGGTAGTTCCGGCTCCAGATCGGCTCGAGCATCGCGTTCGCGAACCGCAGGTGGAGGATCTCCTCGATCCCCATCTTCCCGAGGTAGTGGTCGATCCGGAAGAGCTGGGACTCGTCGATGTACGAGTGCATTTCGTCGGCCAGCTCCCGGGCCGTCTCGAGATCGTGGCCGAACGGCTTCTCGACGACGACGCGCCCCGTCTGGGTGAGGCCTGCCTCGGAGAGCCCCTTCACGACGGCGCCGAACAGGAACGGCGGGATCTCGAGGTAGAAGACCGGCGTCGAGGCGCCGTCGATCGCCTCGCCGACGCGCTCGTAGGTCGCCGCATCGGAGAAGTCCCCGCTGACGTAGGACAGCCGGTCGGCGAGCCGCTTGAAGATCATCTCGTCCAACTGTTCGCCCGTCCCTTCGATCGAGCTGCGGGCGCGCTCCTTCAGCTGGTCGTCGGTCCAGTCGTCGACGGCGACTCCGACGATCGGGCAGTCGAGCAGTCCGCGGGCTTCGAGCCGGTAGAGCGAGTGGAAGGTCATCACCTTCGCCAGATCGCCCGTGATCCCGAAGACGACGAGGACGTCGGCCGGCTGGGGAATCGTCGCGGCGCCCGCATGCTTGGTCGCGGGCTCGGCAACCGCGCCTGATCCGCGTCTCATCTGGCACCTCCTGAGGGGTTGGTCACCTCAAGGTAGTGAGGTCGCCAAGGAGCTTCGTCATCCCGAAGGGGTGATCTCGGCTCCAGCATCGTCTCGTCTCGTCGAGGGCGATGCCGATGCGATGCTGACGCTGTGGGACGGCGTCAGCGCACGAGATGAGCGAGCCACCGGCCGCGTCACGGCGGCTGGAGCTGGCCGCGGTTGTGCTCCTGGCACTCGCGACGGTTGCGACGGCCTGGTCTGCGTACCAGGCGCGTGTGTGGACGGGCGAGCAGTCGCAGGGCTACAGCCGCGCGACCGCCGCTCGGATCGCGGTGAACAGAGCGGCGGCTCTCACGAACCGGCAGGTGCAGATCGACGTTGCGACGTTCGTCCAGTGGGTCGACGCGCACGCGCTTCATCGCACCGAGCTCGACGAGTTCTATCGGGCGCGCTTCCGGGACGAGTTTCGCCCCGCCTTCGCGGCGTGGATCGCAACGAGGCCATTCCAGAACCCGGACGCGCCGCCGACGCCGTTCGCGATGTCCGAGTACCGCTTGAGGGCGACGCAGGATGCGGACCGCCTCGAAGCCAGGGCGGCGGCGGACTCCGAGCGGGCGAAGGAGGCGAACGAGCGCGCCGACAACTACATGCTGGCCGTCGTGCTCTTCGCGTCGTCCCTCTTCTTTGCGGGAATCAGCGCCAAGCTGCAGTCTCGCCTCGTGACCATGGTGACCTTTCTCCTGGGCGCCGTCATCTTCCTCGCCGGTCTGGTCTGGATCGCCACGATCCCGATGTCGACATGACCGCGTCGCCTACGGACTCGGCGCCGCGGCTCGGCGAACCGCGCTGGATTCCCGCAGCAGCCATCGTCCTGTTCTTCTCGCTCAACGTCGCGCTGCGCGTTTGGCTGCCTCGCGAGGCGGCGGTCCGGGTTCCGTGGCTGCTGCCGGCGATCGAGGTGCTCCTGCTCGTCGTCCTCCTCGTTGCGGATCCCGGGAACCTCGTCAGGCGGCGCCGCACCCTCCGGCGGGTCGCGCTGGCCCTGGTTATGGTGCTCGTCCTCGCGGCGCTCTGGTCGACCGCGCTGCTGCTCTACGACCTGGTCCGAGCGGAGGGCGTGACGCAGTCGGCGACGCGTCTGCTGGCAACCGGAGCCGTCGTCTGGATCGGCAACAACCTCACCTTCGCGCTGCTGTACTGGCTGATGGACAGCGGCGGCCCGATCGCACGCTCCGAGCAGGAGGTCCCGGTCGACTTCGCCTTCACCCAGCACATGAGCCCCGAGCTGGCGCCTCCCAACTGGCGGCCCGTGTTCCTGGACTATCTCCACCTCGGTTTCACGAACGCGACCGCGTTCAGCCCCACGGACGTGATGCCGCTCACGCACCGGGCGAAGTACACGATGATCGTGCAGTCCACGGTTGCCCTCGCCCTCTTCGGGCTGATCGTCGCGCGGGCGGTCAACGCGTTCGCCTGATGGGCTAGGCGACGGCGACCGACGCGACGGGACGCTCGGGCTCCTCGTCCGGCTGCCGCGACAGGGCGATCAAGACGGCTCCGGCGAGCGCTACGCCAAGGCCGACGCAGGCAACGACTACGTGCCAGGCCGGCCGGCTGAGCCGTTCGTCGAGCAGCAGCACCCCCAGGAGGATCCCGACGACGGGATTGGCGACCGACACGGTCGCGACGGACGGCGCCAGCTTCCCGGTACCGAGCGAGACCTGCTGCAGGACGAAGCCGAGCACGCCCGCGAGCGCGAGCGCGTACGGCTCCCAGTGGGAGAAGAGCTCGGCGATGCCCGCGTGCAGGTAGGCGAGCGTCGGCTTGGTCAGCGACGCCGAGAGCCCGAACAGGATCCCGGCGACGGTGCCGTACGCCGCAGCGCTGACGGTCAAGCCACCGCGTCCGGCGAACAACACCACCGCCCCGGCGACAGCCGAGAGGACGGCGATCGCGATCGCCCATTCCTCGCCTGGCGCATTCTCGTTTCCGCCGGCCGGGTCGCCGAAGAGCGCGAACAGCGCGAGCCCGAGCACGATCACGGCGGATCCAACGACCTCGAAGCGCCCCACCACCTGCCTCGTCAGGAAGTAGCCGAGCGGGAGCGCGAATACGACGGTCGTGACGAGGAGTGGCTGGACGATGGCGAGCCGCCCTCGATCCAGGGCCGCGGCCTGGAATGCGTAGCCGGTGAGGAGCGCCAGCGTGCCGATCAGCCACATCGTCTGCCCGGCGAGACGAGCGAGCGAGGCCGGGCTCCGAAGCGAGACCTCCTCGGGGAGGTTCAGGGCGCCCTTCTGCTGTAGCGCAGCGGCGAGTGCGAAGAGGAACGCGGCGATGAGCGCGAGCACCGACGCCATCGGGTCAGCTTACGGCGCTCGGCGGACGCGGCGGTCTCTACGGTACGCCCTCGTGCCGGCGCAGAAGATGCACCCCGACGAGGTCGAGACGGACGTCGCGCTCGTCCGGCGCCTCGTCACGGACCAGTTCCCGGAGTGGAGCGGTCTGCCGATCGAGCCCGTGGGCGAGCGCGGCACCGACAACATCCTCTACCGGCTCGGCGACGACCTGGTTGCGCGGCTACCGGGCCGCAGGCGGCCCGAGTTTGCGCTGAGGAAGGAGTGCGAGTGGCTGCCGAAGCTCGCGCCGCTACTGCCGCTCGGCGTCCCCTTGCCGCTGGCCGTGGGGCGGCCCATGGAGGACTACCCCTACGAATGGGCCGTGTTTCGCTGGCTGCACGGCGAGCCGGTGACATCGGAACGCCTCACCGACCTCCATCGGACGGCCGAGGACCTCGCCGGCTTCCTCGCCGCGCTCCAGCAGATCGACACCTCGGGTGCGCCAGGCCCTGGCGAGCACAACGTGTACCGCGGCTGCCCACTCGCGCTGCGAGACGAGTCGACGCGCACCGCGATCGACAGGCTGGCCGGCGAGATCGACGCAGCCGGCGTGACGGAGATCTGGGACGAGGGCCTGGCGGCACCGGAGTGGGATCGCCCGCCCCTATGGATCCACGGCGACCTCGACTCACGGAACCTGCTCGCCCGAAACGGTCGGCTGAGCGCGGTGCTGGACTTCGGTTGTCTCGGCGTCGGCGACCCGGCCTGCGAGGCGATGGCGGCCTGGAAGCTGCTGGACGACGAGGGCCGAGCGATCTTCCGCTCGACCCTCTCGATCGACGACGGGACCTGGACGCGCGCCCGCGGTTGGGCGGCGTCCCAGGCCGTCGGCGCCTTGGCCTATTACACCCTCGAAACGAACCCGGTGCTCGTCCTGGAGGCCAGGCGCTGGCTCGCCGAGCTGCTGCGCTAGTGGCCTCGCCCCTTGGCCTTGTCGACCTTCGCGACCCAGTACGGGGTGTCCGGCGTGGGCGGCGTCGTGAACCGGGCAGTCACCGCGTACAGTCGCTGGCCGAACTCCGCGATCGTCGTCGGGACGTCGAAGTCCGGATCGGTCAGGTAGCCGGTCACCGTTCCTGACGACATCCGGTGGTCGAGCCGGATCACCGCGATCTTGTTGTTCTGGTTCTGGACGACGTAGAGCGTGCGGCCGTCGAGCAGGATCCCGTCACCGTTCACCACTGGAACGTTCAGGACGATCTCCCGCGTCCTGCCCGTTCGCGGGTCGACCGTGAAGACCTTGCCCGTGTTGCTCTGGACGATCACGAGCGTCTTCCCGTTCGGCGTCACGTCGATGCCGTTCGCGTTGAAGCCGGGCTGGTACACGATGTCGCCGGTCAGTGGAAGGGGTGTCACAGAGCCGTGCGAGACCCGGTAGAGGAGCGGCCGCAGCGAGTCCGTGAAATACGCGCTGCCCCGCGCAACCGCCACGTCGTTGATGAATGTCGGCTGTGCCGTCAGCGTGTACTCCGCGAGCAACTGCCGAGTGTGGACGCTGTACACGAACGCCTTGCCGGTCGCGGCACCGGCGACGAGCAGACGGCCGTGGTTGAGCTCGAGGCCGGTCGCGGACCGCCCGGGCGCCCCCGGAATGAAGGGCGCGCCGATCCCCGTCTTGATGTCGCCGCGGTAGATCGCGCCGTTCGGAATCGACCCGACGTAGAACGTGTGCTTGTTGCCGATGGCGATCCCCTCGGGTTGCCAGCCGTTCGGCAGCGGGATGCGATCCGGGAAGCGCCCCTTCGCCGCAAGCGGCGCAGCGAGCACGACCGCCGCGAGCGCAAGCCAGACCGTCACAAGCGTGATGCGTCTCACCGGTGGATTCCCCCTTTTGGTCGTTTCCCGATCCTACGTACCTCGTCCGCCCCCGGATGAATCGCCGCTGGCAGACTGGGCGCATGACCAAAGTTCAGAAGACCGAAGCGGAGTGGCAGGCCGAGCTCTCGCCCGAGGCCTACCATGTGCTCCGCGAAAACGGCACCGAGCGCCCGTTCACGGGCGAGTACGACCACACGTTCGAACCAGGCACCTACCGCTGCGCCGGCTGCGGGGCGACCCTGTTCGAGTCCGACACGAAGTACGACTCCGGCTGCGGCTGGCCCGCCTTCTCCGCGCCGGCCTCCGAGGAGGCCGTCGAGGAGGAGGGGGACGCGAGCTACGGGATGGTCCGTACCGAGGTGCTGTGCGCGAGCTGCGGCGGCCACCTCGGCCACGTCTTCCCCGACGGACCGCACCCGACGGGCCAGCGCTACTGCATCAACTCGGCGGCGCTGAAGCACGAAGAGCGCTAGCCGGGGAGCGCCTCAACGAGCTGCTCCTGCAGCCAGGAGAGGTACGCGTAGAGCGCGAGCTCCTGCGCCTGGAGGTGGGTGACGTCCACCGCCTCCCAGTCGAAGTCCTCGGTGACGTCGAGGCGCGTCCCGAGCACCAGGCGGGCGTCGTTCAGCCCGCGTAACCAGGCGTCTGCCTCTTCGGGCGAGAGGAGTGTGTTGGCGGCCGTCTCCTGGATCGTCCGGAGCGCGCGGTCCCGTCCCGAGGCGAGCTGCTCGTGCGTCAGATCCCGGTACTGCTCCTCGAGCGTGTCGTCGTCATGCGCCCGCGGGAAGAGCCGGCGGAGGCCCGGCTCGTCCGGTGCCTCCTCGATCAGATCCCGCAGCTCGCCCGCGACCTGCCGAAGCACCTCGCGCTCGTCGTCCGGGAGGTCGAGCCGCACGCCGTCCGGCACGCGGGAGATCCGGGGCCCGGCGCCCAATCAGTCGCGCTGCATCGTCGCCCAGAGCCCGTACGCATGCAGCCTCGCGACGTCGAGCTCCGCCTTCTCGCGGGTGCCCGTGGAGACCACCGATTTCCCCTCGTTGTGCACCTGCAGCATCAGCCGGGTCGCATGCGCGCGGGTGTAGCCGAAGAGCTTCTGGAGGACGAGCGTCACGTACGACATCAGGTTGACGGGGTCGTTCCAGACGATCACGACCCAGGGGCGGTCGTCGATCGCGTCGTCCTCGCCGATCGGCTCCTCGACCTCGAGGTCGGCCTCGGCCGGAGCAAGCGTGCTCACGGACGAATTGTGCTCGGAGTTACGGGATCGTGTACTCGATGCGCGCGACATCGAGTCCCAGCGAGGCGGCGATCCGCACGCCCTCCTCGACCTCCCTGCGAACGCGCGCGATGTCGCGCTCCCGCATCGCGCTGCCCACGAACTCGCGCGCCTTCGGCCGCCAGAGGACGTGGTTGGCGAAGATCGGGAGCATCCTCTCCGCACCCTTGATCATCTTGTCCTTCGTCTGCTTGGACGCGTCCCGAAGCAGCACCTTCTCGTAGGCCATCCCGGAGCCGTGGTGGATGCCGTCGTCGACCGTGAGGCGGTTGCAGAGGTCCTCGAGGATCGTCCCCCGCGAGGCGCGAGCGATCAGGCGGAACCGCGGGATGATCATGCGCTCGAAGAAGACCTGCATCAGGAAGACCTTCTCCTCGAGCGAGTCGAGCCCGAGGAAGATCTGCGCCAGCTCGTCGAGGTAAGGGTCTCGCTCGGTGGGGCCGCCGGCCAGGTCGATCAGCCGCAGCCAGGCTTCGACGTGGCGCGCCTCGTCCTGCGCCATCGTCGAGTAGTAGAGCTTCGCCTCCCGGTGGCGCGCCAGCTCGAGGAGCTGCGCCGCCATCTCGACGGCGAGCGAGTCGGCCTGGAGCTGCTGGGTGATCACGGAGCGCCAGATGTCCTGCCGGCGCGTCTGCTTCTCCTTCGAGCCGCTCGTCTCGGGCACAGGCGGCAGGTCGTCCCACGGCATGTCCCGCACCTGCCACTCGCGCTTCTTCGCGAGTTCGTAGTAGCGGTAGACCTCGGGCGCGGGCCGGATCGGCGCCGCTTGCTCGGTCGTCTCGTCGGAGCGCTGCGTCGTCGCCATGCGCGAGGCATGGTACGGCAGGGCCGGAGGGATCGGCGCTCCGATCCTTGTAACAACTTGTCACTAGGGCAACCGGCCCGGCGCACGCCTCCTGAACCCGCATCGTTCCTGGCGGGCCGCTCGCGCTTGTAACAAGTTGTTACTAGCCTCGGTGGCCCGGCAGGCGGCTACGGCGTCGCGCCCTGCCGCTCAGGAACCGAGGCCGTCGGCCTGGACGTACACCTTCTCGCCGCGGAAGAGCCGGCGCTCGCGGTCCCACGGGAAGAAGATCACCACTCGGAAGTCGACGCGCTCTCCGGTCGCCCCGTAGCCAAGCCAGTCACTCTCATGCGTCGCCGTCACCTGCGCCTCCTCGCAGACCCCCTGCGGACCGACGACGATGTCCGTCAGGTCGAACTTGATGTCCGGGAAGGCCGTAAGCAGCCCGGTGTAGAAGCGCGTCGCGCCCTCGTGGCCCTCCCAACGCTCGCTCTCGCCGGCGATCGTGTAGACGCAATCCTCCGTCAGTGTCGCGAGGAGCCCCGCGATGTCGCGGTCGTCCTCGGCGATCGAATGCTGCTTCCAGAGCTCGTAGACGGCCTCGACCTCGGTCGGGTCGACCTCGAGTTTCATCTTCTCGCGCACGTCCATGGCGCGGATTGTCCCAACTATCCTCCGTGCGTGGACCACCAACACGACGTTCGGGCGCACAACCGCCGCGTCCTCGCCGTCGTCCTCGGGTTGACGGCGGCGTTCACGGTCGTCGAGGTGGTCGGCGGAATCGCCACCGGCAGCCTGGCGTTGCTCGCGGACGCCGCCCACATGCTCTCGGACAACTTCGCGCTGGGACTGGCCCTGTTCGCGGTCTGGCTTGCCGGCCGCCCGAGCACGCCCGAACGAAGCTTCGGCTATCAGCGTGCCGAGATCCTCGCGGCACTCGCGAACGGCATCATCCTCGTCGCCCTGGCGATCTGGATCTTCGTCGAGGCGTGGCAGCGGTTCTCGAGCCCCCCGGACGTACTGGCGGGCTGGGTCGCGGTGGTCGCCGTGCTCGGGCTCGGCGTGAACCTCGTCTCCGCGTTCCTGCTTCACCGCCACGGCCACGACACCCTGAACACGCGCGCGGCGCTGAGGCATGTCCTAGCCGACGCGCTCGGCTCCGTCGGCGTCCTCGTCTCGGCTCTCGTGATCCTCCTCACCGGTTGGGAGTACGCCGACCCCGTCGCGGGCGTCGTGATCGGCCTGCTCGTCCTCGCAAGCTCGTGGACGGTGCTTCGAGACTCGGTGCACATCCTGCTCGAGGGCGCCCCGAAGGGGATCGACGCGGCGGCGCTCGGCCGCAGGCTGGCGGAGATGCCGGGCGTGGTCGACGTGCACGACCTCCACGTCTGGACGATCACCTCCGGCTTCCACGCGCTCTCGGCCCACGTGCTCGTCGAGCGCGGCGACGACTGTCACGCGCGCCGGCGCGAGCTCGAGGAGGTCCTCCTGCGCGAGTACGGGATCGAGCACACGACGCTCCAGGTCGACCACGTCGCCGCCCCGGCCGTGGTTTCGATTCAATCCCGCCGGTGAGCGACGAGGCGAACGGGGAGGACCGGGAGGATCGACTCAACCGCGAGCTGATCGAGCTCCTGAACGAGCTCCGCGTCGTTCTGCCCGGCGTGCAGGTGCTCTTCGCGTTCCTCCTGACCGTCCCGTTCACGAACCAGTTCCAGAAGGTGACGAACGAGCAGCGTCAGATCTACTTCTGGACGTTCATCTGCACGACGATCGCCACGGCACTCCTGATTGCGCCCTCGGCGCACCACCGGCTCCGCTGGCGCCAGCGCGACAAGGAACGCCTGCTCAGAACGTCCAACCGGCTCGCGATCGCAGGGATGATCTTCCTGACGCTAGCGCTCGTCGGCGCCGTCTACCTCGTCACGGACCTGCTCTTCCACCCGGCCGCGGCGGCCGGCGTGACCGCCGCGATCGGGCTCGTCTTCCTCTGGTTCTGGTGGGGCCTCCCGCTCTCGCGGTCGGTCGAGAGGCGCAGCTCCGGCTAGGAGCTCGCGGTCGGCGCCTCGGTGCCCGGCGTGTGCAGCAGGTTTTCGACCTCCTGCACGCCCTGCACCTTCCGCGTCCGCTCCTCGAGGTCCCTGATCAGCTCAGGCTGCTCGACCTGGCCGCGAAGGTAGACCGTGCCGTTCTCCGCGTTGACGTTGATCTGACCCTTCGGGACCTCGGCGTCGCGGAAGATCTCGGTCTCCACCTTCCGCGCCAGCGTGACGTCGTCCGGCTGCGGCTTGGGCTCCTCCTGCAGGTGTGTCGCCTTCTGCTTCAGCGCGGTCGCCTGGCTCGTAGCCGAGCCGGCGAGCTGGCCGCCCTGGCGCAGCTGCCGCCGGAAGAACGCGACGATCCGGTCCCGGGCCGTCGCCCGGCGGCGCCGACCCTGCTGCGGGTCGAAGAAGTAGACAAGACCGGCGCCCAGGCCGGCGTAGGTGACGAGCTTTCTCATGGCGGCTCCTCTTCGTTTCGCTCTCTCGGACGTCGGGAGCCTACCCCCTCAGGATGCGGCAAAAACCTGCGTGCGCGGCGCGGCCCCGCGCCCTCGACTAGTCCCCCCAGTCGAAGTCGCGCGAGCGGCCACAGAGACCCTCTTCGGAGGGGAGCTCTTCGCTCGGTGCTTCGGGAACCGCCTGCTCCGCGGTGACCGTGCCGGGATGGCCGTCGAGCGTGTCCTCGATGCGCGCCTGCTCTTCGGTCTTGAAGAGCGGGTGGTTCTGGAAAGGATCCTCGACGCGGTAGCCCTCGATGGGCATGTTGTCCTCGAGGTCGGCGTTGCGGCGCTTCAACTCGAGGTGGTCCTGGATGACGCTGGCGAACAGTGACGGTGTTTCGACGGACATTTTCTCCTAGGGATCTGGAACGGGACGCGTACGGCGGGGGATTCTAACTGCCTTCACGACTACCCGGACGCCCGGACGGCAAGCCACGGCGCGGTGACGACGCGGTTCTTTCCTCGCCGTTTCGCCTCGTAGAGCGCTCCGTCGGAGGCCGCGACGACCTGGTCCTGCGAGCCGGCCTCCGGGAACGATGCGACGCCGAAGCTGGCGGTGACGCGGACGATCTCGCCGTCCGGGGCGGTTACCTCCTGGGCCTCCAGGGCCCGGCGCACGCGCTCGGCGAGCTCGTGGCCGCCCTCGAGGTTGGTGCCCGGCAGGAGCAGAGCGAACTCCTCGCCGCCCCACCTGCCGGCCAGGTCGATCTCGCGCACGCTGTCGTGGAGCGTTGCGGCGAAGGCCTTCAGCACCTCGTCCCCCGTCGGATGGCCCCAGCGATCGTTGATCCGCTTGAAGTCGTCGATGTCGGCGAGGACGAGCGCGAGCGGCTCGCCGAAGCGCTCGGCCCGCGCGATCTCCTTCTCGAGCGCGGCGGTGCAGAGGCGGCGGTTGGCCAGTCCGGTCAGCCCGTCGACGAGCGCCTGCTGCTCCACCGTCCGGTGGCGCCGCGCGTTCGAGAGCGCGATCACAGCGTGCCCGACGAGCCAGCCCGCGCTCTCGCGCTGCTCGGACGTAAACCCCGTGCCGTAGAGGATGAGCGACCCGAAGCTCTCTCGGCCCGCGTTCAACGGGAACTCCATCCGCGCGGCGCCGGCGGTCTCCCCGTGCTCGACGAGCACGCGGTCGCCGTCGACTAGCTGCCCGAGTGTCGCACCGGTCGACTCGACCGCCGTCTCGACGATCACGCGGAGAAGCTGGTCCACGTCGTGGGTGGCGGCGAGCGCCTCCCCGAAACGCAGGACGGTCTCCCGGACGCGCCGGCGCTCCTCCTCGAGCTCGCGCAGACGCGCCTCGAGCTGGTCGGCCATCTCGTTGAACGTGCGGCCGAGCGACGCGAACTCGTCGCGGCCTCGAATGTGGACGCGGTCACCGAGACGGCCGCGGGCAATGCCGCGCGCTGCGTCGGCGACGTGGGAGAGGCTGCGGACGATCGAGCGGCCCTCGAGGTACGCGACGACCGCGATCAGCGCCAGCACGAAGAGCATCGCGATGAAGATGCGCGACTGCGCCCAGTCGGTCGACGCGTCGATCCGGTCCTGAGGCGTGAGCACGACGAGGCGGACATCGCGGTGTTCGACGAGCGGCTCCGAGGCCAAGGCGCGGAACTCCCGTCCGTCGACCGCCAACTTGCTCGGGTCGGTCGGCGTTCGGACCCGGCCGGAGAGCAGGTCGCTCGCGCCGGCGATCCAGCCGGAGCGCACCAGCGCGATCTGGCTCCCGCTCGCGAGGCCGACGCGACGGCGAAGGCTCTGCGCGAGCTGGTCGTCCAGCGGCACGCCTGCCACGACTCGGCCGACACGCCCGCGGCGTCCCTGGACGCGGACGGCGCGGGTGATCGCTGGCTTGGTGAGCGAGCCGATCGTCAGGCCGCGTCCTCCGTCGACGCGCATGTTCGGCCTGCCCGCCAGTAGCCGCCCGAGGGCGCGGCGGTCGCGCTTGGAGAGCGCGCGCTGGAAGGCGGGGTCAGCCGCGAGCTCGGTGGCCCGCCGCTGCGACCTGGTCACCTCGTCGCCGACCTGCGCCAGGCCGGCCCTGACGCTCGTCTCGAGGATGCCGTCGACCCGCCGGGTCTCGTTGCTGTCAGTGATCGACTGCAACCCGCTGAACGCAGCCGCGAACGGCAGCAGCGAGATCACCGAGAAGTAGACGACCAGCTTGAGCTTGAAACTGCCCAACAATTACCCCTCAAGACACCCCGTGTGGTTTCCGATACCTCCTTGCACAGACTCTTGTCGGCGGCTGAGGGGAGGAACATGAGGCCGACTTTCGTTCACGTTCTGACGGGCCTACTGCTCGGCACCGCACTCGCGGGCCTGCTCAACGTGCCCGGACAGGTCGTGGCGCACCAGGAAGCGATTCCGCCTGTGCGCACGCCGAACGTGGCGAAGCCGTCGCGCGAGACCGTCGTCCGTGTCTCGCCGGACGTCGAGGCCGCACTCGCAGCCGAGGAGCGCGCTGCCCGCCGGGCGGCGAGACCGGCGCCGCGGCGCCTTCCCGTCCTCTCCCCGCCCGCGCCGGTACGCGCTGGAGCCCCCGTGAGCGCGCCGGAGCAGCCGCAGCCCCAGAGCGAACCCGCGCCGAAGCAGAAGCCGGTCGCAAAGCCGACGCCGGCCCCGAGCCCCGCCTCACCGCCCCCGGCGGAGCAGCAGCCCGCGGAACCGGCTCCCCCTCCCCCAGCGACGAAGGTCGTCCTCGCCGACCCGCCGTCGAGCGACGACGAGGAGCACAAGAAGCCGAAGAGGGCGAAGAAGCCCAAGAAGGAGAAGCACGATCCCGCTCGCGGCAAGAGCGAGGAGGTGCACGGCAACGGCCATGACGCGGAGCACGGAAACGACGAGAACCACGCCAAGGGGCCGGGCGACGACCCCGGCCAGGGCGGCGGGAACGGTGAGGGCGGCGGGAAGGGCAAGTAGCTAGGGTGCGCGGATGCCGCGCGCCCGGTATCTCGTGACCAGACGGATGGGCTGGTGGGGAATCGCCCTCACCGCCTGGGACCTCTGGCGCCGCATCCCCAAGCGACACCGCAAGCGGATGCTCCGCGAGCTGCGTACGCACGCGCCGATCGTCGCGCGCGGTCTCACCCGCGAAGCGCGCCGGATGCGCGACGCCGCACGCGACGCCTCGGCGCGCTCGCGCTAGGCCAGGACTTCCTTGACGATGCGCTCCTGCTCGCGCAGGTGGGCCGTCGGGTAGCCCTCGCTCGGGCTGGCGCGCCAGGGCCGGCCGACGTAACGGAGCGGCACGCGGCCGCCGATCGACTCCTCGAGCCGGTGCCGGATCGCGCGCCACGCGCCCATGTTCTGGGGCTCCTCCTGTACCCAGAGCACCTCCTGGAGGTCGGGATAGGACTCGACCAGGGCGCGCGCCGGGTTGACCGGGAACGGGTAGAGCTGCTCGACCCGCGCAAGCGCGATCTCGGGGTGGTTCCGGCGCTCGTCGTGCCCCGCGATGTCGTAGTAGACCTTCCCGGAGCTCAGGACGAGCCGGCGGACGCCGGCGTGGTCGATCCGGTCGTCCAGCACGGGCTCGAACCGGCCGCCGGAGAGCTGCTCCAGCGAGCCCGCCGCCTCCTTCAGCCGTAGCAGGCCCTTCGGCGTCATCACGACGAGCGGCCTGGCGCTCGGGTCCAGCGCCTGGCGGCGCAGCAGGTGGAAGTACTGCGCCGAGGTGCTCGGGTTCACGATCCGGATGTTCTCCTGGGCTGCGAGCTGCAGGAACCGCTCGAGCCGCGCGCTCGAGTGCTCCGGGCCGTTCCCCTCGTAGCCGTGCGGCAGGAGCAGGGTCAAACGTGTGGTCTGGTCCCACTTCGAGAGCCCGGAAACGACGAACTGGTCGGTGACGATCTGCGCGCCGTTCACGAAGTCGCCGTACTGCGCCTCCCAGACAACGAGCGCCTCGGGCGCCGCGACCGAGTAGCCGTACTCGAACCCGACGGCCGCGTACTCGGAGAGCGGCGAGTTGTAGACCTCGAACGCCGCCTGCCCTTCGTCGAGATTCTTCATCGGCGTGTACTGCTCGCCGCTCCCCGGGTCGTGGAGGACGAGATGGCGGTGCGAGAACGTGCCGCGCTCCGTGTCCTGGCCGGTGAGGCGGATCGGGATCCCCTCGACCAGAAGGCTCGCGAAGGCGAGCCCTTCGGCATGCCCCCAGTCGATCGTGCCCTGGTCGATCGCCTCGAGCCGCCGGTCGAGCTGGCGCTTGAGCTTGGGATGCACGGTGAAGCGCCCGGGGACCTCGAGCAGCTCGCGGTTTAGGTCCCGGAGCCGGCTTTCGCCGACGGCGGTGATCACCTCGGAGCCGTTCGTCCGTGGGGTGCCCTCCTGTGGGGGCGGCGCGGGTGCGCCGAACGACGCCTTCAGCGTCTCGTGTGCGGTCCGCAGCCTGCTCGTGACCTCCGCGGCAAGTGCGTCGGCCTCCTCCTTCGTGATCACGCCCTCGGCGACGAGACGCTCGGCGTACTGTTCGCGCGCGGTCGGATGGCCCTCGATCCGCTCGACCATCAGCGGCTGGGTATACGCCGGCTCGTCGCCCTCGTTGTGCCCGAGCCGGCGGTAGCCGACGAGGTCGACGACGACGTCGTGCCCGAAGCGACGCCGGAATGCGAGGGCGAGGCGGCTCGCGTAGACCGCCGCCTCCGGATCATCGGCGTTGACGTGGATGATCGGAACGTCGAAGCCCTTCGCGAGGTCGCTCGAGTAGCGAGTCGAGCGCCCGTCGGCTGGATCGGTCGTGAAGCCCACCTGGTTGTTGGCGATGATGTGGAGCGTCCCGCCGGTCGAGTAGCCGCTCAGGCTCTGGAGGTTGAACGTCTCGGCGACCACGCCCTGGCCGGGGAACGAGGCGTCGCCGTGGATCAGCAGCGGCAGCGCAACGCGCTCGTCGTGGACGCCTGCCCGGGACGAGCGGTCCGTCTGCTCGGCGCGTGTGACGCCCTCGACGACCGGATCAACCGCCTCGAGGTGGCTCGGGTTGGCCGCGAGGGCGACCGTGATGTCTCCGGCCGGCGTCTTCCGCCGTCCCTCCGCGCCCAGGTGGTACTTGACGTCGCCGCTCGCGCCCGCCGGCTGTGACGGCATGGCCTCGAGCGTCCGCTCGCCCTCGAACTCCCGCAGGATCGTCTCGTACGGCCGCCCGATCACGTGGGCGAGGACGTTGAGCCGGCCCCGGTGCGCCATGCCGATCACGACCTCGTGTGCGCCGTCCTCGGCGGCCAGCTCGATCGCAGTGTCGAGCATCGGGACGAGGGCGTCGAGACCTTCGATCGAGAACGACTTCTGGCCGAGGAAGGCCCGGCGGAAGTAGCGCTCGAAGCCCTCTACCTCCGTCAAACGTGTCAGGAGCCGCCGTTTCTCGTCGGCGGACAGCGGCGCGCGGTACGTGCCGGCCTCGATCGCCTGGCGCAGCCAGACCCGCTCCTGGTGGTCCGAGATGTGCTCGATCTCGTAGGAGCTCGTCCCGGAGTAGGTGTCCTGGAGCTGCGGGAGCACGTCCTCGAGCGTCTCGCCCGGAAAGTAGACGCGCAGGAGGCGCGCAGGGATGCGCCGCTGGAGCTCCGGTGTGAGCGGCGGAACGAGGCGCTCGGGCTCGAGCGCAGGATCGCCCACCGGCTCCGAGCCGAGCGGGTCGAGGTGCGCTGCGAGGTGGCCGTGAGTGCGGTGCGCCTTCACGAGCGCCATTGCCGCGGCGACGCCGCCCACGAGCTCGTCGTCGACGGCGGGCGTAGGCGCGGGCGCCGTGGGGACGGCAGGCGGCGCCTCGATCACGGGGGCCGTGTGGCCGTCCTCGGCCGCGCGCAGGAGCTCGACGAGCCGCGCCACCCCCGGATGCTGCGCCAGCAGGTCGCTGTCGCCGCTTTCGAAGAGGGCACGCCACTCCGAGGGGACCCCCTCCGGGTTCTCCAGGTACTCGTCGAGCAGCGCGCGTGCGTAGCCCGTGTTGAGTCCGTCTACCTCAGCCACGATGCACGGTTCTTTGTAGCAGGGGACTCTCCCCCTGCACGGTTCACCACAAAGGCCGGGAGGTGATGACGCCGACGATCATCCCGGCGAGGAAGCCGCACGAGGCGATGGCGACTCCCGCCGCGGCAAGCCGCCGGTTTCGGTCCGCCAGCGCGGCGGCGACCAGGGCGACGAAGATCGAGAAGACCCCGATCGGGACCGGCCGGTACGCGACGGCGATCGCCCCGCCGATCATCGCGGTTGCGGCCAGGAAGCCTGCGACCGTGTCCGCCGGACGGTCGCGTGTCGTGGATGGGACCGTACTCACCCGGTGCGAATCGTGCCAGGCCGGCGCTCGGCGCGGCCATTCCCATGGGGCCCGCCCCGCTGCGGGCGCCGCGGCTGGGCGTCCGGCTTCGGCCTCGGCGGCGCGCGGTCGGGTGCCGGAACGAGCGCGGCCGGCTCCGGCGGGGGCGGCTCGGCGCGAACGGCCCACCAGACGACCCCGACCAGGTAGAGAATCGGGAGCTTGAGGACGAGCATCAGAAAGATGATCTCGACCATCTCTGCATTCTAGGAGGGTTTGGCGGAATGCCGCTCGTCGCAGGGGTGCGATGGTCGTTCCGAGGCAAGGACGCAGGGAGCGCCCGTATCGACTGAGATACGGGCGCGACTGAGGACGCCGTCCTCGGGGCGAGCAGCGCGGCCCTGCGGCACAGCATGTATTTCGCCAAACCCTCCTACTAGGGGCGGGAGCGCCGGACTTTCAGGCGGAGAACGTCGGGCCGGTGGTAGTGCCCCACGGGATCGAACCGCTGGCGCTCAGCCAGCAGGCGATCGGGGTTCAGTTCGGCGTACAGGATCCCCTCCTCGTCGTACAGCGGGCCCGCGAGGTACGTGCCGTCCGGCGCCAGGATCGCGCTGCCGCCGCGTCCGAGGACCTCGTGGCCCTCGAGCTCGGACCGGAGCGGGAAGTCGTCCGGGTACGCCGAGGTGCGCTGGAAATGGCTCGGGCTGACCACGAACGCGCGTGACTCACGGGCGATGTGGATGAGCGTCGGCTGCCACGACGCGCCGTCGTCCGCCGTGGGCGCGAGGTAGATCTCGACGCCCGAGTCGTAGAGCGCGAACCGCGCGAGCGGCATGTAGTTCTCCCAGCAGATCAGCCCGCCGACGCGCCCGACCTCCGTGTCGACTCCGTGGAGCCCGCCGCCGTCGCCCTGGCCCCAGACCAGCCGCTCGTGGTTCGTCGGCACGAGCTTGCGGTGCTTGAGCCGCAACACGCCGTCGGCGCCGTGGACGAGGAGCGTGTTGTAGAGCGTCCCGGGCCGGTCGCGCTCCACCTCTGTCACGCCCGTCGCGAGCACGACGCCCTGCTCCCGGGCGACCTCGCCCAGCCGGCGCTCCTCCGGCCCTGGGACCGCGAGCGACTCGCGGGCGATCGCGGCGAAGACCTCTTTCGCGGCGTCGACGGACCAGCCGGCGAACGCCTTCGCCCACACCGAGGAGGGGTAGACGGGGATGAACGCCTCCGGGAAGACGACGAGCGTCGCGCCGTTGCCAGCGGCCTCGGCGGTCCGCTCCGCCAGTCGCTCGAGCGTCGCATCCCGGTCCAGGACGACCGGCTCGACCTGGACGCAGGCGGCGGTGACGGCGTTCATTCAGCGGCGCCCGAGGCGCTTCACGTACGAGAGCCCGCTGCCGACCACGGACACGGTCGCCGTCGGGCGGCGCCGGCCGAGATTCAGGCTCGCGCCTCGCCGCCCGAGGCTCAGGCTGCCGCCCTGCTTACTCAGGTTGAGCGTCACTCCCGGCAGGAGCCGCTTCCGCTTTCGAAATCGCCACGCCAACGAGTCCCTCCTTTGCTGGGCCTTTTGTGGTCACTGCCTGCCGTATTTCTTACACTCCGGAAGGAATCCCCGCACAGTGTCTGCTGCGGTACAGACAGTTACGTTCGTCAACGCCGGGCTCTTTTCTGTCCTGGCGGTTGTCGCTTTCCTTCAGTGGCGAACCAGCGGGGCGCGCCCGCTGCTGTGGGCGGCGCTGGGCTTCGCCGCGATCGACCTTGTCTCGCTGATCGGCCTACTGAGCGAGACGCCGCCGGACGCGGTCGTCCGCATCGAGCTCGTCCTGCTCGTCCTCTTCCCGTACCTGCTGTACCGGTTCACGACCGCCTTCGAGCAGGCGCCCGCCGGCCTGGAGCGCTTCGTCGGCGTGATGACGGTCGCCCTCGTCCTCTGGTCGGCGGTGCTCCCGGACATTCCGGCGGCGGACGAAGCCTGGTCCAACGGCTTCGTCGTTTACATCGTCGCCTTCCTCTTTCACTGGTCGTTTCTCTCGATCATCGCCGCGGTCCGGCTCTGGCGGGCGGGGACCGGGCAGCCGAGCGTGGCACGGCGGCGCATGCGGTTCCTCAGCGCCGCCTCCGCGCTGCTAACCGCGGCGATCCTCCTCGCCGGCCTCGGGTCGAGCGAGGACTCGCTCCTCTCGCTTCTGATCGACGTGCTCGCCGGGCTGAGCGCGATCGGGTTCATCCTCGGCGTCGCGCCCCCGGTGATCCTGCGCCTGCTCTGGCGCCGGCCCGAGGTCGCCCGCTCACAGTCGGCGATCGCCGGCCTGATGCGCGCCGAGACCCCGGACGAGGTGACCGCGGGCGTCCTGCCGGCGATGGTCGCGCTCGTCGGCGCCCGCGCGGTCGAGCTCCGCGACGCCTCAGGTCAGATCGTCGGGTCCTACCGGCCGCGCGAGGGCAACGGCGAGGAGGAGGTCGAAGTGCTCGACCTGGCGCTCCCCGAGGGGTCGCTCTCGGTCTCGACGAGCAAGCACGCGCCGTTCTTCGGCGAGGAGGAGCTCGCGATCCTCCGCACGCTGGGCTCGCTGACGGTGCTGGCGCTCGACCGGGCCCGGCTCTTCAGCCAGGAGCAGGCGGCGCGGCGCGCGCTCGAGGAGGCCGACGAGCTGAAGATGAGCTTCGTCGCGCTCGCCGCGCACGAGCTGCGGTCGCCGGTTGCCGTCATCCACGGTGTGATCGAGACGCTCGACCGCCGGGGCAGCGATCTCGGCAACCCGCAGCGGGTCGAGCTCGACGACATGCTGCGCACGCAGACCAGGCGGCTCAAGGATTTGGTGGAGCAGCTCCTCGACCTTTCCCGCCTCGACGCCAATGCGGTCTCGATCGAGCCGCACACGATCCCGGTCCGCCACCGCGTCGAGGAGATCGTCGCGGTCGCGGCCGCGGAGCGGCTCGATGAGGTGCAGGTGGACATCTCCGAAGGGCTCGAGGCGACCGTCGACCCGAACGCCTTCGACCGGATCCTCTCGAACCTCGTCACGAACGCGCTGCGGTACGGGAAGGCGCCGGTCCGGATCAGCGCCGAGCGCGAGGACGGCAAGCTGCAGATCGCGGTGGAGGACCGCGGCGAAGGCGTCTCACCGGAGTTCGTGCCGAGGCTCTTCGAGCGGTTCGCGCGCAGTGACGCCACGCGGCGCCGGGCAGTCGGGACCGGGCTCGGCCTTGCGATCGCGCACTCCTACGCGGAGGCGCATGCGGGCGAGCTCCGCTACCGCCAGGCGCTGCCGCACGGGGCGAGATTCGAGCTCGTCCTCCCGAGCGTCACCGCCTAGGAAGGCTGCTACGTTCAGCGACGACCTGCGGCACAGCACGGTCCATCGACGAAGGGAGGGCTCCCATGAGTCTTCACGGACACCGATTCGGCCGGCTCGCGCTGGTGGTCGTGGCCGCCCTCGGCATCGCGCTCTGGAGCGCGGGCGCCGCCGGAGCCTGGCGCGGCCACCACGGCCATGGGCAGGGTCAGTCGTTGTGGGGCTTCTACGACGACGTCCTGCGCAGCGCGAAGTACGTCGACCTGACGCACACGATCACGCCGTCGATCCCGGTCTGGTCCGGGTTCGGCCCGTCGACGTTCATGCCGACGAAGAACCCGAGCACCGGCCAGCCGTATACGTACGCGAACGATGGGTTCGAGGCGACCTCGTACCTGCTGCAGACCGACCAGCTCGGCACGCAGCTCGACCCGCCCGCGCACTGGGCGCCGGAGTACGCGGCGATCGACGAGCTCCCGCCGACCTTCGCGGTCCGGCCGCTCGTCGTGATCTCGATCGTCGACCAGGTCCGAAGCAACTTCAACTACCACCTGCAGGTGTCGGACATCATGCGGTGGGAGCAGCGGTACGGCCGGATCCCGGAGGGCAGCGTGGTGATGGTGCGCTCCGACTGGTCGAAGCGGTGGCCCGACCCGGCGCTCGCGACGCTGACGCGGTTCCCCGGCGTCTCGCTCGCGGCGCTCCAGTTCCTCCAGCTGCAGCGCCACATCCTCTTCCACGGGCACGAGCCGCTCGACACGGACTCGACGCCGACGCTCGAGGGTGAGAGCTGGCTGATGCACAACGGCTTCGCCCAGGCGGAGGGCGTGGCGAACCTGGACAAGGTGCCGCCCACGGGTTGCCTGATCGAGATCGGCTACCCGAAGTTCGGCGGCGGGCTGGGCGGGTACGCCCGCTTCATCGCGATCTGCCCGAAGAGCTGGCGCTACGGCGTCAGCGTCGGGGAGCTGCCGGAAGCGCCGCTCCAGCGGTACGACAGCATCCTGCACTGGAACTTCACGCTCGGCATGCGTACGCGCTGAGCTGATGACCGGGGCCGGCGGCGATGGCGTCGCCGGCCTCGAGTCAAACGGGAGGTGGTTCGCCGAAGAGAGTGGAGCCAGCCGGGCTCGAACCGGCGACCTTCTGGCTGCCAGCCAGACGCTCTCCCAACTGAGCTATGGCCCCGTCGCGTCGCAGTCTAGCTTCGAAGTCGAACGTATCGGCCCAGTTGACGCGAAGGCGCTGGTTGTTGCGCGCCGGCCTGAGGCGGAGCTGGATGTTGCGCTGGCCGACGACGTCCGCGATCGGCAGGAAAAAGCACCGGTCCAGCTCAGCGCAATAAGCAGCGAAGGCGTCCACCTCGTCCGGCGAATACAAGCGCTGACGGACACCCTCCCGTGCACGCCGCGCCGAATAGCAGCGGACGATGATCACCTCGCCGTAGCGATTCGCCCACTTGCATTGAACGCGCCAAAGCCGCTCGTCGAAGTCGAAGATCAGGTCGTAGCGGCCGCCTTCTGACATGGGCTTGTAGACGTCGACGCCGAGCAGCGTTGCATGCCACGCGATACCCATCTCGGCAATGCCGCCCTTCTGATCCGTCGTCAGCATCGACAACGCAGTCTAGTTGTCAGGTCAGACGACTAGGCCGTCGCCGCATCGAGCTCGATCGAGGGCATGTCGCCCCAGAGCTCTTCGAGCCCGTAGTAGCCCCGGGTCTCCGGCGTGAAGACGTGCAGGACGGTGTCCAGGTAGTCCGCCAGGATCCAGTTGCCCTGCGACTCGCCCTCGATCGAACGCGGTCGCAACTGGTGCTCGCGCTTGAGGCGGTCGCGGACCTCGTCGACGATCGCCTTCGTCTGACGGGGGTTGCGCCCCGTCGCCAGCACGAAGAAGTCCGTGTAGACGCAGACCGGCCGCAGGTCGAGGATGACCACGTCCTCCGCCAGCTTCTCCTGGGCGAGGCCGGCGATGAGGCGAGCTTGTTCGAGCGAGGTCAGTCGGGAAAGATCCTTTCGCGGTCCGGTCGTCGCTCAGTGTACCCCGGTCGTTCGGCCGTACAGCCCCCGGCGCTCGATCTCGCGCGCCACCGGAGCCGGCAAGAGGTCGTCGATCGGCTCGCCGCGCCCCAGACGCCCTCGGAGCTCCGACGAGGAGATCGGCCGCTGGTCGATGTCGAACACCTCGACGTCTCCATGTGGTTCCGGCGCGCCAGGCCGGCGGGCGACCGCCAGGGGGACGAGCTCCCGCACCGCCTCCGGCTCCTTCCAGCTGTCGAACGCAGCCCACTCGTCCGCTCCGAGCACGAAGACGGCGTCGTCGGGTGGCTCGTCACGGAGGAAGTCCACGGTGTAGGCGTGGTCGTCGAGCCTGAACTCCGTGTTCGGCAGATGGGCGAGCGCGAGCCGAGCGAGCTCCAAGCGCGTCTCGGGGTCGAGCACTGTCGGTTTGTGCCCCGGCGCCGCGGCGACGAGCACCAGCAACCGGTCGGCGCCTAGCTCGCGGAGTGCCCCCTCCGCGAGCGCGACATGCCCGACGTGCGGAGGGTCGAAGACGCCGCCGAGGATCGCCGTCCTCACTGGAGCTCCAGCACCTCGTCGCCCACCTCGACCTCCGCGCCGGTCTTCGCGCCGGCCGCCCGCAAGGCCTCCTCCAGCTCCACGCGTTCCGGCGCATCGCCGACGACCCGGTAGCCGCGGTCGGTGCGGAAGATCCGGTACGCCCCACGCCCCTCGGGCCGCGGCCGGTAGTCGAGGAAGTCGACGAGCCCATCCTCCGGCTCGGCCTCTGGCCCGGGGACCGGCGGACAGAGCTGGAAGAGCGCGCCCTTCAGCTCGTCGATCCCCTGGCCCGTTGCCGCAGAGGTCCGCACCACTCGCAGCACCCGGTCGTCGTCAGGCTCGAACTCGGCGTCGGGCGCGATGTCGACCTTGTTCAGGACGACGATCTGCGGCAGCCGGTCGAGGCCGGCGCCGTACTTCGCGAGCTCCCGATCGATCAGCCGGAACCGCTCCGCCGGCTCACCGTCGGACGCGTCGATCACGTGGACGAGCAGTCGGGCGCGCTCGAGGTGCGCCAGGAACTCGTGACCGAGCCCGACACCCTCGCTCGCGCCCTCGATCAGCCCCGGCACGTCGGCCACGATCAGCTGGCGTCCGTCCGGCGCTTCGACCGTGCCGAGCACGGGCGCGAGCGTCGTGAACGGGTAGTCGGCCACCTTCGGCTTTGCGTTCGAGATCCGACGGAGCAGCGACGACTTTCCGGCGTTCGGAAGCCCCACGAACGCCGCGTCGGCGAGAAGCTTCAGCCGAAGGCGAAGCTCGAGCTCCTCTCCCGGGATGCCGACCTCCGCGAACCGAGGAGCCTGCCGGGTGGGAGTGGCGAACTTGCGGTTGCCACGACCGCCCCCGCCGCCGCGCGCGACCACGACCCGCGAGCCCAGCGCGGCGAGGTCGGCGATCAGCCGCTCCTCGTCGTCGAGGACCTGCGTCCCGACCGGC